>Ga0105045_10001898_pt1 | contig 17316 bp, 11 predicted proteins | sample MAT02_FD_78089 | JGI IMG/M metagenome (GOLD analysis project Ga0105045, IMG submission 78089) | Freshwater microbial communities from Lake Fryxell liftoff mats and glacier meltwater in Antarctica - MAT-02 (megahit assembly) | ecosystem: Environmental > Aquatic > Freshwater > Ice > Liftoff... | reverse complement strand
ATCTGTACTGCGAATTCGATTGGTTGTGAGTCTCCATCCATGCCAATATGTCCATTCTCGAATGTGATAGGAACAATATCTAAGCACAATCCGCTGGTGTATCGACTGCCAAGCCTTAGCTCTTCACAACAAGCATGATGACGTTTGGCAAGCGTGCCATAATCGAGAAAGTCATTTACGATCGGCTTCTTAATTTTATAAGCAAAGCGTCCTGCGAGTAACACCCAGGAAATATGTGTTTCGTGCAGTACCACGGTCTCATTGACGGAATGGCCGTAAGCAGTCGGCATTCGTAATTCCTCAATAAGGTCATCGATCGCTAATGAATTGGAGAAAATATCATCTGTCATGAGAAGTCCCTAGTTTCAATTCAATTAGGCATGGATCAGTTAAGTGCAGATTCCACGATCATCGTAACAAACTCGAACATGGCAGGTATGGAACCTGCGAATCTTGCAGAAATCTTATCGCGAAAGAAAGGCTCGACGCGTTGCCATGGACCATCGTGTGCATCCGATGCGATTGATTTCCTAGGCGCGACCGGTAAAACGATGACCACCAACGCGACTCGCAAGATTTGAAGTTGCACAAATGTTTATCGATTTTCCAAGGAAAATTGACCTATTTATTTAAACCTCATGAATTGTTTTTAGCGCCAGGGTACTAAATCTCTCGTTTTCCAATGTAAATCGAGTAAAACTTCTGGATACGAAGTAGTGAATCTTGACGATTAAGCCGATTCACTTGCTTGGGTTGCGGGTTGGTTTTGGGAAGAAGCGTCGACTTTTGCGTCCGATCCTATCAACTCAGCTTTTCGCGGTTCGGCACACACGATAGGGAGCGATGAAGTGCTCGGAACTGGGGCGGTCCCTGCGGGTACGGAAGCACTGACTGCCGCTTCTGGACTAACGATTCCGTCGGTCGAATCCAGATGAATTAACTCGCGTTGCAAAATCATGAGCAGGGTCTGGAGTAGCACCACCACCATCGGACCGACCACGATTCCTATCGGCCCCAACGCGGAAACACCACCTAAGACGCTTAGCAAGGCGAGTAAAGGGTGAAGCTGGCTCTGCCCGTGTAGGACATAAGCTTTTACCACGTTATCAACCGATGCGACCGCTAACATCCCCCAGATTGCGAGTAAAATTGCCTTCGTATGTTCACCCAAGAAAACGGATAGGTAAACGCACACGGGAATCCAGATCACACCAGGTCCAACGAAAGGGATCAATCCGGCCAGGACTGATAGCAACGTAAGCAAAAGTAAAGATGGCATCCCGACTGCGTAGTAGCCAAGGCCTGCCGTAAGTCCTTGTACGATTGCCGACAAAACCATGGCCAACACGATCGCTCGGGCAATTCGATCAAACTCTGTCAAGAGTTCCATCTCGTACCGGTCATCCAACGGACTGAGCTTCATCAAAGAAGCTACCATCCCAGGACCGTCGTATAAGAAAAAATACATCGATACAATCATGACAACCGCTCCGATGAGCAGCTTCACCATAAACTCAGCAGTCGCGCTAGTAGCCGAGATTAGAGTTGGTTTCAGATAGCCGATCGATGATTTCGTAAACTCGGCAATCTGCTCATCCGAGGGGTTGGCGAGTTCCTTGAGTGTCGCTGCTGCACTAGCGCCAATCCAAGAATCCTGGCCTCCTAAAAGGGTTTCTTTGGCCAACTGCCACTGGTTACCAAGCTGCATCGCCAGCGCGCGTAATTCAATCACATCTGGAATCTCACTAGACTCTAATTCCGCTAAGGCTTGTTTCACCTTCTGAATGGTTGGAACCCAGATCGCAGCGGTCGCTTTGTATTGATTGTCGGCGATTTCTTGCAGCTGCGACTCGACCGTTGCGGCGTCAAACTCAACCCCTTTAGGAGTCTGATCGCGGGCTTCACGAACCTTGATCTTGACTTCGTTGACGTGGTGCTTTGCGAGCATCGGAAGCAATTCATCCAGTTCCTTTTGGACCTTGCGGTCGAGTCCTCGGAAAGCTCCCTTGGGATCCAATACTTGTGAAATAGACACGGTCCCGACTGTTTTATGAATATCGTCGACGTCTTGCTGAATCGCTTGGATCACCGAGTGGCAGGGCGAATCGAGACCGAGACTCTTGCGGGCATTGTCCAGGCCAAGACTGATCGACGAAGGAGTGATGCTCGCAACCAACTTGGTCCCCTGGATCGCACCCAGGGTAAGAATCAAAGCCGTTGGGAGTAGGACACTGAAGATAATTAGCGAGGTTGTTATACCGGCCGCAAGATGCTCGCGTTTTCCAACTTTCGCCATGACCCAACGGTGCATCGGCCGAAACACAATGACCATCACAGCAGCCAAGAATGCCGGCACGAAGAAACCAATCATCACCTTGTAGAACAAGGCCCCAATGACGACGATAGAGGCCAACAGGACGATCAGCGAAGCAAAGCGACTCATCCGTTGCAATCCGTTTCTTAACTGTATGATGGAAGTGTTAATTAGCTGCAAATGGCTAAATCTGAACGTTCTAACCGCGACATGGACGGCGATTCTACTCTAGGAAATGCTTCTAGGGGAACATCTTTTCGACGAGCGGCTCCTCAACTCGTTCGATGGACTGTTCGCCTGCTGGTCGGAGTCGTCGTCTTGGCGGGAATTGCTCGGTCGCTTCAACTCGCCTGGATCGACATTCAAGATACGCAAGCAAAGGTCGAGAAACGTGTAGGCGAGTTGGGCAGACAGATTGCGGCCGAGGCCAATTGGGATCGTCGACACGAGCTGGAAACGGAAAGATCTAGCGTCGCTAACACTCGCATGCAATGGGAGAAATTCCGAATGGAATGGTTACTCATTTCGTGCCTAGCTGGATTTTTTTCGATTTTAATGCCTGGAATTCTTTGGTGGCTGGTATTGTGTAGTTTCCATAGCCCCCCTCCATTCCTCGCGACCCAAGCAGCCTATTCCATGGGCACACTTGGAAAGTACGTCCCCGGTAAGGCGATGGTTCTCATCTTGCGATCCGCGGGAATGCGTCGCTGGGGGGTCCCGGTTTCTGTTAGCGTAACCGGCGTCGTTGTAGAAACCCTCGTCTCGTTATCGACGGCTGGGACGTTGGGGGCGATCAGCCTTTCGACATCGAACCAGCCTACATGGCTCCTGCAAGTCTCCATTGCATCGGGCATTCTTTCAGCCATTCCCGTGATTCCTCCCATCTTCAATGATTTGGTCGCAAGAATCGTTCATCGAAAACAGTTGACAAACGACTCGAACGCTACTCGTACAAGTCCTACCCGACCCAAGCAAGCTTTGATTGGTTGGACTCGCATGTTGCAATGTTGGTGCTTAATGGCGTTAGGTTGGCTGCTTATGGGGACCAGCCTCTTCGCAGCGGTAGCCGGAGTTTCTCCGAGAATACTTCCCCAAGGTTTCGACGGGATTGCGTCTGATTCGATGTGGGCTGTTGTTCATCTTTGGGTTTTGTGCGTTGCGACTGCCTCGCTCGCGTTTATCATTGGCTTTTTGTCCATGTTGCCGGGCGGCGCGGGTGTTCGAGAAGTCATCGTCACACTGCTGCTGGCCCCTATCGTCGGCTATGCACCAGCCTTGGCGGCAGCCGTCTTTTATCGATTGTCGAATCTCGCCTCAGAACTATCGATGGCTGGTCTGACGGCAATTGCCGCAAGAGACACTAAGCCCCGTCTCGACTAAGATGATGATGCGTGCCACGACGTGAAGATAGTCTCTTTTTGATCTACGAAAATGTCATCCACTGCCGACTGGTCTATACTCATTCCACTGTTAAACGAGCAGGCGACTATCGTGACGCTTTGCGATGAGCTCGCCCGTGTCGCCGAAGATAGCGGTAAGAAGATCCAGATCATCCTCGTCGATGATGGGTCGACTGATGGCTCGTGGGAGATCATTGAACGCCTCGCTAGGAAGGATTCAAGCGTCTGCGGTATTCGGTTTCGCCGAAACTTCGGGAAGGCAGCCGCACTTTCGGCAGGATTAACAGCCTGCACGGCTCCGATTATTATCACGATGGATGCCGACCTTCAGGACGAACCGCAAGAGATCCCTAAGTTAGTCGCCAAGCTTGATGAAGGATTTGATTGCGTAAGCGGATGGAAGAAAGAACGACATGACCCATGGCACAAGCGATGGCCGTCGCTGGGCTTTAACGCGTTAGTGAACTGGATGACAAAGCTTAAGCTACACGATCATAACTGCGGTTTGAAAGCGTATCGACGAGAAGTATTTACAGAGATCCAGCTTTATGGCGAAATGCACCGATTTATACCTGCTCTGGTTGCTGCGCGTGGCTTTCGAGTAACAGAACTAGCGGTTCACCATTCGCCTCGTCAATATGGCGTTTCCAAGTACGGGTGGACGCGGCTTCCCAAAGGCTTTTTGGACCTGATGACCGTCAGTCTACTGACCGGATATCGGCAACGTCCTTCGCACTTGTTAGGCTCCATCGGCTTAGCGAGTCTGTTATTCGGCGGACTAACGCTGACATGGCTCACCACCTGGTGGGTGATCAGCCGAATCGAAGGAAGCGATCCAATCCATCTTCACCAGCGGGCTATTTTCTACTATGCCATGGTCGCCATCATTGTTGGGGTCCAATTGGTCGTGATGGGAATTTTGGCCGAACTGATGATCGCGATGCAGCGCTCTGTCACGACCGCCTATGCGATCAGCGATTTGACGAAAGTAGACTCCTCTCTGACCGAAAGCGGAACCGATGTCTGATCCAACCAGCCAATCAAACTCGAAATCTGCATTTGACCCATTGATCGTAGTCGTTTTTATCGCAATCGTTATCCAGCTCGTTCGGATACTCACAGTCGCCGCAGAGCCCCATGGCGAAACTCCGTTTCTCAGTGCAAACGACCGAAGTCGCTGGTGCACGATCGCCTCTTTGACCGAAGATGGTTCTTTTGTGATCGATCGATTTCTGGATCGCAGAGATTCAACGAATAAGTTTCGTACTTGGTACTCCATCGACATGGTACGTAAAACAGAAGCCGGCGGATCGGAACACTACTATTCCAGCAAACCACCGTTGCTTTCAGTTTTCTATGCTGCCGTTTGTTCTCCAATTGCGACACTCTGGAATCGAAGACTATCGGACGCCCCTTTAGAAGTCGGAAGGACTCTTCTCCTCGTCACTCAATGGTTCCCCATGGCCCTATTCTGGATTGGATCTTGTGTCTGGATTGCGCGTAGCGTGGATAACCAGTGGCAACGAACCGTACTGTTGTGCTTCGTCTTATTCGGGACGTTTTTGACCACGTTTACGAATACCGTCAATAACCATCTACCAGCGGCCATTTCGATGGGTGCGAGCCTCGTGCTGCTGCATGTCGTTAGTAGGCCCTCCAACCGCGTCTGGCGAACCTTAGGTTGCTGCTTTCTGCTCGGATTTACAGCGAGCTTTACTGCCGCTTGTGACCTGCCAGCATTAGCTTGGGCAGCCATATTGATTCCACTGGTCGCCGTGCTTAGTCATTCGATAACCAAAGCAGCCTGGACCTTGGTCGGAATGTTGCCGATTGCCATCGCGTTCGCCGTTACCAACTGGATCGCCTATGGAGATTTGAAGCCGCCCTATGCCCACCGGGAGGAGCTTGGCAACAAAATTGCCTTCGTTCCTTTTTCCACAGATTCAGCCCCGTCCGTAACATTCCCGTCCATACAAGAACCCGTTCACGCAGATCTTGAGGCAATCGGTAAAGCACTTAGAGCGAAAAACGAAATGATCTCAAAACCGATTTCGATCCAACCAGCACGAAGAGTTAATACATGGGAGGCTAGCTTCAGTTTGTCACCTTCCGATTCTACATTGGCAGCCTCTACGTCGAGCTCAACTCCTTTGAACCTAGCGAAACGTTATGCTGTCGTCCGCGACGGTAACGGATGGTCGATTCACCAATGGAACGACTGGTATGACTACCCAAAGTCGTATTGGTTGCCGCAGAACAAGCGTGGCGTCGATTTAGGCGAGCCCAGTATGTCGCTGTACGCATTTCATATTTTGGTGGGTCACCATGGAGTGCTATCGCTTACGCCATTTTGGATGTTTAGCTTAATCGGTTTGGTAGTGGGACTTCGTAATCCTCCGAGTCGAGAATATGTTTTTGTTGCGATTTCTATCGCCATCGTCACTTTAGTTTGCCTGGGCTTTTACATCTCGCGACCGTTGATCGACCGAAACTATGGTGGAGTCGCTAGCGGTTTTCGGTGGCTCTTCTGGCTCATACCCGCTTGGCTCTATTTTCTGCCTAAGGGGCTAGAATTTACATCTCGCACGTTCCCAGGGAGAGTGCTGCTTCTAACCTTGCTCATTATCAGCGTTTTTTGGGCAACAATTCCATGGGATAATCCCTGGAAATCACCCCTACTGTTCAACTGGTTTGGGTAGCCATTAGAATTTGTCTTCGAGGAAAAGGCAAAGCTTTTCTTCATGAGTTCTTAATCTGTTTTGCCTTGTATCTTCGCTTTCTAAGGATAAACTTCCTGCCATCAAGAAGACGCGACAAAAAGGTTGTTGACGTCTCAACAGTATATTCCATTTGGAGTCTGTAAGAATGAGTAAGTTTTCTGTCGCAAGATTGGCTCGAGCCCGTAGTGGCTTTACGCTGATCGAATTGTTGGTCGTTATCGCGATCATCGGTGTTTTGGCCGGTTTGCTTTTGCCAGCCGTTCAACAAGCTCGTGAAGCAGCGCGTCGTATGACCTGCTCGAGCAACATTCGCCAGCAAGGGCTCGGCGTTTTCAATTACGAAGCGGCTTACAAGCTTCTTCCTTCTTCGGGACAAGGTATCACCCCGATTTTCTTTTTGCCAGTCGGAAGCCCGAGTTTTGTCGAAGAGCTTTCAGTTCATAGCTTGTACACAACCCTTCTTCCCTTCATCGAGCAAGGTAACCTGTACAACGAAATGAATCTTCGTTTCGCCTACAACGATACGCGAGCACCGGCAAACAACGCGGCATGCAAGACAGAAATCCCTATTTACCGATGCCCTTCGAGCATCGTTGCCGATAATAATAAGGATCCACTCGGTTACGGTCGTACAGATTACTACGCGCCTTGCTCGACGGACATAAGTCCGACTTTTCTTCGAGATCGAAACCTTGCAGTCGAAGGTGTTTTGGGCTTTTACCCTGTAAAGATTGGTACTGTTGTTGACGGTCTATCCAATTCAATTTTGATTATCGAAGACGCCGGTAGAACTCACGAAACTCAGCTTTTCAGGACGCAAGGTCGCCGCGTTGACTTTGCTTCGGCTGCTGGCTTCGCTGACGGAGGGCCTTTGGGTGGCAGTGCGAACCGATCAACCGTTCACCGATGGGCAGATCCCGATGCGGCTGGTAGTGGTGTTTCGGGACCTCCGAACAACGTAGCAGGAAACCAAGTCCTTCAGTTCATCAACAACAACCGCTCACCTTACGGTGGACCAGGTTGGCCAGCAGCGACCGCTGCGGGTACGGCTGCCACGGGCGTCAACCCTTGCCCATGGTCCGTTAACAACTGCGGATTGAACGACGAACCTTATTCATTCCACATCGGTGGTTGTCACGTCGTCATGGGTGACGGTTCAGTTAAGTTCCTTGCGCAGGAATTGGATGGCCTTACACTTCGATACTTGATCTCCAAGGCTGAAGGCATCAAGATCAGGGAAATGCCAGAGTAATCCTGACTGGCTGGATGAGAATAAGAACGATATCGCTTGATTTGGCGACTTAGATTTCCAAAGACCGTGCAGGCATCAAAATAGCCTGTGCGGTTTTTTTATTGTCCAACAGTTGTCTAAGCTGATTTAGGAATTGACCAGAAATAAGGACACTCCTCGCTGATCGCCACTGCGTTAAATTGATTTGTAATCGGGAGGGTGAGGCTCCTGCCGAGCCATGGTGGTTCGGCAGGAGCCTCACCCTTCCGCCTTGATCTCATCTTCGTTTTCCATGGGAAAGAAGCGAATCACTGGCGATCAGCAACAAGTCTCGAAGTAAGTTCCCTGTTTTGTTCTATTACCAATACGCAGCGTAAGCTAGTGAATCGGCCCAACTCCTAATCTCGCGGTTATTTCCAGTACATTAATACGCCGAGGCGTAGAGCAAACAGAGAAAAGCCTACCGCGAAAAGGCACTCACTTTTGAACCGCTATGACGCAAGCCATACGATGGCGAGGCTGATTCGATAGGAAACTCACCGTACGGCTGCACCGTGACGCTTCAAATCTGCGAGTTTCAGCACAGCTCCTACGCCGAATGAATGGAACGACCATCCACGGCGAGCGCTGCCTCATGGAGGGTTTCCGAAAGGGTCGGGTGCGCATGGCATGTGCGAGCGATGTCTTCGCTGCTGGCGCCGAACTCCATCGCGGCGGTGGCTTCTGCTATCAAGTCTCCAGCATGGCCGCCGATGATGTGCACGCCAAGGACGCGATCGGTCTTGGCGTCGGCAAGAACTTTCACACGACCTTCTATGTCGCCCAGCGTTCTCGCGCGTCCGTTGGCTCCATAGGGAGACATTCCTTTGCGATAGTCGATCCCTGCTTCCTTGAGTTGCTCTTCGGTTTTACCAACAGTCGCAATTTCCGGATGCGTGTACACGATAGCGGGAATGGCATCGTAGTTCATGTGGCTATGCATTCCAGAAATCCGCTCCACACAGACACTTCCTTCGTGCATCCCTTTATGCGCCAGCATGGCTCCACCGATCACATCACCGACAGCGTAAATATTTTTGGCGGCAGTTTCAAAATTTTCGTTGACAGGAATAAAGCCGCGCTTGTCTGTTTCGATTCCACAAGTCTCAAGCCCTAGGTCACTACTATTAGGAAGCCTACCCGCAGCTAACAGAACACGATCGCAGTAGATAGGCTCTTGTCCTTTGCATCGCACGACACAGCGTCCACTTTCAACCGTTGCTCCCTCTACCCACATACCTGTACGAAACTCGATCCCTTGTTTGGTAAACGATCGTAGAGCGAGTTGACTTAGTTCGCCGTCCAGACCCGGCAGAATCCGATCGGCCGCTTCTAGAACGATCACCTTAGCACCCAATCGCGACCAGACACTGCCCAGCTCAAGCCCAATGTAGCCACCTCCGATGACGACCATGGTCGCGGGGACGGCATCGTACTTCAGGGCAGTTGTACTATTTCCGATCAGGTCGCCATCCTCTTCGACGCCCCGCATGGTCGCCGGTCGCGAGCCTGTCGCGATAATGATGTGCTTGGCTCGGAGAGCGATCGGTTCCGAATCCGATTCAACCACCACGGTTTCAACATCTCTGAGCCGACCCACGCCCCGATAGCCGGTTACTTTATTCTTCTTGAAAAGCAAATCAATCCCCCCAGTGAGCGCCTGAACAATGGAGTCTTTGCGTTTCATCATCGTGGCCAAGTCAAGCTGGACTTGGCCGACCACGACTCCGTGAGCGGAAAGAGCCGTCTTGGTATTGACGAAATGATGACTTGACTCCAGAAGAGCTTTGCTCGGGATGCACCCGACGCGCAGGCAAGTGCCTCCAAACTTTGGATTTTCGTCGATACAAGCAGCTGTCATGCCCAACTGAGCCGCCCGAATCGCTGCGACATAGCCTGCCGGTCCGCCACCCAAGACAACCACATCATGCTCAATCGTTTTCATACTTTAAATAACTTCCTTGAAGCTGGAATAGACTCGTTTGCAAACCACTCATCGCATAGCCCACGACCAAATGGTCGAAGTGTGGTAGTTTGCCTCTAGGTGTCAGATTAGCATAAAGAGGTGATGAAACAATAACACCTTGAAAACTATCGTTTTGACTTGGATATGGTGGACTATGATAGATCGTATGTTGCGTTGTTTGGTACTGATACTGGCTTGCTTCAGTCTGTCGCTGCTCGTGTCAGCAACGGCTACGGCTCAGGGGATCTTTCCAGATTCTGCGCTCGACTCCATCGTTCGCCAAGAGGTTTTCTCGAAGCGAAACAATCTCGAACCGCTTACGATCGAGGATGTCGCCAAGATTTCCCGGGTGGTCGGCAAGGGAGCGAAAGTTGAATCGCTCGAGGGGCTCCAGCACTGCCGGGCGCTGATGGAAATCGATCTAGAAAACAATCAAATCGTCGACTTAGCGCCCTTACGCGATTTAAAGTTACTTCAGAAGGTGATGCTCGCCGGAAACAAGATTGAGTTGCTTGATCCAATCTCTGGATTGGAAGCGATTCAATATTTGGATGTTAGCCGCAACCGCATCGCTCGACTGGACGCTGTTCGAGCGATGCGAAACTTGCGGTCGATCTATTTTGAAGAGAACCTTGTAGACTCTTTAACCCCGCTGGAAGGGTGCAAAAGGCTCTGGTCGCTGTACGGATCCAAGAATCCCATCAAAGACTTCTCTGTCCTAGCGTCACTACCAAGTGTCGATACGATCCATCTCAACGAAACCGGATTCCAAGATCTGCGAGTCCTGACGCGTCTAAAGCAACTGAAAAGTCTACAGCTTCGAGGCAATCAAATTAACGATTTAGAGCCGCTGGTACAGATTTGCAAAGAAGATTACGAAGGTAAAAAGCGTTTCGCACCCTATCTCAAAGTCAACATTCAAGCGAACCCGCTTTCCGAAGCGGGACATGCGGAACAGATAGCCAAAATTCGAGAAACTGGCGTTCGACTCTCGGTGGATAACGACTAGCACGCGTGCACCGTTTTGCTCTCCTTTCGTTATACTAACGGGTCGATTGGATTTTCTTCGCTGCTAGTAGTCCTAGAAACATCAATTAATTGACGATTTTTTTTCATTATCCTTGCCGTAGAAATAACCCACGATGGGGAGAATGACATTTCGTGTTCCTAACGTGGATCAATATGATCCGCGTATTTGGAGCACCGCCTATGTAACTGGGATCGAAGGTGTTCCTTGGGAGGGTCGAGTATCGGTACAGGGCGACCTCCTGACTATCGATCGCCCGATTGCCGAGTCCGGGCGACTCTCTTTGGTGTGGCCAACAGCCGAGTATGGACCTTGTACTTTATCTACTGCGTCGCTGCGGTGTGATCAGCAACCCTATTTGCTGCCGCTTGAGTTAGCGCGAGGTACTCTACACCGGGTTCGAGGCCGGGCTGCCGACTGGCAGCGCGTTGGGCTAAAGGTTCCAGATTCCTTTATCAATTCGATAAACATCGCAACCGACCGATTCGTGGACGCGTTAATCGCTCGGGAATCAAGCATTGAGGATTGCGGAGTTCTCGCAATGGAATCGATTGTCGCGGCCATGCAGGCTCAGCGTCCGATGTGTCGTGCATTTATTTCGCAGTCGATTCAGTTCCGACTCCAGCAGGAAAAACAGCTTAGTACTCTACTGGCAGTGCAGCTTGATCCAAGACCGGATTGGCTAGCCGACGCTGATCGGGCTTTGCCGATGATGAACACTGCAATCATCGCCCCGACATGGCACTTGGTACAGGCCGACGAAAAGAGCGTTTCGCTGGATATTTTTGACGAGCAATTTCGATGGGCGGCCAAACAAGGACTGCGAGTTATTGCGGGACCGTTGATCAGTCTTCAGTCTTGGGCGCTCCAGCATTGGATGAATCTACTCAAGGACTTCGACGCGATATACGACAGTGCGTGCGAGTACGTAACGTCGATTGTCTCGCGTTATCGAGGTCAAGCCAGCATATGGAACGTGGCGACAGGACTCAATGTTCCGAACGAACTTGGACTCACTGACGAGCAGCATCTGAAGATCGCAGTGGGAGTTATTCAAGCGGTTCGGCGGGCAGACCCAAGAACGCCCGTTGTAATCACGATCGACATGCCGTGGAGTGAGTATCTCGCACAATCGGGGCGAGCCATCAATCCTTTCCCTTTTGCGGACGCCTTGATTCGAGCAGAACTTGGACTTTCCGGAATTGGATTGGAGATCAATACTAGTTACTGGCCCGGTGGGAGTTTGCCTAGAGACCTCGTCGACGTGTCTGACTTGATCGATCACTGGTCGATGCTCGGAGTGCCGTTAGTGGCGCTAGTGACTGGCCCGGTTTCTAACGGATCGGATACGAACTCTGCCAGCAAAGCTTCCGAGGTTTATCGATGGAAGATTCCGACTGACGGTTTGGAAACGTCAATTCCGAGCGGGACGTCAGAGGCCAATCCGTCCAACAGTCATCTTGCCATGAATCAAATCGAGATCATTCAAATGCTCCTTGCTAAACAGAATGTGCATGCCATCGGATGGACACAAATTTCAGACCGCGATCCTCATCGTTTTCCAAACGGAGGCTTAATTGACCAGGAGGGAAAATCACGTCCCGTTTTAGACGGTTTAACGCAAATCCGAAAGCGATACGGGCAGTAGTGCTTCCTCGACTTGTTCGTCATAGAGTGGATCTGTGGCTTAATCGACTTAAATGGCCAGTTGCATTTCTTGCTGTTCTGTGGACTCCGCTTCTGTGCTGGGCTTGGGTTCTGCTTGGATATCGCATCGCGGGACAGCCTTTCTCATCTCTTTTTTTCGGGGCAGGCTTCGTATTGTTCTTCATGGCCTGGAAATCGATCCTCCGGTATCGCAGCGTTTGGCGCTGGCTGATGCGAGCAGAACACGAGGCCACGCATCTTCTGTTTGCCGCACTTACGGCTCATCCCATCATCGGTTGGCGTGACCATTTGCATCAGCGTCGGGAAACGAGCGAGAGTAGCAAAGAATCGGTCCACTTTATCGGCGAGGGAAACTGGTTAATCCAGGTGGCTCCCTATTTCTTTCCCACGGCGGCCGGGATACTGTGGTTTACGGCATTGTTCATTCCACTTGGTTTTCTAGGCTGGACGACCATTGCACTCGGTTTCGCGACCGGATTTCATGTTACATCGACCATTCTCGAGATCCGTGCGGATCGGGACGAACTTGGGCATCTGAGATGGAGATTTTGTTGGATGTTCCTACCAGCCGCAAACCTACTCTTACTAGGTTGCCTGCTTACTTTCGCGCAGGAGGGATTCTCTGGCATTTTTCACTTTCTAAGCGATTCGTGGCAACCGATCAGACAACTCATCCAGCTTTTTCAATGGCAGTCACCAAGCGATTGATGTACAAGCCAGCAATCGCAAGGGGAAAACGCATGGAGACAACGCTAACGTCTACAAGGTGCTGCTTGTAGGTGCTACTGGGGCTTGGGCGATCTCGTATGGCAAGTTAGACTTTGTATTGATTCGAAGTCGTCATCCAATATTTGACTGACAAAGAGCTTGATTAGAAAAGTACTAGGCCGAGTGGCGAAATGGCAGACGCACAGGACTTAAAATCCTGGGAGGAGTAAATCCTCGTGCGGGTTCGATCCCCGCCTCGGCTACTTACTTTTTCGTTGGTGAATTACTACGAGTACAAGACAGTTAATGGTTCTTCGCTGAGTCAACGCGTTACACGGCTGATTTCTTTTCTTCAATAAGTTGATCTAGTTCAAATCGAAGCTTTCCAAGAATCTCTTCGTAGGTGAATGCTCCAAGCGGTTCGCTACGTCGCTTAAGATTAACTCGATTCGGTCCGCACCATAGACCAAGATCGGCATCATCCGTTTCACCGGGTCCATTTACTCGGCAACCCATGACGGCGATCGTAATGGCGTAGTCCTTAGCATATTTCGTCATCTCTTTGACCTGTTGTGCCAATTCAACAAAGGCTTCATTTTCTACTCTAGAACAACTGGGGCACGAGATGATATTCAGTTGCGAAGGGTTCAGCGCGACGACGCTGCGTAGTCGACCTGCATAAATATCATCGATGATTTCTTGTCCTGCTTGAATCTCTTGACGCTTCAATACATTGGGGACTGTAAGTGAAACACGAATCGTATCGCCGATACCCCGACCTATTAATTGCTCGAAAGCGATGCGAGTTTTGATGATTCCGTCCGGTGGTAAGCCAGCTTCTGTCACTCCTAAGTGCAATGGTACGTCTGGTCGCAACAGAGCGAATCGTTTATTGACTTCGACGACCTTCGAAGGGTCGCTATCCTTGAGTGAAACAACGTAGCGATCAAACTTAAGTGCATCGAGTTGGTTGCAGTGCTCGATCGCCGATTCGATCATGGGGCTAATCGAGTCGGAATGATCGAACTTCGACTTCTTATCCGGATCAACGCTGCCGCAGTTCACACCGACCCGGATCGCGCAATCGTTATCCTTGGCAACGCCTGCGAGGTATCGAACCTTTTCGTACCATGGCTTGGTTTTCTCATGGTGGTAAAGGTGACCAGGGTTGTATCTAATCTTGTCGACGTGCGGAGCGACTTTCTCGGCAAGGCGATAGTTCTCTTGCAAGTCTACAGACAGGTTCGCCTTCGTTTGTTTGCGAATCTCCGCAAGTGCTTCCGCATCCTTGTCGCTATCTACAGCGATTCTCACGACGGACGCACCCGCATCCTGAAGATCGTTCACGAGTTGGACGGTCGCGTCAATGTTCGTTGTGTGGGTCGCCGTCATACTCTGAACGGCAATCGGGTGGTTAGCACCAATGGAGATGTTGCCTATTCGAACGCTGCGGGTCGGGTTTCTAAGAATTGCCATAAGTTCTTTGTAGGTAAGGCGATTGAAAAGTCTATTTGGAACGAACGCAAGGCGGATCGGATGAAAGACGTATTAGTTTACCAGCGGGGCCAGTCGGTCCAAAGGGTTCCTCGGGGCGATCTCGGATTTACTAAACATTTTCATCGAAACCCCGAGGTTTGGTGATTTTTCGCAACCTATTCATCGTTCTGACGCGACAGATCGTGTTGAAAAAAAAGGACATACCGGCTCCCTTCAATCGTAAAAAAATCCTTAAGCCCTTTCTTTGTTGTGACTTACGGCAATTCAAAGATCTACCTTTTTGGCTTTGGCACTAGGGGTGCATTAACAAAAGTTTATAGCGAGTAGGGAACATCGGATGTCCGAGGGACCTCTGACCAACTGATAATGACTTTTGCTACGGAATCCAAAGACTATGACAAAGCGATTCAAAACACGTGTAAAGCTTCAAGCTCCTCGAAAAGGCGAATCGATTGCTCCAGGCCTCGAACAAGACGATGTCTTTGGGTTGGATGACCATACCGCGATCGTTGATTCGAATGACGAAGTGGATGCCGACAGTGAAGACGAAGAGGAAGAGGAAGAATTAGACGACTTAGAAGGTGAAGTCAGCGACGATCTTGAGGAAGAGTTGGTCACCAGCACTGATCCAACCGATGATCCAGTACGCATGTACTTGATTCAAATGGGTCAAATTCCCTTGCTGACTCGATTTGAGGAAGTTGCGTACGCGAAAAACATTGAACGAACGAGGACTGAGTATCGACGTTGGATGGTAGCAACGGATTTTATGTTGCAAGGAGCGACTAAGCTTTTGGAACAAGTTCGAGATGGCAAACTGCGATTGGATCGAACGATCGAAGTAAGCGTAACGAACGCAGCTGAAAAAACCGCGATCATGAAGCGAATCGGACCAAACATTCAGACCCTTCGCCATCTACTGCTTCGAAATCACGGAGACTTCTACATCGCGGTTAGCCGACACGCTCCAGCGGCCGAACGTAAAGCCGCTTGGATGCGTTTGGTTCGACGCCGTAATAAGGCACTTCGTTTAGTAGAAGAGATGAATCTCCGCACGAATCGACTGGAGCCTATGTTTGAAAAGCTCGAAGCGATCTCGTCACAGATGCAACTGCTGAAGCGTCGACTCGTAGTTGCAGAGAAGGAAGGCGTAGCCGATGGACAGACGCTTGGATCGATTCGTAAGGAATTGTGCTACTTGATGCGAATCACCTACGAGAGCCCAGCGACTCTCCTTCGTCGAGTCAGCAAAGTTGGAATTCACGGTGGTCAGTACGACGCTGCGAAGCGTGACCTATCGGCTGGTAATCTAAGACTGGTCGTTTCTATCGCTAAGAAGTACCGCAACCGCGGCCTGAGTTTCTTGGATTTGATTCAAGAGGGTAATACGGGATTAATGCGAGCCGTCGATAAGTTTGAGCATGCTCGAGGCTTCAAGTTCTCGACTTATGCAACTTGGTGGATTCGTCAGGCTATCACCCGAGCTATTGCAGACCAAAGCCGAACGATCCGAGTGCCGATCCATATGATCGACACGATGAGCAAGGTTCGTCAAGTGACTCGCGATTTGATTCAAACCCTTGGACGCGAACCAACGCTTGAAGAAACCGCAGCACAAGCCAAGCTTTCGCTCGACGACACGCGTATCGTCCTCAAGATGGCTCGCCAACCGCTCTCGCTTGATCAACCTATCGGAGAACACGACGATAGCTTCTTCGGAGAATTCCTCGAAGATCATCGTACTGAAGATCCTTTGTATGAAACTAACCAAGAATCGCTCAAATTGCATATTAACGAAGCCATGGAAACGCTGAATTATCGAGAGCGAGAGATTCTGAAACTTCGATACGGCTTGGCTGATGGGTACGCATACACACTTGAAGAAGTTGGCCGAATATTTTCCGTCACCCGAGAACGAGTGCGACAGATTGAAAGCAAGGCAGTTCGCAAACTACAGCATCCCCAACGTAGCAAATCGCTCACCAGCTTCATAGATGGATTGGACATGAGTCTTTTCCAGGGGATAGGAGCTAGCGAAACCAGTGAATCGGTTTAAAGTACGATGCGCAACTTAGGCTTGGGAAGCTGGCACCCGAGGACGAGGAATTCGTAGTGGGGGCACTGATCGAACTCTACCGGCAAGCCGACCTTGGCACCCGCTCCAGGATCATGGAAGCTGTTCGAAACATCGCCAGAACGGCGCACCATCAACACGGTGACAACAACGCCGCGCCAAACGATCAAGGATCGATGCGAAATGCTACCAAGTCGACAACTCGACTACCCTCGAAATCACAATTCGCAACCTTAGGCTGTCAAAGGCAAGGAAGTGGGTCGATGACACTTGGAAAACGATCTTCGCATTGTCTCGCTATGGTGGATTGCGTTGTCCATCCGACACGCTTTCCCTTCGATGGATCGACATCGATTGGGACAAAGGCCGGATGAACATTCCCGAGCCAAAGGTTGAACACCATGAGGGACGCGGCATTCGTGTATGTCCGATTTTCCCCGAGTTGCTACCGATCCTCGAAGAGGCTTGGGACCTAGCACCCGAGGGCGCGGATTACGTGGTTGACAAACAAGCCTACCGAGACGCGGCCAACACGGGGACGGGCTGGAAGAATGCCAATCTACGAACCCCGTTTCTTAAGATTCTCAAACGGGCAGGGGTTGAACCTTGGAATCGTATTTTCCATTCCATGCGAGCCACCCGGCAAACGGAGCTCGAACGCGAATTCCCCTT
>Ga0105045_10001895_pt1 | contig 17326 bp, 14 predicted proteins | sample MAT02_FD_78089 | JGI IMG/M metagenome (GOLD analysis project Ga0105045, IMG submission 78089) | Freshwater microbial communities from Lake Fryxell liftoff mats and glacier meltwater in Antarctica - MAT-02 (megahit assembly) | ecosystem: Environmental > Aquatic > Freshwater > Ice > Liftoff... | reverse complement strand
TTGAGCTAAAACGGCGGTACGATTTTGCGCGCCCAATTCAAACTGCTTTTGGGTAATGTTTAACAGCTTTTTTTGGAATGCAATCAGTTCTCGCGTTGCTTCCATTTGTGCACGATAGGAAGCTTCATTGATGACGGAGGTGACAATATTCGTCGACAACGTTAAATAGGCAGCTTCTAATTGAAACTGCTGATAATTGATGGTTGCTGCTAATGCTTCAAGTTGCCTCCGCGAACCACCAAAAATATCAAAAGTGTAGGAAACATCGACTTGTGCATTTAATATATTAAATATAGCGGGATTATTATTCGCCGCACCAAACCCTGCACCTGTGTATTGCTGTCGCTGCACGTTGCCTTGGGCATTCAATGCCGGCAACATTAAGGCACCAAATTGTGCCCATAGATTCTGCTCTGCCTGGACGAGCGAAGCCTTTGCCGCATCAAGCGTGGGATTATGGTCAAAGCCTTGCTTAATCATTACATTTAAGGCAGGTGAATGAAATAATTCCCACCATGTCGCACACACGTCTTGTCCATTAACATAATATTGCGATTTACCGCCGTGTACCTTTTTGGTAGAGACCGTTTTTCTTGGTAAAGGTGTTTCGGTATAATCACAAACGTCTGGTGCGTCTGGTGAATGAAAATCAGGGCCAACAGCGCAATTTGCTAATAATGTACAGCATGCGATGAGGGTTAAGCGTTTAAGAGGCACCATCCGTGGCATTATGTAACCCAAATATGTTGTGTAACTGAATATTAAAACAACTATTCCTATTCCCACATTTCAGAATAGCAGGTATCCGAGAAGTCATTATGAAAAGCATTGAACAATTAATTCGTAACATCCCCAAGGCAGAACTTCATTTACATATAGAAGGTACCCTTGAACCAGAAATGATGTTTGCTCTTGCGCAGCGCAATAAAATTAAATTGCCTTTTAAAGACCCCGAAGCCGTACGAAAAGCATATGAATTTACCAATCTGCAAAGCTTCTTAGATATCTATTACCAGGGCGCGAATGTGCTTTGTACAGAACAAGACTTTTATGATTTAACGAAAGCCTACCTTGAACGCATTCATACGGATAACGTTTGCCATACCGAGATCTTTTTTGATCCGCAAACCCATACCGATCGTAATATTCCCTTTGGTGTTGCTATCACGGGTATTTATAAAGCCTTGCAAGATGGTGAAAAAGAATTTGGCATTACCTTCAAGCTGATCCCCTGCTTCTTACGTCACTTAAGTGAAGAATCGGCCTTTAAAACCTTGGAAGAAGCCCTGCCCTATCAAAGTTGGATCAGTGCTTTTGGCTTAGATTCTGGCGAGACTGGCAATCCCCCTGAAAAATTTGCAAGAGTCTTTCAGCGAGTAAAAGAAGAAGGCTTCTTGACTGTATCTCATGCAGGAGAAGAAGGCCCTGCTGATTATATCTGGCAAGCATTAAAACTCTTTGACGTTAAACGAGTCGATCATGGTGTGCGTTGTGTTGAAGATGACAAGTTAGTTGATTTCTTGCATGAAAAGCAAATACCACTCACCGTTTGCCCTTTATCGAATATTAAGCTTTGTGTCTTTAAAAAAATGCAAGATCACAATTTAAAAGAACTTTTAGAAAAAGGACTTTGCGTTACTATAAACTCTGATGATCCCGCCTATTTTGGTGGTTACATGGTCGATAATTTCTTAGCAGCACAAAAGGGATTGAATTTAACTGCGCAAGATATTATTCAATTAGCGAAAAACAGCATTGTGGCGAGTTTTGCTGATAATACACTTAAGCAAAAGTATTTGAGTAAAATCGACGCATGTTCTGCGTAGCTTCTTAGTGAAGCAGAATTTGCTCTAATCAGCTTGCTCTGCGAAGCAGAGCTTATTCTACTTTGCCAAATTCTTAGAATAAGCCATAAATTTTCAAAAAATCTTACAATATTACTTTAAAGCAGCATAATTTTCATAAATCAGGTTTTTTCCTGACATATACATGCGATTAATTATGTTAGCTTAACAGTCTAGTTTAATAGCATTCATACTTGTTAGGATTTGCAAATGATTTGTGCCACACAGAACAATGGCTAATTTGTTGACCAATGTTCTATGATGAGCAATGAAAATAAAGTGGTTTTATATTGCAAATTAAGCTTTGAAATATCTCACGTGAAATTAGTCAAAAAAATGAGATTTATATTATGCCAAATTCAAACACTATAAACGTTTATACCCACCTAGATTGTTTAAAACACAATATGAGTCTAGATGAGGGTACACCCCACTGTGAATCTCCAAACCGTTTAGCAGAATGTCTAAAAGCACTAAAAGAAGATTCAATTTCACAACAAATTCAGTGGAAAGAAAATGTCGCTAAGGCAACGAAAGTACAATTAGCGAGAGTTCATGATAAAGACTATATTAACAGAACCTTTGCTCTCTCACCCTCACAAGGGATCATCGAAAAGGCGACCGATGCCAAAATGAATCCTCATACGCTTTCAGCAGCGTTACGTGGTGCTGGCGCACAAATCGCCGCCGTTGAAGATGTAATGAGAGGGAAAACAATGCGAGCCTTTTGCTTAGTGCGCCCTCCTGGACATCATGCTAGCCAAAAACAAGCAGCTGGTTTTAGTTTTTTTAATAATGTCGCTGTGGGTGCAGCGCATGCCCTGGAAGCTTTTAAATTAAAACGCGTTGCTATCATCGATTTTGACGTACATCATGGTGATGGTACAGAAGCAATATTTACTAATGATCCACGAGTCATGTTTTGGTCTAGTTTTCAACATCCATTATATCCAGCAACTGATTTAAATAAAGAGCGTCCATCTCATATTAAGCTTTCTCCGATGAAAAAGGGTACAAGCAGTGCAGAGTTTCGCAAAATAGTTAAAACACAACTGATACCGAGCTTAATAAAATTCAAGCCTGAATGTATTTTTATTTCAGCAGGATTTGATGCGCATAAAGATGATCTACTTGGCGGAATCAAACTGACTGAAGATGATTATGCTTTCGTGACCCAAAAGATTTGTGAAGTTGCAAATAAAGTGGCAAAAGGTAGAGTCATCTCCACTTTGGAAGGCGGGTATAACGTGAAAGCGTTAACAGCATCTGTGAAAAGTCATGTGAAGGCCATGGTTAATGCCACGGATTATTCCTTTGTGCAAAAGATTTTATTTTCTGCAAGCGAATCTAAAACACTTATTCTTAGTTTTCTACTCTCTACGCCAGCTGTTGGGTTCCGCATTTTACCAACCGCTGTACAAGCAGGTCGCCTTGCTTTAACAGCTTGGCCATCTACTCTTATGCTCAATTTTTGGATGATTTTATTCCCATTAGAGCTCATAAGAATGCTGCGAAATCAGTTTAAAGAACATCAACATGTGAATTACAGTTTAAAAACAATGAAAGATGTTGCAAAGCTTAACGACACTCAAATAAAGGCTTTTGAAATAGGTAGCAAAGCAGCAGGTAGTATTTCTGCACATTTAGGCAGTTTCTTCAGCTGGGCTGCTTATCGTTCTCCAAAAGCATTTTATGCTGGTTTAGATGCAGGCGAGAGCCAAAATAAAGCGTTAATTTCTCAAATTAAAAGGGCCCAATTCTAAAGGTGGGCCTATTTAAAGCACCTCAAAAGGAAGCACCTCAAAAGGACATCCAAAATTCAGTCAAAAAATGGATGTCCTTTTTGATTCTTCTATGCTTCGCATATTGAAGTGTAATGGGTATATACGGAAAGCTTCTTATTGAGATTTTTCTAGTACGCAATAATCAAGATAATTTATAATTTGAATTTGTTGCGTATAGGGCTGTTGGTTACCCGAATATAGCAGATAACCCTTATCTTTTTCCGTAATAAATTGCTCCATAGGCTTTACCCAGCGGTGATTAAAGGTGGAATTCAATTTGATCTCAATAAATTCTCGGTAACTATTCCGATCGACTACCAAGTCAACTTCAACACCATTATGTGTCCTTATATAATATAAATCATGATGGGACTTTCTATGTAACTCATTTTTATAGATATCAGCAATAACAAAATTTTCGAATATACTACCCGCCATGGGACCATTGACAAATTGATTATGAGTTTCAACACCCGTTAGGTAGGACACCAGACCAGTATCATAAAAATATACTTTTGGACTTTTAATCATTCTTTTACCAAAATTTTCATAATAAGGTGGTAATAAAAAAATGATATAGGATGCTTCTAGTATTGCTATCCACCTTTTAATCGTTTTAAGGTCAACACCCAAATCATTGGCATAAGTCGAATAATTAAGAATTTGTGAAGTATTACTGGCGAGTAACCGAATTAATCTTTGAAATTCACGCCTGTCCCCTACTTGCGCTAAGGCACTCACATCCTTTTTTAAATAAGTATCCAAATAGGCTGAAAACCAATCCTGAGTTAAAGCATAATTCTTAGCAACCAGTTCAGGGTAGCTGCCTTTAAAAATACTATCTTGGATTTTTGATTTGGGCATTTCACTTAACTGATAAGGTAATAATGACATCAATCCTATACGCCCTGCTAAGGATTCAGTAACACCTCGTATAAATTGGAATTGACTTGAACCCGTTAGAATAAATTTACCCGTTTTATCCCGATCGATATCTACAGCGATTTTTACATAATCAAACAATTTTGGTACTTTTTGGATTTCATCAAAAATCACATAATTATCATATATTGACATGAATTTATCAGGATCTTCTTCAAAGAAATCGACCATTTTAAAATCATCAAAACTGACGTAGCGATATTTAGGTAATGAATGGAGTAATAACGTAGATTTACCGGATTGACGTGGGCCTGTTAACCCTACAACGGAAAAGAAATCAACATATTCGTTGAGCTTTAACTCTAACAATCGGTGTAGGTACTTCATTTTACAACCTTATGTATATTTGGCATTCAATTCCAAATATACATAAGGTTGCTCATTTTGTAAAGGTTGGCCAAATACCCATAATTACAATATCTTATTGATATTTATGGATATTATTTAAAATATTAAAAGGACATCCAAAATTTAAAAAAATGGATGTCCTTTATGGTTCTTTATGGTTTTGCTGTTCTTTTACTTGTTAATCATCTTGATGCTTTGGCCATTATCATTGGATAAAACAAGATCCTTGCCATCAAATATTTTGGCATATTTCATGGTATGCAACAGGGACATAAAATGGCTTTCTTGCTTCATCATCCCATCTTTTACGCAGGCCATTTCAGTTGAAACCAGAGGCCCTTTTATCGTAAGATTTTCAGCGTGTAACTCATAATGACCAGAGAAGCGATTACACCCTGAAAAACCAGAAATTTCGCCTTTATCGCTTAATGTAACAACCAAGCGAGATCCCTTGATTAATTTTTTACCATTAACTTCTGCTACGTGCCATTCCTTGTTAAAAGATAGATGCTTATTTATCGGCGCCTTAGTTTGGTGGCAAAGAGGGAACGCATGTTTATCAATTTCGATAGTTGCTTCGCTTCCCTTATTCCAAAACATCACATGAGGTTTGCTCCCTTTTGGGGTTTCGTACTTAGCCCCAGAACCTGACATGACCACCGACAACAGATAAGTCCGGGTGCCAATTGTGAGGTCAAGCTTACTATTATCATGGAAATCAGCCATGACTTCCTCTTTGCCGCACTTAAAATGTGCAGTTGGCAGCTCATCTACTGCTTGCAATGCCCCAAGCCATAAGCAATTTAAGCCAATACCCATCAAAATGGTACGAATTAACATTAGAATATCCTTATTTAGTTTTAAAACTTATAACTATCGCTCCTTAACATTGTTATAATCTCACCTTTTTCGATAGAGCGGGAGTCAGGCACATGTGGGCAGTGTTAGGTGGTTCGGGTTTTGAGAAATTTGATAGTTTTGAATTAATTGAAGAAATCGAGGTTATAACCCCCTTTGGTAAGCCTAGTGCCCCTATTGCAAAAGCGAAAATAGGTGAAACCACTGTTTTATTTCTTTCGCGCCATGGTAAAAAGCATGAATTCACCCCCTCAAACATTAACTATCGTGCCAATATTTTTGCTCTAAAGCAAAATGGCGCAACCAAAATTCTATCGGTTTCTGCTGTTGGCAGCTTACAAAAGGAACTCAAACCTGGCGATTGTGTGATCCCTACCCAATATATCGACCGCACCAAAACCCTACGCGGCCATACCTTTTGTATTGATGGTGCAGTGGGCCATGTATCACTGGCACACCCTGTCGATTTAGAGCTCGTAAAACAAGCCAAAGAACTACTCAAAGTGGGAAATTTTACGCTACATTTTGATAAAACCTACATCTGTATGGAAGGCCCTGCTTTCTCCACTAAAGCAGAATCTAAAATGTATCGTGCCTGGGGTGCAGACATTATTGGCATGACCAATTTCCCAGAATATGCGCTAGCGCGCGAAGCCGGTATGTGTTACTTACCTCTGTCGTTTGTCACCGATTATGATAGCTGGAACGATAGCATCGACCATGTCACCTTAGAGCAAGTACTCGAAATCATGCGTAATAATAATCACAAAGCATTTTCATTAATGCAACAATTAATCCCGCAAACAAATGAGTTGCATCCCCAGGGTTGCCCATTACAAGGTTTACAAACCGGATTAATGACTCCTATTGATAGCCTAACACCTGAAGTGCAAACATGGATGAATGTCATATGCAAATAAATTTACATTCTTTAGCCCTCAGCTATCGTGATGGTCAAGTATGGGTGCTCGATCAACAAGCCCTACCCTTAGAAGAAATTTGGCTACAATGTCATACCATTGATGACATGTGCGCCATGATCAAAGCTTTAAAAGTTCGTGGTGCACCTTTAATCGGTATTGCTGCGGTATTAGCCCTCATGCAATATGTCAAACAAGGTGCTACGGTCGCTGAGATTAAAGCGGCAGCTGCCAAATTAGTGGCAACACGCCCAACGGCTGTGAATCTGAAAAACTACATGGATACCATCCTACAACAATTAACCGATGATACCAATGTCGTTTTTACCATAGGCCAAGAACTCTTTTTAGAAGATGTACAATTATGTGAAAACATGGCTAACCATGGCCTGGCGTTGATCCCCCCCCATGCGAAACTCATGACTTATTGCAATACCGGTAGTCTTGCCACCACGGGTATCGGCACTGCTTTAGGCGTGATCAAGCATGCTTATCGCCATCAAAAAGTACAACATGTTTACGCTTGCGAAACCCGCCCTTTATTACAAGGTGGTCGATTAACCGCATGGGAATTGGTTAAAGCAGATATTCCACATACCTTGATCTGCGATAACATGGCAGCGATGGTCATGCAGCAAGGTAAAATTGATGCCGTATTAGTAGGCGCAGACAGAATAGGCAAAAATGGCGATGTCGCCAACAAAATTGGCACTTATAGCCTAGCAGTTTTAGCAAGACACCATCAGATCCCCTTCTATGTTGTGGCGCCTTATACTACGCTCGATGCACAGTGTCGGACCGGGAAAGATATTGAAATTGAGTTACGACACGCCGATGAAGTCAAAGGTGCTTTAGGAAAAATCAGCTGGGCTCCACTGCAAACCCAAGTCTATAACCCAGCTTTTGATATAACACCTGCAGAACTTGTCACTGCTTACATTCTGGATGTCGGCATCTTTTCTCACACCAATTTAGCTGAAAGCGGTTTGTTAACATGTTAGATGAGTTATTAAATACCTGTGACTATATTGCTAAACGTAATCTTTGCCCCGCAACGGGTGGCAATTTTTCGTTACGCTTAACCGATAATCAGATGCAGATGAGTGCATCGGGTAAGGATAAGGGCAAACTCACTGCAAAAGATTTTGTGGTATGTGATTTTCAGGGCAACTGGCAACAAGGCGATGGTAAACCCAGCGCAGAAGCGGCCTTGCACGGCATGATTTATCAATTATCTCCCAAAACCCAATGCGTGCTACATACCCATTCGATGTCTGTTACCGTGTTATCGATGCTGCCAAGTACTGACAATAAAATATCTTTCCATGGCTATGAAATGCAAAAGACCATTGCTGGTTTTCATTCTCATGAAGAAACGCTCGATCTGTTTGTATTTGATAACAACCAAGATATACCCACCCTTGCTGAACTAATCAAAGCTCTGTGGGATGCAGCGCACATAGCTAATGGGTTGGTAGTACGTGGCCACGGCTTATATAGCTGGGGAAACAGCGTTCATGATGCCAAGCGCCATATGGAAGGCTTAGAATTTTTAGTCAACTGTGAACTCAACCGGAAGCGATTGCTCAAATGATTAAAGCCATTATTACTGATATTGAAGGCACCACGACTGACATTCACTTTGTGCATAAAGTATTGTTTCCCTATTCAAGGGAAAAAATTGCAGATTATGTGCGAGCGAATGAGAAGAATCCTCAACTGATGCCTGTATTACAAGATATTCGTCAACAACTCATTCCAGGCGCCGACTTAACACTTATTACCAGGCAATTGATCGACTGGATCGATCAAGATGTTAAAAATGGCTCATTGAAAGCGATTCAAGGTTTTATTTGGCAAGAAGGATTTGAAAAAGGTGCCTTCAAGGGTCACGTTTATCCAGATGCTTATGAAAACTTAGTGAAATGGCATAAACAAGGCGTTGCGCTTTATATTTATTCCTCAGGCTCGGTTCAAGCCCAACAATTACTCTTTCAATATAGTGATTTTGGTGATCTAAGGTATTTATTCAAGGGTTATTTTGATACAACGGTTGGCGGAAAAAAAGAAACCGCATCCTATGCTAACATTCTCAAGCAAATCGGTTTTACCCCTGATGAAGTTTTATTTTTATCGGATGTCAAAGCCGAACTTGATGCAGCCAAAGCGAATAACATTAGAACCTATTTACTTGATAGAGAGCACATTGAATTAGAAATAAAAAATCATCCAGTGGCAGGTAATTTCAATGTTATCCAACTATGACTATGTTTAAAAAAACTGCACAAATATTAATTTTCGCGAGATTAAACTCTAATTAGATTTTTTCGCAAATGTGACCTACTTTTCTACCTGGGGTAGGATACTTATGATAATCGTGAAAATAGTGATTTGGGCTTTTCAGTATTTCATGCCGAGGTAAAAGCTTCCCCAACATGTTAGTCATCGAATAAAATCCTGAGCTATTAGTGTTACCTAACGCGCACCCTGAAATAGCCCGTAAATGGTTTTGAAACTGACTGCAAAAAGCCCCTTCTATTGTCCAATGGCCTGAATTGTGTACTCGAGGAGCAATTTCATTAGCCAGCAGTTCATCTTTTACTTGAAAAAACTCGAGTGCAATACAGCCAATATAATTAAAGTGATTTACAATTTTATCTATGTAACTTTTTGCTAATTCAAACATAGGATCATCTTTACGATTTACTGTTCTATTTAATACGCCATTGACATGGGTATTTTCAGCCAAATCATAATACTGAATTTCACCTAAAACAGATCGAACAGCTATAATTGACACTTCACGATCAAAGGAAATCATTTTTTCAACGATTGAGTTGGACAAAGTTAAATTAGCGACCTTATCTATTTCAGATTTTGAACCAATTTTATATTGCCCTTTACCATCATACCCTTGTTGACGTGATTTTATAATAACCGGAAAATCATATTGATTAACAAATAATTGCAAATCGTTTCTATCTTCAATCGCTTGGTATGGAACCGTAGGTATAGCTAAAGTCTTAAAAAGCTTTTTTTCGAGCAATCTGTCTTGGGTAGACTTTAAAACTTCTGCGTTAGGATAAACTGGTTTTAATAATTCTAAAGACTTAATGAAATCATAAGGTATATTTTCATTTTCATAAGTTATGATATCGCACTCATCTGCAAACTGACGAATTGTTTTAACGTCATTAAATGTGGAATGATATACTTTACCTAAGTTGTCGACACAAGATTCCTTAGCAGTATTGAAAAATACAAATTCAAAGCCCATAGGAATTCCCGCGATAGCTAACATTCGACTCAGTTGCCCGGCGCCAATAATACCTATTTTCATTTTTGTGACTCCGGAATTAAATTACTTAAAACGGCATTCGTTTGTTCTTCACGAAATGCACAAAGTCTACGATCCACATCAGGATATTTATTCGCTAAAATACTACAAGCCAAAAGAGCAGCGTTCTTAGCACCGGCTTTACCGACCGCTAATGTGCCAACAGGTATGCCACCTGGCATTTGCACAATTGATAGTAAAGAATCCATGCTATTTAAGGCATGCGTCGGTATTGGCACACCCAAAACGGGTAACGTGGTTAGTGATGCAATCATACCTGGCAGGTGGGCTGCACCGCCGGCTCCAGCGATGATCACTTCAAAAGCGTTTAACTTGCAGGAACTTGCAAATTCATAGAGTAGATTGGGTGTACGATGAGCCGATACAACCTGAGTATGAAATGAGACCTGCAACTGCTCTAATATTTCAACGGTATATTTCATGATTTCCCAATCAGATAGAGAACCATAGACTACAGCAACTAATTTGTCTTTCATTTAAATACCTTTTCTATGGATTACAGTATGGGCAATACCTAGGATCAGCCTTTTCTAAACAATCCGGCCTTTGTTTAACTTGAAAAAAATCACAACGAATACACTTTTCGTGCACGGACTGATACAGTTCAGTGGGTGTTCCACAAGCACAACACAGAAGGTTCCCTACGAGTTCACGTTTACCAAATCCATAAACGCCACAAGCCTCACAAAGTCGTCGCAATCTATTAGCCAATTCATTTGTTAGTTCTTCAATAACAAGCATGCGAGTAGGATTATGCATCGCACGCATATCTGTTTCAATTCTAATGGTCTGCGCTACAGTAAATGATTTTTTAACGACTTCAAATAAACTCTCTCGTGAATTTAGTCCCTTAGCAATCACATTGTTAGTTGGTAGTTCTCTAACTATCACAGAATGAAGTGGGAATTTAATTTGATTTAAATAATTTTCAAATGAATCATGTATTGTAAATTCTTGCATTGCATAATTAGTCTCTACTGTGACCTTTTGAACAATAACTTCTAAACAATTATCTTGGTCTACGAAGGCTAATAGTTCTTCATGATAAGGAGAAAAAGGCAATAATGGGTGGGGACCAAAACTACCCTCGCTGGCTATACCAAAACGATAGCCAAATCTCTGCATGGCAACACGTGCTTTATGTAAAACCATTTCTTTAGGTGGCAATAAACGATCTTTCTCACCCGTAAAAGTACCAAACTGATCAGTGTCATAATCTTCAGGAACAATCAGTTGGCAGCCAAGACTATGCTCCATGATGGGCCGAATCACGATTTCTTTATGATGCTTCGTCGCCAGAATAATCTGCTTACCTTGTAACATTTTCATTCTGCTCTGGCGCAATTATTTGCAAGCTTAACCAACCATTATCGAATAACGCTTTGACATGAGGATTTTTTAGCAAAATATTTTGTACTAAATTTGGCAATGCAAAAATAATCACTAATAAGCGCAATGGCTGATGAAAGCGCTTATTTTGATAAAAAAGTGATTGCAAAGGTAACCCAATTTTTAAATCACTTGAATTACCTTCCATGACACCGACTTGACCAACCACATTGTGGATAGCTTTATTTCCAGCTCCATAAATATCAGGATCGGTTGCACTAAAATAATATTGAGCATTGATCCAATGAGCAACAACCACTGGAGCCGTTAGAATAGATTCTAAAATAGCACCATCAATATCAAGCGTTGGATCATAGGAATGTAAAAATGTTCTTCCATTCAGATTGATGTCTCTTGTATATTCTCTCGGTCCAATAATCATTGAGGCATTATTCGCCAAACTCCATTCGGGAATTAACTCAGCCCAGTTAGAATGGCGATCTTGATATGTAAGCCCTTCAGGAAGTTGCAGAGCCCTTTCTTTTTTAAGCGCTAATAGTGCATTTGCAATATCTTGTTTAATTTTGTCAGCATGCTCTATATTTTCAAATGCTTTTGGTTCAATCATTAACTCATCGGTTGTTGTATTATGAGATGCAGGAACAAAGTGTGTGTTTTTCGGCATCTCAATACCTTCGAGTATCAAAAGTTCTCTAATATTTGCATTGTTTAAAATTTGGCAAGTCACATCAGCATTTACATATCCCGAGTTTCCTCCACAAGCTCCGCATTCAAAGCTTGCTTGAAATGGGTTATTTGAGGTCGTTGCTTGATGGCCGCAAATGAAAACAACAGGAGAAAAATTCTTTACAAGACCAATTGATTTTAGAAAAAAAGCAATACTTTTAGCTGTATCTTTTATATTTTCAGAAGCGAGAAAAGCGTTAACATATTGTATTTTATCGTGTTGTTTAAATTGACATTTATTAGAAAAGAAAGTTTTAGCCAACAGCGATATGGTTTTCCAACTCCCTAGCATTTCAAAAAATGCAAAGGGAGATAACAAATGATTTTTCAATTTAGTATTAACAGACTCTGTTAACTTTGCCATTTGCTGTATTGGTGGATGATCTTGCACAATAGATTCTATGTTCATTTGAGGATCAACTAGTGCAGGCGCCTGTATTGTACTATTTCCTGACTCATTATTTTTAAGATTAAATAAAGCGCCGAAAAATCCCGCATAGCTAAAAGTCTGATAATTTTTAGTCGACTCAATATGACGACGAATAATCTCCGATCGAACATCGATACAAAAAACAAACTGCGCCAAATATTTATTATTATCCTTTGATTTTACAACCAATGAATTCACTATTTCATGCTGATATTCAAGCTCGTAAGCACGTTGCCAGATAAAGGGAATATCATTAATTGTTATCTGATTTAAATAATTCGCTAGAGCTGTATCGGGTTCTATAGGAGATAACAATTGCGAAAGCGAACAGTTATCTTTTCCTGCCGACCTACCCAAAGTTAGTATATCTTTTCTTTTATAAAGGTAACAACACCATACTTGAACAACTTCTAGTATCGTTGCGCTCTGTGAAACCAGCGGATTATTTGGCCTAGATTCTAACCATTTTACAAATCCATGCCAGCCAATTAATTGGCTTAAAATGGCACCAAAAAAAAGCGGCAGATCTTTTTCTTCTATGTTAAGGCTTTTTACTATTGCCTCAACTGCTCGGGCGCTATCCTCCGGTAACGGTTCTAATACGCGCACCCAAGTAGAATCTTGAATTATAGCTTGATTTTTCCAAGTGTTAAAAAACGAAGTATTACGACCATTTTTCAACCATGCATTTTGGCTTTCGTCAAAGTAAGTGATGATAAAATCGAGGATTTCCTCTTTTATACTGTCAATTTTTACTTTATCGAATATCGCTCTTTTTTCTGTTGCACCAACTGCTTCATCAACTGATTGTGACATAAGTACTTTGATAACTTCATGAAGCAAAGCATCTTCCTTTGACACTTGCAAATACTCTGACAATGCTATGATAAGACTATTCTTTGATAATTTACCACTTTGATAAAGCGCTAAATATTCACTTTGTGCTAAACAACCCTTTACAGGAAGAAACTGCTTTACGAATTGGATTGCCTCTTTAAATGGCTTTTCCGTTAAATCCCATAACGGATTAATCGCTATAGTAGCTTTAAGCGGCCATATGATAGGCAAAATCTTAGATGCATCAGCTAACGACTTTTCAATAGTCAAGTGGCTTACCTTCATTATAAAAATACTCCACTCAACAGATTGCTAAAAATAATCAACATGAATGCACTATGCGTGACCCAACGATTCTTTATTGATAACTCAAAACTATTTTGCAAATTAAACACATAATCTTGCAACGTATGAAGAACAACTATCGCCAGCATCACATTACACAGAAGAACCATTATTATTAATGCGGGATGCATTAACAAACAATTGATCAACTCAAACCAAGCAATAAAACTCATTGTGCCAGGTAGTCCAATCAATAAAAACATAAAAACAGCAACGTAGCATCCCCATTGCGTCAGTTTATTTTCAAGCAGCAAATGTGTTTTAGGATGATTTGATGTGGCGACCAATGACCAAAGTGCACCAAAAACCGCCAAATACTGAACGATCACGTTAGGTGCAATGGATATTTTTGACAGGCCTATATTGATAGCAACAATGCTCAATAAATACATGTGACTAATGAATATCAGTTGAATAATGGTCGCTAGTTGCTGCGCACGATTAGCCATAACTAACAACATGAAAAGGGCGCTTATCATGAACCCATTCGTGAATAAAACGGGTATTTCAGTATTCAGATAAGTGGTGATTAACAAACCTACTGGCAGCAAAGCAGATGTAATTATAAAAATTCTGCGCTTTTTGACTTCTTTTAAAATAAGGCTATTAAGTTGATCCCCTATCCGACGGATTGGCGTTAGCAAGCAGTGTCGATAAAGCTTTTCAATGTACATTTTATGTTTGATGAAAATATACATTCTTAATCCAAAAGTAGTTTGCTGCAAGCTTTTAGCGGGGATAAATAGTGTGGCTGCATAAAAGAGTATAACAACCAGACCAACACCTAATTGAAAATGATCCGAAACTAATTCATAACTTGGCAGGTTGGCAAATGATTCAAATAGATCTAGCAAGTAAATATAGGCTAACAATATACCTTCATAAAATACCAACCCATATATCTTCATAGTGGTTGATATAGGTTGTAACAGAATATTGAGGTTAATTTGGTGCAATGTTATTGCTATAAATACCCATATTAGTGACCCTAGAAAAATGTGTGGCATGAGGTACTGCGCCAACGCGATTAAAGCCAGCGTTAATATCAGAGACTGTGCAACCTTTGTGATAGTTGCTTTATGAAAATTCTTTAAACCGTTTACGTTGTCAAATAAAGCATTTCCTGCATTTAAGAACAACCCAGCCTTATAAAAACCATGTGCTATTAGATGAAATACCGCCGCACTAAAGCATCCCACTGCGCTTTGCATGACCATGTAACCCATCTGGCTCATCGTAGAATAGGCCAGTTGCTTTTTAATATCCGATTGAGTTTGCTTAAACAACGAACCAATTATTAAGGTAACAAACCCAATTAGTAACATGGCATAAGGCAAATATGTTGATTGACTAAACAAGGGACTTAGCCTGGCTAACATGATCCCGCCTGCATTAATGACGCCAGCGTGCATCAGCGCAGATACCGGTGTTGGCGTTTGCATTGTGTCAGGCAACCATATATGAAACGGAAACTGTGCTGATTTTGTCATAATAGCAATAAAGACGAATCCGAGTATCAAGGCATGTACTGATAGCGTACTACCTAAAAAACCAATCTGGACTGAATTAGTCATTGCTAATTGCTGATATTCTGTCGTCCCATAAAAGTGGTAACACATTACTATTGCTAATAGAAAACTCATGTCACCTATGCGGTTAATAATGAATTTTTTCTTAGCCGCACGATTTGCTTCACTTTGATAATGATAATGATTTAGTAGCAAATAAAGATTCAGACCGATCCATTGCCAGCCAATAAAGGCAGTTAATAGATTACCCGCTAAAATAAAAAAACAGACCGAAGCAATTGTCAGCATCAGCTGTATTAGAAATCGGGGTCGGGTTGTGTCAGATAGTAAGTATCTTTTTGAGTAAGAGACGACAACCAAACCGAGTACTGCCACAACAGCTAGCATTGTGGCAGCCAGAAAATCCAATTTAAAGTGCAAATCGTTTTGCAGACCATCAAAAAGCGGTGATGGTAAACTTAGATGCATATTCCACCCAAAAACTAACAATAGTATTGTGCATATACTCAAAATGGAAGCGCCTGCAATTCCATACTGAGCAACTACTTCGGAAGTACGAAAACTAGCTTTTATCATTATTGAGTCTTCATGGCTAAAAATATTGCATGAAGTATGGTCAAAATGTAACATAATGTATAATTTATAATATTTATTAAATGTATCACTTTTTTATGATGAATATAACACTCCATCAATTGCGTGTTTTTTACCAAGTCGCTAAGGCTAATAGCGTTACCCAAGCTGCGCACCAGCTTCATATGACTCAGCCTGCGGTATCAAACATCATTCGAGCGTTAGAAAAGCATATAGATACCCCCATTATCGAAGTGCTCCATAAAAAGCTTCATATCACCGATGCGGGAAAAATTTTGATTACAGCCTTTGAGCAGATTGAGCAACATTTACATGAGGCACAAACACAAATCGGCATGCTTAAAGGTGATATGCTGGGAACGATTAGGATCGCGACTGTATCAACAGCAAAGTACTTTATTCCTAGATTATTGGGTGCCTTTAAAACACTCCACCCTAACATTCATATCGAATTGAAAGTAAAAAATCGCCATGAAATCATTGAAAGACTACAACTGAACCTTGATGATTTTGTTATAATGAGTCAACTACCTGAGCTGATGGCCATTGACCATCAGGATTTTTATGAAGATGAGTTAGTCGTTGCAGCGAGCAACATCCACCACTATGTCAAAAATAAAAAAATCTCTTTAAAAATGCTCGGTAGTGAGCCATGGTTAATTCGCGAACCCGGCTCAGGTACTCGAATGGCAATGGAGAGTATTTTTAAAAAATACCGGATTAAACCGAATATCCAAATGGAAATTGACAACAACGAATCCATCAAACAAGCTATTATTGGCAATATAGGTATTTCTATTTTGTCACACCAAAGTATTGATATTGAGCAAAAGGCTGGCCTTATCCAAGTATTAAATGTTGCAGAATTTCCTGTGAGACATAAATGGCATTTAGTCAAAGGTAAAGGAAAAAAATTATCGACCCTTGCTCAACATTTTTACGAATTCGTGCGAGAGCATCCGAATTTAGCATCATTTCGAAATATTAATAAAGAATAAGTAAGATCCTATCCTTTTGCATTTCGTGTTTTATAAAGCGAATAAATAACACCGATTGCTAAGATTGAAAAGGTGATAAACAGGGCGATCATGGGTGGGAACTTCGCCAAACCCATTAATTCTGCAATAAATATTTTACTTCCAATGAACATCAACAAAATGGCTAATGCATATTTTAAATACTTAAAGCGCACTAGCAATCCATCTAAAGCAAAATATAGTGCCCTAAGCCCTAAAATCGCAAAAATATTACTGGTATAAACAATATAAGTATCTGTTGTAATAGCGAATATAGCTGGCACACTATCGACGGCAAAGATAAGATCCATAAACTCAATTAAAATAAGTGCCAAGAATAATGGTGTCATATACCCATTACACTTCAAGTTGCGAAGCATAGAAGAAGTGCTGCCTTGCGCGATGGGGGTTATCAGGAGGAAAAACGCGATTTTCCCCCTGATTG
>Ga0105045_10001893_pt1 | contig 17331 bp, 18 predicted proteins | sample MAT02_FD_78089 | JGI IMG/M metagenome (GOLD analysis project Ga0105045, IMG submission 78089) | Freshwater microbial communities from Lake Fryxell liftoff mats and glacier meltwater in Antarctica - MAT-02 (megahit assembly) | ecosystem: Environmental > Aquatic > Freshwater > Ice > Liftoff... | reverse complement strand
GCGCGGGTGTAGGGTCGCCGAAGTGCGGTGGCCAAAGGCGGGTGATGGATTTGGGCGCAGCCAAGGCGCAACCCGGAGCGATACCAGCGGTAGTGCGAGGCGTGCAGGCATCGATGCGGGCGAAGGGCTTTCTGATGGGTCGCGCGTTTCCACCGCACACCACGTGGTGTCGCGTCGACATTGGCACGCCCGATGAGATGACGACCTTCATCGCCGCGCTGCCGGAATCGTTGCTCGTCTGACGCGCATCCGACGAGTATCCCGAGCGAACAGGGGGCCGTGCCCGGTGGCGCGGCCCCCCTGTCGCATGCAGGCAGATCACGGTTCGCGCGATGGCGTCGGTGCACGTGGCCATTATTCTTCGTATGCCGAATCACGTCCGTCGTTCTGCGATCCGTCTCGTCGCCCTGCTCCTGAGTGCGGGCGCCGTCACGTCTCATGCCTGCGCGCAGGACCGAAGCTGGATGTTCGGCCCCTTCGAGAAACCCCGTGCGGTGAACCCCGTCATCGCGCCGGCGTCGGCGGCGACCACCCGCTCAGGGATGAGCGACAGCGTGGTACGCTGGGAGGCGTATGCCACATTCAACCCTGCCGCCGTGGTGCGGAACGGGAAGGTGTTCCTGCTCTACCGGGCAGAGGATGCGAGCGGCGTGGCGCGGATCGGTGGCCATACGTCGCGCATCGGGCTGGCCGAGAGCAGCGACGGGCTGCGGTTCACGCGGCGGGCCGAGCCCGTGCTGCAGCCGGGGAAGGATGCGCAGGCCCGGTACGAGTGGCCTGGCGGGGTGGAGGATCCCCGCATCGTCGAGTCGGAGGACGGCCTTTACGTGCTCACCTATACCCAGTGGAACGGCGATGTCCCGCGGTTGGCGGTGGCAACGTCGCCGGACCTCGTCACCTGGACCAAGCACGGCCCGGCGTTCGCCAAGGCGGCTGACGGGAAGTTCCTGCGTTCCGAGACCAAGCCCGGTGCGATCCTGGTTCGGGCGGTCGGTGATCGGATGGTCGCAACGCAGGTGAACGGCAAGTACTGGATGTACTACAACGTTCCCGACGTGCAGGTGGCGACATCCGACGACCTGATCTCGTGGACGCCGCTGGAGGATGCGAACGGGCGTGCGCTGAAGGTGCTGTCGCCGCGGGCCGGGTACTTCGACTCGTGGCTGGTGGAGGCCGGGCCACCGGCGATTCTCACGGACCGGGGCATCGTCCTGCTGTACAACGCCGGGAACCTGGGGACGTGGGGCGACTCGACGATGCCGGCGCGGATCTACACCGGCGGTCAGGCCCTCTTCGACGCGCGAAACCCGGTGCGCCTGATCGATCGCACCGACGTGCCGTTCATCCGTCCCACGGAGCCGTACGAAAAGACCGGGCAGTACGTGGAAGGAACGACGTTCGTGGAGGGGCTGGTGCCCTTTCGCGGTCGTTGGTTTCTGTACTACGGATCGGCAGACTCGAGGGTGGGCGTTGCCATCTGGGAGCCAGCAAAGCGTCAGTGACCCGACAAAAGGCGTCGAGTCCCAGATTGTGTGCGCAGATGAGCTGGTCCCATCCATTGCGATTCTCGCCCGTCGGCTTATATTAGACGTGATTAACTGAGCTGTGCTGAGGCAATGAGGTCTCACGCGCCGTTCGACCTCCCGCACTGAAGCTGCGATGCCAGAACTCCTCGACGAGTCGGCGCTCCTGCTCACACCGGAGTTACAAGCGCGAGTGGCGCTCGCGTTTGGCGTGCCGGTCGGAGGTGTCTACAAGGCCGCCGCCGCGGCGATGCCAACGATCCTCGCGGCGATTGCCGATCGGGCAGGTGACGCCGCGTTCATGGACGCACTGATGGTGATGGTGACGCATCCCGCGGCGCTCGCTCCGCACGCTGAGGCGCTCTTCGAGGTGGTCGCGGCGCTGGATGGCAGCCAGGTTTCGCCGCTGCTGGATCTGGGCCGGGCGCTGATCGGCACGCTGTTCGGCGAGCGGGCCGCGGTGATGGCCGGGATCAGCGGCCGGCTGGCCGGGTTCGGCCCCTGCGGCGATGATCTTCTGGCGGCGGTGGCTTGTGGTGCGCTCTGCCTGCTTGCGCAGCGCGTGCGGCGTGAGCGGCTGAGTACGAGCGATCTGGCAGTGCGGCTCGTGGAGGAGCGCGAGAGGCTGCGGCGTGCCATACCGGCGCCGATGGCCGGCGTGGCGGGCGTCGTGGCGGGCCGACGCACCGCGCCGGCTGGCGCGCACTCGAGCATCACGACCAGCCCGCGCCCGTCGAAGCAGGCGACGGGTCGCCTCCATGTTCCGCGGCCGACGGGACCGCGCCTCCGGCCGGTGCCTGTCGACTCGGTCCCGGCATTCGCGCGGCACATGCATGCGCACGACGACAAGCCCCGCGCCATTCATCGGCTCATCCCGGTGATCGGCGGACTGGCGGCAGTCGCACTCGTCGGGTTGGTGGTCTTCACGCGCTGATGCATGCGCGCGGTGCCGCTCTCGGTGCGGCAGCGCGGACGCGCTGCACCGAAGGGCAGCGTCAGCGGGTGGGACAGAGCGTGTCATACGACACCGACGTCATCGAGCCGCCGAGCACCGTACCAAACGCCGGAATTCCGACGACCTTGTGCGTGACCACGCGCCGCCAGGTCGTGTCGCCGTAGTACCAGTGCTCATGAACTTTCACGCGCCGCGCCGAACAGTCGAGCGTGAGCCGCGTGCGGGAGCTCCACCACTCGCCATCCTGCGCTTTCACCGCCTGGGCAAACCGGACGCGCACGGTGGCGTGCACCAGCGACTGCTCGCGCCGCACGGAGCGCGGCTCGACGAGCACCGGATTCCCGGCCGCGGTGCGACCGAGTTCGCGCAAGGCCTGCCCCCGCAATGCCTGCCCCCGCAACGCCGACGTGCTCGTGAGCAGCGCGACGACCGTGATCAGCACGCGTGAGGTCATGGTGGGCCGTGGTGGAGAGTGTGAGCGACGTGACGACGGCGCAACGCCATCGCGCTTCGGGGAAATTACAGCATGCACATCTTTGCGCCTGTCCTGCCATATCCCTCACGCACGGAGCGAAACCGTCCGAAACTGTGGTGGTATCGATGTCCTGCCTCGCACCACGTCGCCGCCACCCCGAGCCAACAGCATATGTCATTGTCATTCTTCAACTCCTCCTCCTCGTCACTCGCGAAGCTGAAGGCAGAGTTCCTCGACGTGAAGGAGCGCTCCGACGTGCTCGACAATACGTGTGGCGTGGGACTGTGGGCGGCGGTGCTGTACAACGCCGATGCGCTCGATCCGCGCAGCCGGTGGCTCTGGTCACCGGAGTTCCGTCGCCTGATCGGGTACGACTCGGCCGCGGAGTTTCCTGACGCCTGCCAGTCGTGGTCCGACAAGCTGCATCCCGATGACGTGCCGGCGACGTTTGCGGCGTTTGGCGGGCACCTGTTGGACCGGAGCGGCAACGCGCGCTACGACGTGAGCTACCGACTGAAGATGAAGGATGGCCAGTATCGCTGGTTCCGCGCCACGGGTGGGTGCAAGCACTCCGCCGACGGCCAGACCATCCGCGCCTGCGGATCGCTCACGTACATCCACGACCAGAAGCTGGCTGAGGAAAAGATTCATCACGACGCCGAACAGACGGCGCTGGTGCTGACCGCCATCGCCGAGGGGCTCACCGCGCTCGCCGATGGCAACCTCACCTACCGACTCAGTGCGGACGTCCCGCCGTCAGCGCAGTTGCTGAAGGATCGCTTCAACGAGTCTCTGGAGCGGTTGCACGAGATGATCGTGCAGGTGAGTGCGGCCTCGTCCGAGGTGCACGCCGCCGGTGGCGAGATCACGAACGCCAGCCGCGCGCTGGCGGAAGGTGCCACGCGCCAGGCTTCGAGTCTCGCCGAAGTGACGACGAACCTCGACGAGCTCGCCTCGATGGCAGGCACCAACGCCGATCATGCGCGCAAGGCCAGTGCGCTGTCGGCGCAGGCACGGCTGCACGCCGCCGATGGCGAGAAGCGCATGGCGAACCTCACCACCGCCATGGGTGACATCAAGGCGTCGACGCAGGAGACGGCGCGCATCATCAAGACGATCAACGAGATCGCGTTCCAGACGAACCTGCTGGCGCTGAACGCTGCCGTCGAGGCGGCACGCGCCGGTGATGCCGGTCGCGGGTTCGCGGTCGTGGCGGACGAGGTGCGCGCGCTCGCCCTGCGCGCCGCCGATGCGGCACAGAGCACCGAAGCACTCATCGAGAAGAGTGTCAGCTCCACCGAGCGAGGCGTGCAGCTCAATGACGAGGTGCTGGGCAGTCTGCACGAGATCTCGAGTCAGATTGCGCAGGTGGTGACCGTGGTGGACGAGATCAGCGCGGCCAGCGCCGGGCAGGTGGATGGCGTGGCGCAGATCTCGCGCGCGGTGGCGCAGGTCAACGGCATCACGCAGCAGGTCGCGGCGAGCTCGGAGGAGTCGGCGAGCGCGGCCGAGGAGCTGAACGCGCAGGCCAGCACACTGCGCGATACCGTGGCGACCTTCGAGATCGAGACGCCGGGGTTCGGTCGTGGCCGACCGGTGTCGCGGCCGGCGGCTCGTGCACCGCAGCGCGCACGGAGTCACGCGCGGGTGTGAGTGCGGGTGAGCCCGAGTCCGCGCCCGAGTCCGGGTGCGGGTGCGGGTGCGGGGCAAATCCGTGTCGCACCCGCACGAAGACGGCGCTCAGCGCACGCGCGGCATGCCGTCGATGCTGTACCCGCCCGGCCCGATGGTCGCGATCGCGGCGAAAACGCCAAGGAAGAGGAACGCCATTTCGCCGCCGTCCTCACCAATGAGCGAGCCACCATGCATGGCGAAGATCGTGATCAGGAAGAACACGCACAGGTAGAGCGCAGCCAGGCGGGTGACCATCCCAACGGCGACCAACAGCGCCGCCACCACCTCGGCCATCACCGCCAGCAGGCATGACAGCGTTGGCGGAATGCCGAGCACGGAGGGGAACTCCCCGCTGTCACCAGACAGCAGCGTCGCGGCCTTGCCCCAGCCGTGCAGGACGGCGAGCGTGACACCGAACCACACCCGCAGCAGCAGCAGGCCGAGGTCGACATTGGCCTGCGCGGTGCGGCGCGACGTGGAACCAGCACTCGAAGTCGTCATGGGAACCATGCTCGGGAAGGTGGGTCAGGTCCGAAGCGCTGACTGCAGATTTCGCACCAGCGGCGTCGCATCAGCGCAGGCCGTGCCTGCCGTACGCCAGCGAACGGAGCCGTTCGTGCAGTGCCGTCGCGCGGATCGCGGTCTGCTCCAGCGGCCGTTCCATGTGCGGGAGCCGCCGCACTCGCGCACTCACGATACTATGCCGTTGGCACGAAACCACACAGCTCGTCGAACGACTCGACCAGCGTCGCCGCCGCGTCGTCGACCAGCGTTGGAGATTTCGGATCGATCACGAAGGCGCGATCCGCGCTGCGGAGCATGCGCAGATCATTCACGTTGTCTCCGACCGCCCACACCTCGCTGACGGGTGGATGCGAGGTATCCTCGCGAAACCGTTCCATCACATTGCTCTTGCACAGCAACGGCGAGCCATCGGGCTCGAGTGGCCCGAACGCGGGATTGAGGTGCAGACGCCCGCTGAAAATCTCGCTGTCGAAATGCAGTACGTGGGCGAGCGCGAAGTCAGCGAAAATTCGTCGACGCAGCACGTCGGCGGCCACGAACCAGCTGTCGCTGACGACGCCGACCATGAAGCCGGCACGGCGCATGGCGTTGATGAACTCGATGACACCGGGTCGCAGGGGCATGGCGTGCGCGACGCGCTCGAACTGCTCGCGATGCACGAAGCGGAACAGCGCCGCGATCGCCTCGCTCCGTGTCGCGGCGTCGTCGTTTGGCGAGTCCAGCAATCCAGCCAGCGCGTCCAGCTGCCCGGTCGCCTCGGCGAGCGCCTGCACGTAGCGGCCAGGTGTGACGGTGCCATCCATGTCCATCAGCAGCACACGCGTGCGGCCGCGGCGACGGGTGAGCGTGAACTCGATGCTCGCCGCCGCCTGACGCTGATTCTCGTACATGGCCGCGATCTGCTCCATGTGCATGCGACCCGCCAGGCGCGCACGCGTGTAGATCACCCGCGCGACCTCGTTCGCCATCAGCGTCAGATCCAGTAATGGCTGGCTGTCGTTCTCGAGCGAGCCGATGTCCACTTCCGCAATCCGGGCACCGGCACGGTGCGCGTCGATGAGCAGGCCGATGTCGACGCCGTAGCCGTCCTCGAAATGCATTGCGCGGAGCAGTGACGCCCGCGCCGCGATCACGCCACCGAGTGGTTGCGCGAAACCCGCCAGCTCCGGAAAGAAGACCTTCAACATCGGCTTGGCCGTCAGTTCCGTCACACGGCCCCCGCCGCGACCGAAGCGCGCCTTCACGAAGTCCGCCTCGTCCGCGACGAGCGGGCGACACAAGTCGGAAATGAGCCCGGGGCGCAGGCCGGCGAGGTCGCCATCGAGATAGACGACGAGGTTGCGATCCGCGGCCAGCGCACCGTCCTTCATCGACGCGCCCTTGCCCAGATAGCTGCTGCGAATCACCTGCGCTCCGGCTTCGCGCGCCAGTTGCGCCGTCTCGTCGGTGGAACTGTCGTCAACCACCACGACACTTGCCGTGGCCTCGTCGGCAAGCGCGAAGCGCACCACCGAAGCCACGCGCGCCGATTCGTTGAGTGCGGGAATCACGACGGTGGCGCACCGCCGCAGCGCTGTGCTGGAGACCGGGGATCCGGCTCTCCCCGCCGCGTCCTGGTCGCGTGCCGGCGCGGCGACGCCAAGGTGGGGTGGAGTGACGTCGGTCATCGTGGGCTCGCTCCTGATGGTTTCGCCGGTGGCCCTCGGCACAGAAGGCATGGACGAACATTATAGTCGGCCACGGGCGGTCGGAGTGCGCCGCCATTTGCGCTCCAGCGACGGGACGCGGGAACGCAGCCAGCGCACTGCGCTCGACGCGGTGCCGAATCGTCTGCTGTCGATGCCCGCCGATACGCTGCGCCTGGTGAGTTTCCTGACCGTGGCGCCCCGCACGTTCGGCACGGAAGTCCTGGCCGTTCGGCCGCTGACCACATCGAAACATTTCGAGATAGCTCCAGGTATCGCTCTGGTTTTCGCCTCGTCATCAGCCAGCATCCCTCGTCCCTTCTTTTGTAACGCACCTGCAGGACACCGCACTGGCCGATGCACGTCATACCGCGCCGACTGCGGCGTCCGCCACTCGCAGCGCACAGTTCTGGTATCGGGTGGTGGATGTGATGTCGCCGCCTGCCGCGGACTCGCGGCCTTCGCTGCCGATCACGGAGAGCACGCCGTCCCCCCAGGGTTACACTTTTGGTCTGCAGCATGCAGTTTCTCTGCTGGACGCCGTGTTTCACGGGAGGTAAGGCGTCCATGTCTGGCTGCTGGTGACCGTGCGGCCATCGATCGGCGCGCGGGTGGACAGAGTCAGACGCAATGCCGTAGTACCTTCCTTTGCTGTTCACGCTTCGAGCGCCTGCGTTGCCCCGTGCTCCGTGACAGCGTCCCGAAACATTCCTGCACCCACGCGCATGTCACGTGATCGCCAATCCGCCGCCGAGGCGATGTGGACCTGGACCGGCCGCGCCCGTCCGCCGTTTGCACATGCTACGACCGATGCGCAGGAGTCGGTCTGGGACTTCCCGCGCCCACCCGTGATCGTGGCGGACACGCGCGAAGTGATCGTGCGGGTGGGTGGTATCGAGGTCCTGCGCACGACGCGTGCGCTGCGGTTGCTGGAGACCGCCAGCCCGCCGGGCTTCTACCTGCCGTTCGCTGACGCATTGCGCGAGGCATTCGTGCCAGCCGCGGGCGTATCGCACTGCGAATGGAAAGGCGCGGCGCGCTACTGGACCGTCGCTGCGGGTGGCGTGCGGCTCGAGCGTGCCGCGTGGTCGTATGATGATCCCGCAGCGCCGTACGCTGCGCTGCGCGACCATGTCGCCCTCTATGCGACGCAGGCCGAATGCTCCGTGGATGGTGAACGCGTGCGCCCGCAGGATGGTGGGTTCTACGGCGGCTGGGTGACGAACGAGATCGTCGGGCCGTGGAAAGGTGGGCCCGGCACCGGCGGGTGGTAGGCGCGTCAGACCGGCACGTGATGAATCTCGACGTTCCCCATCACCGAAAGGCCAGTGATGCGGACGTACGCTCGCTCGCGAGTCGTGAGTGCCGCAGATGACCCGCGCGCCGACGTCTGGTCATCAATCTGGAACGTGCCCAGGACGCCGCTCCCCTGATTGTCGACCGTGACGGTGGCCGGGAGATAGATCTCGACGCCGCCCATACGCGCCGAGACGGTGATCTCCGTCATGCCGGGCGGGAAGACGGTGTGTCGGAGGTCGAGTTCGATCGTGCCTGCAACGGCCGAGAGTTCGAGTCGCGCGGGCATCACATCGAGGGTCGTGTTCTCGACACTGCCGAAGCGCGCCTCGATGCGCACCGTTCCGGCGACCGTGACGATCCGCGAGTTCCTGACGTTGCTGAACAGGGCACGGACCTTCTGGGGGACATGCACCGTGGGGGAGAGCGACTCGCCGCGTGATGGCGACGCACCGAGGTCCGCCACGAGGGCATCGAGGTCGTTCTGCTGCGCCGCCCGGTACACTGCCTCCATGCGTGCCTCCAGCTCCTCCACCGGAATCATGCCGCGGGCAAAGGCGTCGGACAGTCGCTGTACGGTGCGATCACGCGCCGCGTCGTCGAGGCGCAGGAACGGCGGACGGGCCGTGAGGTCGATTGGCGAGTCAGGCATCTGGCGGCACCAGCGACGGTGGGTCGGAACGGCATCACGCGCGAGTGTGAAAGATATGCGCTTCCGGCGCACCTGCGCGGCCGGCAGACGGCGGGGCGCAGGCGTGGTCGAGTCGGGTCAGGCGGCGGGGTGCAGGTAGCCTGCCACAGTGACCACGATGCTGCACGTCGTGCAGGTAGCGATGACGATGGAGAGGGCGAGCCGGCGGCTGCGTCCCCGGCTGGTGGCGGCGGCGTTCTTCATGGAGTCGCTCGGTGACGGCGATCTTCGTTCCCGACCGGTTTGACCAGTCCGGTGCAGATGACCCATGGCCTGCATCAGGGGGTTCGTCGTGCCTGGCATGCTCACACTGCTGTCGGCCGCGGTGCTCCTGCCGCTGCGGTTCACCGACGGGGCGATGGTGAGCGGGGCGACCACGGACGCGTGACGGTCCGACCGGCGCGGTACGCGTCGCCGCAGCGCTGACGCCAGGATACTGTTCGCGGATGGTCGGCTTCACGTCCGGCTGCCTCTGGCTGGTGCGGTGTCGTCGCCGTACTGCCTGAGACTTCTTTGCTGCAGCCTCCCGGATCCCCATGACGCTCCTGCTGACCGCTCGCGACTTCGAAGTGCAGGCTCGCGAGATTCTGCCGCTGCAGGTGTATGACTACTACGCTGGCGGCGCCGGTGACGAGATCACGCTGCGCGAGAACGAAACGGCGTGGCGGCGACTCAGGCTCAGGCCGCGCATGCTCGTCGACGTGTCGCATTGCGACCTGCGCACGACGGTGCTTGGCGCTCCGATCAGCATGCCGATCATGACGGCACCGTGCGCCCTCAACCGCCTCGCGCACCCGGGAGGTGAACTGGCCGTCGCACGGGCCGCGGCGGCGGAGGGCACCGGTCAGATTCTGAGCACGCTCAGCTCCACGTCGCTGGAGGACGTGGCGCGCGAGGTGGCGGGGCTGCGTTGGTTTCAGCTCTACGTCTATCGTGACCGCGAGATCACGCGCGCCCTCGTGCAACGCGCCGAAGCGGCGGGATACTCGGCGATCTGCCTCACGGTGGACGTGCAGCGGCCCGGCCTGCGTGAACGCGATTACCGCAACGGTTTTCGCGTACCGCCGGAGATCTGTGCTGCGAACTTCGGGGACCCGATCGAGGACGTGCATGAAGGCTCGGCGCTGCTGCAGTACATCAACGACCAGTTCGACCCAGCGCTCGACTGGGAGTGCATCGCGTGGTTGCGGAGCATCACCGCGCTGCCGGTGGTGGTGAAGGGCCTGCTTTCGGCCGACGATGCGCGTCTTGCCGTGCAGCATGGCGCGGCCGGCATCGCCGTGTCGAACCACGGCGGCCGTCAGCTCGACGGCGTGGTGACGAGCTGCGATGCCCTCGCCCCGATCGTGGAGGCAGTGGACGGTGCGGTCGAGGTGTACGTCGACGGCGGCATCCGGCGTGGCACCGACGTGCTCAAGGCGCTGGCACTGGGGGCGCGCGCGGTGCTGGTGGGGCGACCGTACCTCTGGGGGCTGGCGATCGATGGCGAGCGCGGGGTACGGCGCGTCTTGTCGTTGTTGCGCGAGGACCTCGCCCTGTCGATGGCGCTGGCCGGCACGCCGCGGCTGGCCGACATCACGGAATCACTGCTGGCGTGACTTCCGACGGCGAAACGGGAACTTCGGTGTGGTAGGCCGGATATGCTGCATGTGCACCGTGGCGTGCACCGTGGCGTACACTGCCGCGCGAACTGCGACGCCGCTCGCGTGGTGTCCATCAGCGATCGTTCACCTCTCATCCAGCCGTCACCGGCGCCCTTCACCGACCATGCTGCAGACGCTCGCACGCGTTCTCACGGCCGCACCGTTCGCGGTACTGCTCGCCTGTTCCGCAGGCAGCGCAGCGGCAGCGACGGCCGACGCGACGACCGTTCCATCGCCGGCTGTCGATGCGCCATCGCTGGCGAGCGGAACGCAGGTGGCCATCTTCGCCGGTGGCTGTTTCTGGGGCGTCGACGCCGTCTTCAAGCACGTCAAAGGCGTCACGAAGGTGGTGTCGGGCTACGCTGGCGGCGACAAGGCCACGGCCATGTACGACGAGGTCGGCACGGGCCGGACCGGGCACGCCGAGGCGGTGGAGGTCACGTACGATCCCGCCGTCGTCGCGTACGGCACGTTGCTGAAGGTGTTCTTCGTCGTCGCGCACGATCCGACGGAGCTGAACCGGCAGGGACCTGACGTGGGCACCCAGTACCGCTCCGCCATCTTCGTGGCCAACGCGGAACAGCGCGCGGCCGCGACGGCGTACATCGCCGATCTCTCGAGGGCAGGGACGTTTCGGAATCCAATCGTGACCACGCTCGAGCCGCTGACGCAGTTCTACGCGGCTGAGGCATATCACCAGAACTATCTCGCGCTGCACCCGACCCAGCCGTACATCGTCATCAACGACCTGCCGAAACTCGAAGTACTCAAGCGCCGCATGCCGGAGCTCTACACCGGTCGCTGAGCCGGACACTCGCTACCTGTCGCACCGCATGCGATTTTGGTGATGTGCAGCGCTGGTCGGTCCAAAGGCCTGGCTGCACCGGTACTACTTACCGCGGCGCCCCTTGCTGCCTTGACGGATTGCTCATCATGCATTCACGATTCTCCGCACCGCTGTTGCTCCTCGGCGCAGCCTGTGCCCTTGTTCCTCTCACGCTCGCTGCTCAGCAGGGCGGCCAGCCGGCGCCCACACCACAGGCCGACAGCACCCGCTCGGCTGCGCGCCTGGACGTGGACGGTAAGCACGGCGAGGCCCGCGCGATCTTTCAGAAGCTGATCGACGGCGCGGCCACGCCCGAAGCGCGTGCTGCGGCGCAACGGCGGATGGCGATCTCGTACGCCTTCGAGGGCAACTGCGCCGAGACGGTGCGCTATGAAGAGATGGTGATCGAGTACTGGAAGACGCGCGAGCAGGCCGAGCCGCAGAACGCGTTCTACCAGCAGGGCGAGATGGCGAACGAAGCGGCGCGCGTCTGCATCGATGCCGGTGAGCTCGAGATCGCCGAGCGAATGTACCGTCGCGGGAGCGAGCTCGGGCTGACTGAGCCGGAGCCGAAGACCCACCCGAAGAGCCTGTGGGCATTCCGTCTGGCGCATGCCGACGCGCGCCTCGCCGCCCGTCGTGGGAAGGCGGCGGATGCGCGGCGCCACGTGGCGACGGCACGCCGGCTGCTCGATGCAGATTCGTCGATGCGCTCGCAGCAGGAGCGGTTCTATCCCTACCTCGTCGGCTACGTCGCGCTGTACACGAACGACCTCGTGACCGCCGAGTCGGAGCTGAGCAAGGCGATCGCGATGCCCGGCAACACGACCGACCCGTTCCTCCATGTACTGCTGGCGATGACCAACGAAAAGCTCGGTGACGACACACGCGCCCTGGCCCTGTACCGGCAGGCGTTCGACGCGAGCACCGGGCACAATCCGCCGGCGGCATATTCCCGTCCGTTCGCTCGGGCGAAGCTGGCGGAGCAGCCGTGAGCGTGCGGGGCGGTCACCACTGTAGTGGCTGCTTCACCGCACACGGCACACCGCACACGGCACACCGCACACGGCACACCGCACACCGCACACGGCACACGGCACACGGCACACGGCAAACAGCGAACGGCGTTAACGCAAAGACGCCAAGGAACTGAAAGGACACAGAGAGGTCTGCGTGATGGCTCAAACGTCAGGCGTGGTTGCATCACCTCGTTTTCGTGAACTGTAACAGCGAAATCCAGGTGCAGTTCCCCGAGAAATGTGTCAGGGTTGGACCGGCGTCGGAGGCAGCGCGCTGACCGTTCAGTTTTCTTTCAGTTCCTTGGCGCCTTTGCGTCACTGCTGTTTGCCGTGTTGCTGTTCGCTCACGTCGCCGGATGCACGACTGTTGCGGCACCCGGCTGCGGCACCGGACGCCTGGCCGGCGCTTCGGTGGCGACCACCGCCTCCTCCGTTCGCCGCCGAAATCGTGACCGCGAACTCATGGAAGAGCCGGCCCACGATGCCAGTCATGAACGAAAGTGGAATGAAGACCGCCGTCAGCGAAATCGTCATCGAGATGATCATGAAGCGTATCTCCTTTGCGCCATCGAGCACCGCCTGCATCGGCGTCTTTCCCATCTCGATGTGTCGAACGATGTTCTCGAGCACCACGACAACATCGTCCACCACGAAGCCGACGGCCAGGGTGAGCGCCATCGGCGAGAGGTTGTCGAGACTGTAGTCGAGCGCTCACATCACTGCGAACGTGCGCACCAGCGACAAGGGCAGCTCGAGACTCGGAATCACCATCGCCGAAACGTTATGCAGGCGTAGGAAGAGCATGAGCACGACGACGCAGAGCGTGAGCACGAGCGTGAACTTCACGTGGGTCACCGACTCGCGGATGCCATCGCTGCGGGCGAAGAACGTTTCGCTCTCGACCGAGGCCGGCATCTGCGTACGCAGCACCGGCAGGGGTTCCTTCAGCCGCACGGGGCCCCAGCGGCGCCAGCGTTGCCGCCTCGGCTGGAGCGCCGTCAGCGCGCGGGCGTCACACGTGCCGCGCGGGCACTGATGTATCCCGACTGCCCATCGTCGAATTGCACCCGGTAGGTCTCGCCACTGGCGCCCATGATGACGAACGGGGTGCCAGGCGCGACGCGTCGGGCTCGTGTGTCGCTGCGCCCGGGGCCGATGCGGAGCTCGAGCGCGTCGCTGCGGCCGGTCGCGCGTCGGCCGAGTGCGGTGCTGTCAGCGGTCAGTGCCGGCGGGCGTTCCGTGACGAGACGGACGTAGCGCAGCGGGTCGATCGGCCCGTCGCGGGTGTAGATGCCGAAGTGCAGGTGCGGTGCGGTGGTGCGCGCGTTGCCGGTGTTGCCGACGAAGCCGAGGGTGTCGCCGGTGCGGACGCGCTGGCCTGCCGAGACGGTCTGGCTGTCGAGATGGGCATAGTAGAGCGACTGTCGGCGCTCGCCGTCGGAGAGCCAGACCACCTTGCCACCAAGGGTGTTGGGAGAGGTGCTCCGCACGACGCCATCGGTCGCGGCGAGCACCGGTGTGCCGCGCGGCGCAAAGATGTCGATGCCGTGGTGCGCGCGCTGACCGCCGTCGCGCTCCACGCCGAAGAGGCTCTGGATTGCGGCGTTGCCGCGACCCTCGACCGGGAAGGCGAGGATGGGCTCGACGCGCATCGACAAGTCGTAGCGGCCGCTCCGCAACAGCTCGGGCTGCAGGCGCACGGCGACGGTTGCGTTGCGGGTGGCCTCGTACTGAAGCGTGAGCAGCGCGGCGGCACTGTCGGCAGGAATGCTGTCGCTGGCCGTGACGCGATGCTCGAAGCGCGGTAGGCTGTCGCCGGTGACCTCGAACAGGTCGAGGTAGAGTCGCGCCCGCGGTCCGTCGGCACGCAGCGTGATGCGCAGCCGCTCGCCGTCGCGCAGCGTGATGCGATACGCGACCGCCCGTGCCTCGTTGCGGGTGTAGATGCCGAGCTCGCGCGCAGGGAGCGTGGCAGCGTAGGGGCTTCGGAGCGCACTGTCGGCGGCCGTCAGCCACTCGCGGCCAAGCGCCGTCGAGTCGAGCCCGGCGGTGCGTAGCCGTTCGGCGTAGCGCTCGTGAGCGGTGCTCGCACCTGAGCCGAGCCGCCGCAGGCTGCCGGAGGAGCCGCAGGCCGTGACGAGCGCGAGTAGTGCGGCGGTGAGGGCGATGTGCTGTGGTGTGGACATACTGCTTGTACGCCGGCTGGTTCGGTGAGGTTCGTGGTGCGCGAACCTGGGCGTCGGCGAGTGTCGGGGCATCGTCGACACTTCTCACACGGAGCAACGGAGCAACGGAGGGAGCGAGGGCTCTGCGCGCGCTCCGACGCCCAGAGGGTGTGATGGCATCGTGACTCGAGTAGGGGGTGACGGTTCACCCGACGTTTACGAAGCACTCTGACCTTGGACGGCACTGACCACGGAGCCGGTGCGCAGACCCCTCGCGTCCTTCGTTGCGTCGTTGCCTCCGTGTGAGCAGCGTTGACGATCCCGACCAGCGCACCGACGCCCAAGCCCGCGCACCAGCGTGCCTCGGTCGACAGCAGCCGGTCCATGCGCCAGTCTTCACCATGCCCACCATGGAGTATGACCGCGCCTACGCCGCCTCCATTGCCGACCCGGCGGCATTCTGGGCCGCGGCCGCCGAGGCGCTGCATTGGGATCGGCGCTGGGATCGGGTGCTGGATGACCGCGCGGCGCCGCTGTATCGGTGGTTCACCGGCGGCGAGATCAACACCTGCTACAACGCCGTCGACCGCCATGTCCTGAACGGTCGCGCCGATCAGCCGGCGGTGATCTGGGACAGCCCCGTCACGCGGCAGAAGCGCGTCATCACGTATCGCGTGCTGCAGGAGGAGGTGGCGCGGTTCGCGGGCCTGCTGCGCGCACTCGGCGTGCAGCGCGGCGATCGCGTCGTGATCTACATGCCGATGGTTCCCGAGACGCTGATCGGGATGCTGGCCTGCGCGCGCATCGGGGCGGTGCACTCGGTGGTGTTCGGCGGGTTCGCGCCGCAGGAGCTGGCCGTGCGCATCGACGATGCGCAGCCGGTGGTGGTGCTCACGGCCAGCTGCGGCATCGAAATGCAGCGCATCGTGCCGTACGAGCCGCTGCTGGACGAGGCGCTGCGGCTGGCGACGCATGCGCCATCGCACTGTGTCGTGCTGCAGCGCGAGGTGCACCCGTGCGAGCTCACACCCGGGCGCGACCTCGACTGGCGGACGGCGGAGCAGGGTGCCGAAGCGGTGGACTGCGTGCCACTGCTCGCCACGGATCCGCTCTACATCCTCTACACCTCCGGCACGACCGGGATGCCGAAGGGTGTGGTGCGTGACAACGGCGGCCACGCCGTGGCGCTGCTCTGGTCGATGAAGCACGTCTATGGCGTGGAGCCGGGTGAGGTGTTCTGGTCGGCGAGCGACTTCGGGTGGGCGGTGGGGCACTCGTACATCGTCTATGCGCCGCTGCTGGCGGGGTGCACCACGGTCGTGCACGAGGGCAAGCCGGTGGGCACGCCTGACGCCGGCGAGTTCTGGCGCGTGATCGAGGAGCATGACGTGCGTGTGCTGTTCACCGCACCGACGGCGTTCCGCGCGATCAAGCGCGAGGATCCCGACGGCGCGCACCTGGCGCGCTACGATCTGTCCTGCTTCCGCACGCTTTTCCTTGCCGGCGAACGCCTGGATCCCGACACCTATCACTGGGCACGATCGCTGCTGCAGAGACCCGTCATCGATCACTGGTGGCAGACCGAGACGGGATGGGCGGTGGCCGCGAACTGCATGGGTCTGGGGGCGTTTCCGGTGAAGCCGGGGTCACCGACCAAGCCGGTACCGGGCTACGTGGTGGAGATCCTCGACGACGATGGTGCATCGGTGCCGGCGAACCGCGAGGGCGCCGTCGCGATCCGCCTCCCGTTGCCTCCCGGAACGCTGCCGACGCTGTGGCGCGACGACGCGCGCTATGTCGAGACGTACCTATCCAGATATCCCGGCTACTACCTGACGGGTGACGGCGGCTACATCGACGAGGATGGCTACCTGTTCATCATGGGCCGTGTGGACGACATCATCATCGTCGCCGGCCACAACCTCTCCACCGGCTCGATGGAGCAGGCGCTGGCCAGCCATCCCGATGTGGCCGAGTGCGCGGTGATCGGGGTGCGTGATGCGCTGAAGACGCAGCTGCCGCTGGGCTTCGTGGTGCTGAAGGCGGGAGTGAACCGCGCGCACGCGGACATCGTGGAGGATCTGGTGCACCTCGTGCGCGCGCAGGTGGGACCGGTGGCGAATTTCCGGCAGGCGCTGGTGGTGAGCCGGCTGCCCAAGACGCGCTCGGGGAAGGTGCTGCGCAAGACGATGCGTGCCATCGCCGATGGCGAGGCGTGGTCGATGCCGCCGACGATCGATGATCCGGGCGCGCTGGAGGAGATTGCCGCGGTGCTGACGGCGCGGGTGGGGAGTCGCGGGCCGGTGTCGCCGATCGGGGGATGACGGAGCGCTGCGATGGGATTCCGTGAAAGAATGACGCGCAGCACGAGTTGCATCGGGACGACGCGGGCCCGCATTCATCGAGACAGCAACGCGTATACCGTCGGGTAACCCTGCGGGAGACGACATGAATTCAGCACAGTTTGCAGCGCTGCTGCAGTCCGCCGAAGATGCGCTCGCGCATGTGCAGGGGGGGTACGGACGCTTCGTACGCCTGCACTTCCCGGTGCGCCACGACCGATGGCAGCCGCAGATGTGCGCGCGCTGCGCGAACGGGTGAACGCGTCGCAATCGGTGTTCGCCCGCTTTCTCAACGTGAGCACCCGACTGATGCGGGCGTGGGACGCGGATCGCCGCAGGCCGGATGGAGCCGCGCTTCGCCTGCTCGAGATTACCGAACGTGATCCCGGCGTCGTCTTCCCAGGCACCGCTGCCACGAACGACCATGTCGGAGACGCTGCCTCCTCCGGACGCACGCCTGCGAGCAACCGGATGAAAGCATCGTCGACGACTACTCGACGCAGGTGCACGGC
>Ga0105045_10001891_pt1 | contig 17336 bp, 12 predicted proteins | sample MAT02_FD_78089 | JGI IMG/M metagenome (GOLD analysis project Ga0105045, IMG submission 78089) | Freshwater microbial communities from Lake Fryxell liftoff mats and glacier meltwater in Antarctica - MAT-02 (megahit assembly) | ecosystem: Environmental > Aquatic > Freshwater > Ice > Liftoff... | reverse complement strand
TACTAATGAGGCAATAGCAAGTGAAACATGCAGTGACGAATGAATATAAAAATCAAGTATTTTTTTTAAAAATTTCAAGGAGAATTGTGCTTACTTCCGTTAAAGTTGCAAGTAAGAAAATTAAATTGACATAGTGTTAAGCTTGAAATATAAATAAACTATTCTGATACTTTTCGTCCCTAAATTAGGTAGATTATTTATTTACATTAAAAATTCTATTTAGAAAAAAATAGTGCTTTATTCAAGTTTAGCCTATTATTTTTTAGCTAACTCACTTTGTCATACTGAAAATGTGATTTTTATTCACAATTGATTTGATAGCTAAACCAATTATAAAAAAGAGGAGTTCCTTGGAACTCCTCTTATCAATAAACCTACTAGTAATTATTTTTTAATAATTTTTTTTGTGGCTGTTTTTCCCTCGGCATAAAGTTGCAGTAAATACAATCCTTCTGGAAGGTTTTCAATGTTGATTCGAGAAGATTCTAACGAACCAGCTTGAATAATTCTTCCTTCTATCGTATATAATTTAAATTGCACCTCAGCATACGAATGGGCCACATTAATTACATCACTAGTTGGATTTGGAAACACTTTAAAGTCCGATGTTTGAATCTCAGGTATCGAAAAAGGTAATGCAACTCCTTGAACAGCTATATTATTAAAAGTTACCCTATTTCCTGCGTCTTCGGTCATGTTTGAACCTGTAAATCGGATTCTGATTTTTAAATTGGCATTATTATCCGCAGCAGCGACATTCGAAAAATCAACAGTAAATAACTGGTATTCTAAACTCAAAACAAATTCAGAATCACTTAAACCAGTCGTTATCCATATCGGGCTTCCAGCAGAAACAGAATAATCTATTACTAGTGCATCTGCAGCTAACTCATTTATTGCCGCAAAAACAAATTTTAAATCTTTATAACCTAAAGAAGAAATAGAGAAAACCATCGTGTTTTCTAAACCGTTATTAGTAAACGGTTGTTTTATTTGAATTCCTCGCATATTAGCAGTTGCAAATGGCACATTGTTGTTTGCTTCTGGAATATAATTAATATCGGTAGGATTATTTCTGCGTTCCATGGAAGCTTTTCGCCAATTTGGACTAGCACTATTAAAAGGATAACCCGCTAAACAAGATTGATATGCAATAACACCGTCTGTTGCAACTTCAAACGTTGAATTCAAACTGGTTAACGGTATATTATTCGCTATCGTTCCGTTAAAAACCCAAAAATAAATTGGTTCTTCAATTTCAGGTTCTTCTGATATAACAAAATTGGCGGTTACATTGAAGTCGGATATATTTGTAATTGTAATTTCTGCATTTGTGCTGGAAGAATCTCCACTCCAATTACTAAATGCATAACCTGGTAACGGAATTGCTTTCACGGTAACCGGAATATTTTTAAAATAAACACCTGTCCAAGGATAAGGAGTTTCAGCAACACCGGGAGTTTCAGAAGTAATTTCGATGGTATTAATTTTTACATAACCCTGTGAATCGTCATTTACATTTAAAGTTGCTGTAATATCACCCTCAATTCCAAATTTAGCTCGAATATGTTCCCTTTGAAATACTGGTCTATCCATGGCAAAGGTTTCAATAACATTTTGACTTTCTAACCACCAAGAAAAGCCAGATGGAGCAGCCCAACGATTATATTGTCCTGCAATTTCAGGCTCAATAACAGCTGCAAAATCATTTGACATTCCTATAACTCTCTCGGGCAAAAAATAAGTGTTTATCATGTCGGCAAACCGATTAATAAAACTTAATTTGAAGTTTTCATTTTCAAGTAATCTTCTTAAAATTAAAGTAGACCATTCTGGATTTGGCCAAATTGGTCCGCCCAAAGCAGTTGCAAATTCCAACGTATTATGATCGTTAATATCCAACATCAAGCTAAATCCTGCATCGGTATCTTTTATAGCTGTTCGCCACCTACCATCGGTTCCATAAGGAGCGTCTGGCTCATAAGTTGCTGTGTTTTTTCTCCAAAACAAGGTATTCCAGCCAGGCCAATCGGTATTTTGAACATAAATATTGGTAATAAAATAATCTCTAAAATTTTCAACATCCATTTGGGTATTAATGTAAGAGAATTTGTCTGCCTGTTCTAGCGAATTATTTTGTAAATAGGAATACAGTGCTTGAAAATGGGCACCACTGCCTTCATCGATTACATAACCATCGGCCAAAATTTCGATATCGGCTTCTGCAATTCCATATTTTCGCTCAAAATAATGTCTGTCTAATCGCTCTCTGATATTCAACATTCCCCAATATTCTCCATTAAGAAAAACTACAGAAGGCTGATAAATTTGATTGTCCAACCCTGTTTTTCTTATCAATGCATGTGTAAAGGCATCTTTATAATAGGTATTAAAAAAGTCATTTCCCGAATTTCTTAAAACCAATCTTTTAAAACCTGAAAAACTTTCGTTAGGGAAAAAAGGATAATTAAAAGTACTTGCTCCTAACTCTGAACGGGCATTTAACCGAAGTGATTTGTTTTGAAATGCTCTTGTTCCACCACCACTAATTCGAATTCCAACTTGCTGACTGAGTACCTCACTTCCGTTTACAAAATAATTAAAATGTCCTATTTTCTCTGTAGCTTCCCCGGAACGATCATAATTGCTGTCGGAATTAAATAACGCTGGTATTTCAGGATTTTCTAGTCGCCAGTTATCAAAATCAGCACCAGCGACATAAATTCCGTCGTTGTAGTCAAAAAATTTGTCTTCGTCAAGGCTTAACGAAATCACTGGAATTTCAAAACGGTCTGCACCTTCTGGAGAAACAAAATAACTTTCGGTTACAATGCTACTGTTTAAGGCTCCGGGTTTGTAAGCTTTTGCACGAACAACTGTTCCTTTAAAAATATTAAAATCAGGAATATAATAGGAAGGATCAGCATCATAAGTAGAAGAAATCATCGAAATGTCATTCGGTTCATTTGTTCTGTCAACAATAGTTAAAGCAGTAGCGTATTGAAATGACTGAAAACTTTTAGTGAAAAAGGTTTCTGAAGGTACTTGGCCTAATTCAAATGGATATTCATTTTTATATTGATAAGAAGTTCCTGCTAAATTATCAATGTTTGGATCAGATCCATCTGTTGTATAAATGATCGTCACATCGGGGTCTGGATGGCTAATTGTTAAATTAAAACTTTGGGTATAGAAACCTCCATTTACTGAAAAAGTAGGTTTAGCTACTACATCCGAATAACCGGTTGCCGAATTATTAGTGGCTGCCGGACTTGGCTGTGCAAAATAAACTAAATTGGCAGAACCATCAGTAACTCTGCCGTAAGAAAGGTTTTGGGGAATCAAAATAGCGGGATAACTATCTTGAACATCGCCATTTGATTTGGTTAACGTAAGTACTTCTCCACCTGAACTAATCCTAAAATTAGTATGTAGAGGATTTGATGGATTTGTTCGATTTTTATCGGAACACCAAATTAGTAGATGATCGCCTGATTCAATCCAATATTCAGGAAAAGTCCATTTAAAAGGTAAAGCAACATCGTCAGAAAGGCCGTAACCCTGAAGATTCAAAGGCTCTGACCCATTAAAATAGAGTTCAATCCAGTCTTGGTAATCACCATCCTCATCGGTAATAACAAAAGTATTGGACGACACCACTTCATTGATGACCAGTGTTTGTCCAAAAATAGTATTCATTACAAAGAGTAAAAAGAACGATAACGTAATATTTTTCATGCTCATAAATGTGTTTAACGAGTCAAAAATAAAAAACTATATTTAATATGATTAAAAATTAATCGAAATATCGTTAAGTCGCAAATTATTCACGATTAAAGGTTTAAAAAGCACTTCCATTTTTACTAAATTGTTAATAAAAGAATATTTTAGTTGAAAAATTCTAAAAATATTAGTTCTTGTTTAAGCAAAAATTAAGGACTTAATAATTACTTTTGCAATTGAATTTGAACTTGAAGCAAAAAACAAAAAACAACACAAATTATACCGCTCAAATTAAATGAAAACAGACTCATTTGCACTCCGACATTTAGGACCAAGAGAATCCGATTTACCAAAAATGCTTGAAACGATAGGCGTTGACTCCTTAGATCAACTTATCTATGAAACGATTCCGTCTGATATTAGGTTAAAAAACCCATTGGAATTGGAACATATCATGACTGAATATGAATATGCAAACCATATTCGTGTATTAGGTAGAACCAACAAAGTGTTCAAATCCTACATCGGTTTAGGGTATCACCCAACGATTGTTCCGCCAGCGATTCAACGAAATATTTTTGAAAATCCGGGTTGGTATACCGCCTATACACCTTATCAAGCAGAAATTGCACAAGGACGATTAGAAGCAATTTTGAATTTTCAAACCACCGTTATCGAATTAACGGGAATGGAGATTGCCAATGCTTCTTTATTGGATGAAAGTACGGCCGCTGCAGAAGCAATGGCTTTGTTATTTGATGTTCGTTCACGTGACCAAAAGAAAAATAACGTTAATAAATTTTTTGTTTCTGAAGAGATTTTCCCGCAAACTTTGTCAGTTTTACAAACTCGCTCTACACCAATTGGTGTTGAATTAGTTGTAGGTAATCACCAAGAATTTGATTTTTCAACTGATTTCTTTGGAGCGATTTTGCAATACCCTGGTAAATTTGGACAAGTTTATGACTATGCCGATTTTATAAAAAAGGCGAATCAAAAAGAAATCAAAGTAGCCGTTGGTGCTGATATTTTATCGTTAGTAAAATTGACTCCGCCAGGAGATATTGGTGCTGATGTAGTGGTTGGAACTACGCAACGATTCGGTATCCCGATGGGGTATGGCGGTCCACATGCTGCTTATTTTGCTACAAAAGACGAATACAAACGCTCGATGCCGGGACGAATTATTGGTGTGACCATCGACACCAACGGAAACCGTGCCTTACGTATGGCGTTGCAAACACGCGAACAACATATCAAACGCGAAAAAGCAACTTCTAACATCTGTACTGCACAAGTTTTATTGTCGGTTATGGCAGGAATGTTTGCGGTTTATCACGGTCCAAAAGGTTTACGCTACATTGCCGACAAAGTTCATTTAATGGCGGCTACCTTAGCTGATGCCCTAAACAAATTAGGCGTTTATCAAACTAATTCAGCCTTTTTTGACACGATTGTCGTAAAAGCAGATGCCAAAAAAGTGCGAGCAATTGCCGAAAAAAATGAAATCAATTTTTATTATATCGATGAAGATACGATTTCTATTTCGCTAAATGAAACCATTTTATTTTCAGATTTAAATGAAGTAATTGCCGTTTTTGCAGAAGCGTTAGGAAAAGAAAAATTTGAAGTTACCGAATATGCGTCAGAAAATAATTATCCGATGCATTTAAATAGAAAATCCGACTTTTTAAAGCATGAGGTTTTCAATAGCTATCATTCTGAAACGAGTTTGATGCGATATATTAAAAAATTAGAACGTAAAGATTTGTCGCTTACGCATTCGATGATTGCCCTTGGTTCATGCACGATGAAATTAAATGCTGCCGCAGAAATGCTACCATTAAGTATGCCATATTGGAACACCATCCACCCTTTTGCCCCCTTAGATCAAGTACAAGGTTATACTAAAATGTTAAAAAAATTAGAGCATCAATTAAATGTGATAACTGGTTTTGCGGCTACAACATTGCAGCCAAATTCTGGTGCTCAGGGCGAGTATGCTGGCTTAATGACTATTCGTGCATACCATCATTCAAGAGGTGACGTACAGCGAAATATTTGTTTGATTCCGGGTTCGGCACATGGAACAAATCCGGCTTCTGCTGCGATGGCTGGAATGCAAATTGTCGTGACCAAAACCATGGAAAACGGTAATATTGATGTGGATGATGTGCGAGAAAAAGCGATTAACTTTAAAGACCGACTGTCTTGTTTGATGATTACTTATCCTTCCACCCACGGTGTTTTTGAAAGTGCAATTCGAGAAATTACTCTAATTATTCATGACAATGGCGGTTTGGTTTATATGGATGGAGCGAACATGAATGCACAAGTAGGGTTAACTAATCCAGCAACAATTGGAGCTGATGTTTGCCACTTAAACTTGCATAAAACATTTGCTATCCCGCATGGCGGCGGTGGCCCAGGTGTTGGTCCAATTTGTGTAAACGAAAAATTAAAACCGTTTTTACCTAGCAATCCGTTTGTAGAAGTAGGTGGCGAACAAGCCATTACAGCAATCTCTGGAGCCCCTTATGGTTCAGCTTTGGTTTGCTTGATTTCTTATGGATATATTTGTATGTTAGGTTCAGAAGGAATTACCAACGCAACAAAATACGCAATTTTAAATGCTAATTATATCAAAGCTAGATTAGAAAATCATTATCCAATTTTATATTCTGGTGAAAAAGATAGAGCGGCACACGAAATGATTTTAGATTGTAGATCTTTTAAAGCAAAAGGAATTGAAGTGACCGATATTGCAAAACGTTTAATGGATTATGGTTTTCATGCTCCAACGGTTTCTTTTCCGGTGGCTGGAACCCTAATGATTGAACCAACTGAAAGTGAAGATTTAGCAGAAATAGATCGTTTTTGTGATGCTATGATTTCCATCCGTCAAGAAATTGAAGCAGCCATTTTAGAAGAACCTAATAATGTATTGAAAAATTCACCGCATACGTTGGCTATGGTCACTTCAAACGAATGGATTTTTCCGTATTCGAGAGAAAAAGCAGCGTATCCGTTGGATTATGTTTCCGATAATAAATTTTGGCCAAGCGTTCGTCGTGTCGATGAAACGTATGGCGATAGAAATTTAATTTGCAGCTGTGCTCCAATTGAAGCATATATGTAAATAAACAACTAATAACCCCGAAGTTTCGGGATAAAATCCCAAATTCTACACATAACAAACGTTGGATTTGGGATTTTTAATTGACAAATAAAATGAAAGACATAGCAAATCGAGAAGATATTTTATTCATCATGAAATCATTTTATGATTTATTATTAGTAGATGATTCGATTAATTTTTTCTTTTCAAAAGTGACTGCTGTCGACCAAGATTTGCCAGCTCATTTTGAAATTTTGGCTACGTTTTGGGAGCAAGTGCTTTTTTTAAAAGGCGGTTACCATACTAACATGTTTCAAATTCACAAAGAAGTGCATCAACAACATGCCTTAGAAAAAAAGCATTTTGACACGTGGTTAAGCCATTTATTTTATACAATCGACACACATTATACTGGCGAAAATGCAGAAAAGATGAAGACGAATGCGTTGAGCATGGCTACGGTAATGCAAATCAAGTTTTCTCAAAAATAAAAGCACCGACTATTAATTTTAAAATAAAAAAATCACCAGACAAGTTACCTTTTTAGTTACTCGAGAAAATCATTTCTGTTAAAAACCTACTAAAAAAAGGCTTTTTTTTATCATATTATCTTTTTTGTAGTGCAAAACTGAAATTAACACAAATTTTAGAAATCATCAAAATTTAATTTATTTATTTCATTTATTATCTTTAATTTAGCGTGTAAATACACCAGTCAAAAAAATGAACGTCAAAATAACAGGCTCAGGACATTATATTCCTTCTTTAACAATTACTAATAAAGATTTTGCAAATCATACGTTTTTAAATGAAGATGGTTCTACATTTGATTATCCCAATGATGTAATTGCTAAAAAATTTACTGAAATAACCGGAATTTTCGAAAGAAGGTATGTGGAAGACAATCAAAACACCTCGGATATTGCTACGATAGCAGCAAAAAAAGCGATTGAAAATGCAAAAGTTGATCCAGAAACACTAGATTATATCATTTTTGCTCATAATTTTGGTGATGTAAAAAAAGGAGCGATTCAAGGTGATATGTTGCCTAGTTTAGCTTCAAAAGTAAAATATAATTTACGTATAAAAAACCCAAAATGTGTAGCCTATGATATGCTTTTTGGTTGTCCTGGTTGGTTAGAAAGTGTTATTCAAGCACAAGCTTTTATAAAAGCAGGAATGGCAAAAAAATGTTTGGTTATTGGAGCAGAAACACTATCAAGAGTTATTGATCCGCATGATAGAGATTCAATGATTTATTCTGATGGAGCGGGTGCTACGATTATTGAAGCAACAAATGAAGAAGGTGGAATTTTAGCACATGTGAGTGCATCCTATACTTACGATGAGGCTAATTTTTTATATTTTGGCAAATCATATAATCAAGCTAATGACCCTGATGTTAGGTATATAAAAATGTACGGCAGAAAAATTTATGAGTTTGCATTGTCTACTGTTCCAAAAGCGATGAAAGAATGTTTAGAAATTGCAAATATTGACATTAGTCAAGTAAAGAAAATATTGATTCATCAAGCAAATGAAAAAATGGATGAAGCCATCGTTAAACGTTTTTATAAATTATACAAAAAGCCTTTTCCAGATGGTGTTATGCCGATGAGCATTCATAAATTAGGCAATAGTAGTGTTGCCACTATTCCAACCCTTTACACGCTAATTATGAATGGCGAAATTGCAAATCAATCATTAAATAAAGGTGATATTATTCTTTTTGCTTCCGTTGGAGCTGGAATGAATATTAATGCTATTGCATATCAAGTATAAGTTTAAAAGAATTTTTATTTTGAACTATACTTTTTAATTAGCACATATAATGTACGAAAAAACATTTCCAAATAAACGATTCCGAATCACGCTAGAATTTCTCCAAAAACACATTTCAACTTCAGAAAAAATTCTTGATTTAGGTGTGGCTAATCCATTTTCGATTAGTATGAAAGAAAGCGGCTATGCTGTGATCAATACCGAAGGGGAAGATTTGGACAATGACCAAACGGCTTTACAAAATGAAAATTATGAGGTTTTTACCGCCTTTGAAATTTTTGAACATTTATTAAATCCGTATACTGTTTTGCAAAATGTAAAATGCGATAAAGTTCTGATTTCCATTCCGATGCGACTGTGGTTTTCACCGGCTTATCGTAGCAAAACGGATAAATGGGATAGACATTACCATGAATTTGAAGATTGGCAATTGGATTGGTTGTTAGAAAAAACGGGTTTCAAAATTGTAGATTCAATTCAATTTACAAATCCTGTAAAGAAAATTGGCTTCCGTCCTTTATTGCGTTATTTTTCCAATCGCTACTATTTGGTTTACGCAATTAGAAACTCCAAAAAATAAATTCCAACTATTGGAATTTGCTCTATTTGGAATTGTGGATTTGTTCTCTTTGGAATTTGGAATTTTAAAACATTGGAATTTGTCAAATGAAGTACTATATTATCATTCCTGCTTATAATGAAGAGCAGTTTATTTCACAAACACTGCAATCGCTAGTGGAACAAACGCTTTTGCCTTCAAAAATTGTAGTAGTAAATGATTCTTCCACAGATAAAACCGAAGAAATAGCATTGCAATTTGCTAAAAAATATCCCTTTATTTCTGTTGTAAATAAAACATCTGAGGCAATCCATTTACCCGGAAGCAAAGTTATTCAAGCTTTTCAAAAAGGGCTAGAAACGTTAGATGATGATTATGATTTTCTTGTAAAAGTGGATGCTGATTTAATTTTTCCATCCAATTATTTTGAAATTATTAATGAGTATTTTCAATCAGACGAACGTATCGGAATGGCTGGCGGTTTTGCCTACATCGAAAAAAATCGTGAATGGATTTTAGAAAACTTAACCGACAAAGACCATATTCGAGGAGCATTTAAAGCCTATCGAAAGGCAACTTTTAAACAAATTGGGGGATTAAAACCCGCAATGGGTTGGGACACGGTTGACGAATTGTTGTGTCGTTATTATGATTGGAAAATTGTAACCGATGAAACTTTAAAAGTAAAACATCTAAAACCAACTGGGGCTAATTACAATAAATCTAGCCGATACAAACAAGGGGAAGCTTTTTATGCTTTGGGTTACGGTTTTTGGATTACAGCCATCGCTTCTTTAAAATTGGCTGCGAGAAAACGAAAACCATTCTTATTTTTTGATTACCTCCATGGATTTTGGAAAGCAAAACAAGCTAAAAAACCATTGTTAGTTTCAGAACAACAAGCAAAATTTATTCGTAATTTTCGATGGAAAAAAATGATAGAAAAAATAGTTTAGTTTTTTTCTGTGTGTATGTTCAGTTGACTAATTTAGTAGTTTTGTCGAAATTTTAATAAATAAAAAACGGATAAAGTTATTTTATTATTCGTAGCAATCGTATCACTTAGTTCTATCACTTCCTGTTTAAAAGACGATGATGAAGCTGCGAGTTTACAAGAAAAATGGGAGTTTTCAACATTTAGAGATGCACTCGCTTGACAAGAGTTCCTTTTTGATTACGAACACACTTCAGACTACACAAATGATTATATCATTTTTAAGAGCAATTCGACAATAAATCACACCTTTTTTTAGTTCTGGTTCTGGTTGTGAAAAAGTAATTGACACTGATTCGTATGCTAGAAATGGAAATACATTGGTTTCAAGTGATGGCGAATCAATTAAAATAATTTCAATTACTGACACTACCTTAAAATTTGAACTACTTTATGAAGGAGAAGATGAAGAAATTCCAGCTGATGCAACTACTCTATATGACTTTGCTAAAAATTAAAAAACCCTAATTTGTAAACGTAGAATAAGTTCAATATCTGCGTAATTACCGTTGAAGTGCGATTAAAAAAAATATAATATTATAAAAAATTAGCGATTGTTTGAAATTTTATTAAAAAAAACATTATTAAAATTTAAAAAATATTACTTTTGTCGAAATTTAATTAAAACACAAAATGAAAAAAGTTATTTTATTATTCGTAGCGATCGTTTCGCTAAGTTCTATCACATCATGTTCTGATGACGATGAAGCAGCAGCATCATTAGTAGGTAAGTGGGAATATTCTCAATCGGGAATTGCTGCTAATGGACAAGACGTTTTATTTCCTTATGAGCACACGGAAGGTTGTACTAAAGACTTCGTTCAAATTACAACAACTTCATACGCAGACCATGAATTTTTTAATGATGGTGGTTGTGATGTAGACGTTGAAACTGCTACTTACACAAGAAGTGGTAATACATTAACGATTGGAACAGGTGCTGATTCTTATACTGCTCAAATCGTTACGTTAAACGGCAACACTTTGAAATTGAATGTTTCTAGCGAAGATTTACCAGGTATTACTGCCGTTTTAGTTCTTACAAGAGTTAACTAAATTTCTTAAAATATAGTTTAAAACCGTCTTTTTAAGACGGTTTTTTTTGTTTTAATTTACTTTGCTACGAATCTAAAAACCGAAACTTTTCCCTATTTTTGCTTTATGCTAAAAATGCTTACTCACATAGGAAAATATTTCCTAATGCTCAAAGAAATCTTCAACAAACCCCTAAAATGGAGTGCGATGAAGGTTTTGATTTTCAAAGAAGTGGACGATTTAATTATTGGTTCTTTAGGAATTGTTGGGTTTATTTCATTCTTCGTGGGCGGTGTTGTTTCCATTCAAACAGCTCTAAATCTAACAGATCCAATAATTCCTCGCGATTTAATTGGTTTTGCTACACGACAATCGGTAATTTTAGAGTTTGCTCCTACTTTTATTTCAATCATTATGGCTGGAAAAGTAGGTTCTTTCATCACGTCAAGTATTGGAACGATGCGGGTTACCGAACAAATTGATGCTTTGGAAGTTATGGGTGTAAACTCCTTAAATTACCTAGTTTTTCCAAAAATCATAGCCATGTCTTTATACCCTTTTTTAATTGGATTAAGTATGTTTCTTGGTATTCTTGGTGGTTGGATAGCTGGAGTTTATGGGGGATTTTTAAATAGTGAAGATTATATTAGAGGTATTCAAACCAACTTTGTGCCATTTCATATTGTTTATGCTTTTATAAAGACACTTTTTTTCGCCTTTTTATTGGCTACTATTCCGTCTTATCATGGTTTTTATATGAAAGGTGGAGCATTAGAAGTTGGAAAAGCAAGTACTGTTTCCTTTGTATGGACTTCGGTGGTGATTATTTTGTTTAATTATATTTTAACCCAATTATTATTAAGCAAATGATAACAATTAAAGACATCGAAAAATCGTTTGGCGATACGCACGTTTTAAAAGGAATTTCTACCGTTTTTGAAACTGGGAAAACCAACTTAATTATTGGACAAAGTGGTTCTGGAAAAACAGTTTTATTAAAGTCATTATTAGGAATTCATACGCCCGAAAAAGGAACCATTTCCTTTGATGGAAGAATTTATTCTGATTTGAGTGCTGATGAAAAACGAACTTTACGAACGGAAATCGGCATGGTTTTTCAAGGCAGTGCTTTATTTGACAGTATGACTGTAGAGGAAAATGTAGGTTTTCCGTTAAAAATGTTTTCCAATCAATCGAAAGCAGAAATTACCGAACGGGTAAATTTTGTTTTAAATCGGGTCAAATTGGTTGATGCCAATTCTAAAAAACCCTCAGAGATTTCTGGCGGAATGCAAAAACGGGTTGCCATTGCACGTGCAATTGTGAACAAACCTAAATATTTGTTTTGTGATGAACCCAATTCCGGCTTAGATCCAAAAACAGCTATTGTTATTGATAATTTGATTAAAGAAATCACGGAAGAATATGATATTACAACCGTTATCAATACACACGATATGAACTCGGTGATGGAAATTGGTGAGCGTATTATTTTCTTGAAAAATGGCATCTTAGCTTGGGAAGGCACTAAAAAAGACATTTTTAAAACTGATAACGAAGCCATTGTTGATTTTGTATATTCCTCTACCTTATTCAAGAAAATTAGAAAAGCTCAAAATAAAGAAGACAAAATCTAATTTATTTTAACCGTAACAACTTTCCAATTAATTTTCGCACATCATCCAAGCGTTCGAAATTATCAGTAAAAGCCTCTAATGCTGCAGAACTTTTTAAATCTAATTTGCTACCTGCTAATCGCATTTGCAGCGGGTAGATTATTAATACATTACTTTTTTCAAAATATTTGGTCAAATAATTGGGCACATTATTCATTGATGAATTATACGATAGATTCAACTTTCGACTCATAATGATTACCACCATATCATTTCTAGTTGTATGATCTGCAATGAATTGAAAACTATCCCAATCTGTAAAAAGTTTAAACTCCGCAACTAATGGATGTTTGACTTGAATATCCTTAATAAAATTTAGCGTAGTTTCTGTTCCATAAAACAGAATTTTAAGGTTCGTATTTTTACCTAAATTCCATATTTTTACCAACCAAAAAGGAAAACCAATTTCACGTTCTGCATTTTCTGGAATAACCACATTAATTCTTCCGACGGTCCCCATCGGTTGAATCGATTTATAAATCATGGTTGTGGTATTACATTTATTTAAAATGCCATCGGTTAATGACCCAAACAAAATATCCGATAAATTGTCTAATTCCGTTTGCCCCAGCAAAATATCAGTGATTTTGTGCTCTTTCACTACGCTGGAAACACCGTTTAAAATATTCAAATCATAACGAACGAGCATATTCAATTTGGTATCTGTCGCAGAAGCTACAACGGCGGCTCTATCCACAATTTTTTTAGCTTTATTTTCTAATCCCAATTTAGAAGAATTGTTGCTAATCACATTGAGTGCAAATAGACCCTCTTTATTCGTCTTGGATTTTATCGTCACAGCGAGGTTCATTAGTTCATCCAGTCCTTCAATGTTTTTTAGTGGTATTAAGATTTTTTCATTGGCATCAAAGACTACATCATCATCATTATTTTCGTCTTCACTTTCGGCCAAAGCCAAATTATAAGCTCCTTTTTGTGCTACAAAAGAAGCAATGGTACACGTGATTAAAATCATTAAAATTGTACCATTCAATACGTTCTCGTTTAACAGTCGGTTGGGTAATTTTATATCAGCCAATTGGCCATCGACAAATTTCATTTTTGTTTTATCGCTCAATTGATAATTGCCATCGGCAGGGAGATTATCCACATTTGCTATACTTCCCAACTGTGGAAATGCCCCTTTTTCTAATTCGTTAAAAACAATAACTTGGTTGGAATACGTAATTAATTTATTGTTTTTTAGATGAATTTCATTGTATGTGGTAACTGATTTATAATCCACAATAATATTGAAACCAACCAAAACAGCAGCTAAAGTCGCAGCAGCTTGTGCATTACTCAACCCAAAAATTAACCTGCGTTCATCAGTGCTATAGCCATATATTTTTTGGGTAAGATAAGCTGGAATATATTTTCCGATAATGGCGATTAATGTCATTATTCCTGCCACATATAAAGCCTCACTGTCCTTGATAAAAGCTTTATAATCAATCAACATACCAACTCCTATCAGGAAAAAAGGAATAAAAAGAGCATTGCCCACAAATTCGATCCGATTCATGAGTGGCGAGGTATGCGGAATCAATCGATTTAAGGTTAGACCTGTTAAAAACGCACCAATTATTGCTTCGATTCCAGCTAATTCTGCCAAGGTACAACCTAGAAAAACCATCGCTAAAACAAAAATATAGTGCGAAATTTGATCGTCATATCGTTTAAAAAACCATCTCCCAATAAGTGGAAAAACTACTACTACTACCACAGCAAAAAGTACTAAAGAAACGCCCAACCGAATCCAAAAAGCTTGATTAATCTCACCTGTTTGCATTCCGGCAATAACTGCCAAAACCAAAAGTGCCAGCGTGTCGGTAATCATCGTACCACCTACAGCAACAGTAACAGCTCTGTTTTTAGCCATTCCTAATTTACTGATTAACGGATAAACGATTAAAGTATGTGACGCAAACATACTTGCTAGCAAAATCGAAGTTGGAATTGAAAAATGCAAGATATAAATTCCGCCAAAGGTTCCTAAAAGCATTGGAATTGAAAAGGTGAGTAATCCAAACACGATACTTTTGCTACTATTTTTTCTAAATTCCGCCAAATCGATTTCTAATCCAGCTAAAAACATAATATACTGCAAACCAACGGTTCCAAATAATATAATGCTCATATCCCGTGCAATGAGGTTAAAACCATTCGGTCCAATAATAGCTCCAGCGATAATTAATCCAATTAGATGTGGAATTCGCAATTTATTTAAAAGAATGGGAGCAAAAAGAATGATAAATAATAACAATGAAAATAACAGCACCGGATTTTTCAGGGGCAAGGAGAAATCGATGTTAGCTAGAAACATTTCTCTTTATGGTTTTAAAATATGTTGCTTTTAAATTTTAAAAAATCAGTTGGATAGTAGATTTGCTTTCTGGGTAATTTTCTTAATTTCTTGCTCTTTATTTTTAGGATAAATAAGCAACACATCGCCTTGGTCTACAATAATATAATCATGCAAACCATCAATGATTACCAATTTCTTATCACTTGCCCGAATAATATTATGAGAGGCATTTTCTAAAATCACATTAGCTTTTATAACCGCATTCTGATTTTCATCTTTGTCTAATTTTTCGTGCAAAGAACCCCACGTTCCGAGGTCATTCCAATCAAACGTAGCGGGTAAAACATAAACATTACTCGATTTTTCCATGATTGCATAATCGATAGAAATATTTTCTGCCTTGCCATAATGATCATGAATAAATGACTGTTCGTCAGCGGTATTATAGGCAACATAACCTTCTATAAACAATTGATTCATGGCGGGTTGAAGTTTTGCAAATGCGGCCGTAATCGTTTTAACCGACCAAATAAAAATACCGCCATTCCAAAGAAAATTTCCACTAGCTAAAAAGGCTTTGGCAGTTTCATAATCTGGTTTTTCACGAAATTGTGTTACTTTTTTAATAGGATTTGTATTTGCTTTTTCAAATTCAATATAGCCAAAACCGGTATTTGGGAAAGTGGGTTGAATCCCCAACGTCAACAACGCTTCATTGTCTTGACAGTACGCAAAACATTGATTTAAATTATTTACAAATGCGGTTTCATCTTCAATCCAATGATCACTTGGTGCTACAACCATAACGGCATTTGGATTCGTTTTTTGAATTTTTAAAGCAGCATATAATATACAAGGTGCAGTATTTCGCATGGCGGGTTCAAGAACAATTTGTTCCTGTTTAACCATGGGTAATTGCTCTAAAACTAATTCGTTGTAACGCTCATTCGTTAAAATAAAAATATTTTCTGGCGGAATTAATTTGGACAAACGGCTAAACGTTTTTTGAATCAACGTCGCACCCGATCCTAACATATCGTGAAACTGTTTAGGAAAATCGGTTGTGCTCACTGGCCAAAAACGTGAGCCTACTCCACCAGCCATTAATATGGCATAATAATCTTTATTCATAGTTTTAAAATAATACCCAAAAATAAAATAAAAAAAGAGATGTTTTATTTTAAATCAATAAACTTATCATCAAAAGAAATTATTAATGGCTTGTTCCTATTATTTGAATTATATTTAATTAGAAATGTGACTATTCTATATTTGTTGTGTCTAAATTAGTGAATAAAAAAATTACCTATAAAAAAACTAGACATTGTAAAAGATTAAGATTCGAAAAAATTAGTATCATTCTAAAAAAATTACTAAAAGCTTCGCTCAAATAAAAAAAGCATACCTATGAAAAAATTACTACTCTTTATATTGCTGCTACTTAGTTCGATGTATTTTTCTCAAAATAAAGAGAAAATAAAAGGAGACAGAAATGTTATTTAAAAAACTATTGATTTAGATGATTTTAATTCTTTAAAAGTTAAAGATGATTTAGAAATTACCTTTTCAACACAAAATTATAAAAATAGTTATACTATAAATGCTGATTCTAACTTACATGAGATTATCAAATTTGAAATAATTGATAGCGTCTTAACTATTCAAACATTGGCTAGAATCAGGTCAAAAAAGAAACTTGAAATAACATTATTTACGAAAGAATTAAAAAATAGCACTTTATATGATGATAGTGAACTGAATCAGATTGGTGCTTAGAAATTGATTCGTTTGAATGATTTTGATTGATAAAATTGATATTGACAGAATTATAAAAGCGAACTAGTCAGATTTAGGAATGTATAAAGACGCAGAAGCAAACTTCGACAGAGATTGTAAAAACGCTAGAATTAACATGGCTGGAAAACCATCACTAAAAGCGCCAGATATGATTATTGAAAAAATTAATATCAAAGAATCAAATTCTGCTGTTGCAAAAATTAATAGTTCATTAAAGATTAACCTGTTTTTAGAAGATAAAAGCAAAATATATATTTATAATTCGCCTGATGTTATTATTGAAGGAATTCGAGATAATGCAGAAATTGTAAAAAGATAAAAACCATAATATTGCTGATTATTTA
>Ga0105045_10001890_pt1 | contig 17342 bp, 19 predicted proteins | sample MAT02_FD_78089 | JGI IMG/M metagenome (GOLD analysis project Ga0105045, IMG submission 78089) | Freshwater microbial communities from Lake Fryxell liftoff mats and glacier meltwater in Antarctica - MAT-02 (megahit assembly) | ecosystem: Environmental > Aquatic > Freshwater > Ice > Liftoff... | reverse complement strand
ACGGTGCCGTCAACAGCCACTCGCGATCGGTCATGTCGCTTGGATACCGCAGCCCTTTTCGGTTATGCTCCCGCCGGGCAATGCCAGTCCATGTCATGATCCACTCCATTTCTTTGTAAAGACGGCTTGAATCACAACATATTGGTATTGCTCAACAACTTTCGGATCGGGCTATGACACCCGGCTGCGCTTATCGCCGCCGAATGTACATCAAATCATCCGGTTGATGGAGGTGCCGAGCCTTACATTTTCCACAAAATAGCATCAACTGCCTAAAAATAAAAAACTACTTGCCGACATATGCCATTTGTGAGATTAGCCGCCAACGAGAAAATAGAATCTCTCCAAGTCTCCCGAATTGCCATTTCTCCGTTCTTCGAATACTTATTCCATCGCGACCGCTGGTCCGATGGATAGTTTTAATTTGAGATGATTTATGGAATTAAAAGCAATCCTATCCGATTTTTGCGATCGGTCGAACGATAATATCAAGGCGAAGCGCCTTGTTTCGGGCTGGGATCGCTTGATTGAAATACAAGTGGACGACACTGGCAACTCATTTTTCCTCGAGACCTGCAATGGCGTCGCAAATATCATGACCGATCCGAAAAGTGGGCATGTGAATATCATAGTTGAAGGAAGCCAAAACGTTATTGCGGGCGTGTTTTCCGGATCAAAAAATCCTTCGTCGGAGGTGCTCGACGGAAATTTGGCACTGTTCGGTTCAGACATGGATCAAATAAAGTTGGATGCACTATCCCTGATCTTGTGGGGGGTTTAGTTGCGACATTCTGCAGGCGAATTTATTTATTATTGTAGTGTCGGTGTTGGCTTGGCGCTTTCAACGAGCTCGTTTTTGCTTATCTCGTTGCTATTCCGGCTAGGCGATGTCGGGACCGTCGTTTTGGCGGTGACAAGTGCCGCGATCCTGTGCGGTCTGGTTGCCTTGGCTGCGGGCGAAATGGCTAAAACCTATCCTTCCGGGGCGGGCATTCGAACCTTTTCACGCCAGGCTTTCGGAGAAACAGTTTCTTTGTTCGTGACCTTTACCTATCTGTCGGTCTTATTTTTGGTGGCAGGGCTGGAAAGCTATCTTCTGTCTGCTCTGTTGCAAATCACGTTTCCCGGCGTTCCCGCATTCCTCTGGCTGGTCGTTCTTTTTGTCGGCGTGATGGCATTGAACATCCGCGGAGTTAAGCTCTCCGCGCCCGTGCAGATCATCGCCACGTTGATCCTTGTAATTGGCATGCTGTTTTTCGGAGCACTCGGCTGGTGGCAACCGCAGCGCCTTAATTTTGTTGATGCATTCTACTCATCGTCTGTCGTGTCCTTGCCGCTTCTGGCATCTATCGGCACCGCAGTTTTTCTGTTCGTGGGTTTTGAATGGATCGCCCCGCTTGGTATTAATCGCGCCGCCTACCAACGCAAGATACCCTACGCCATGTGCGCCTCGATTGTGGTTAACTGCCTCGCTTATCTGGTCTTCATCCTTGGTTTCGCCGTTCTTGTACCGCGTGGCGACGTTGCCGATGGCTCGTTGGCGCATCTGCTTTATTTCGTCGAGATGGTTGGACCGAATGGCGCACTGATAGCGCTTGGCTTTTCCGTGATCGCCATTTTCACCACGTTCAACGCTGGAATCATGGGTGGCGCGCAAATCTTGTATGTCCTGGCCCGGGAACATCGATTGCCGAAAGTCTTGACGGGCATCAACGGTCGCTGGGGCACGCCTGCCAACGCCATTCTCGCGCTGGGCTTTGTCGCCGGTCTTTGCGCCGTGATCGCCATTGTGTTCGACACGGCAGCTCTATTCATGTTGACCAGCTCGATTCTGTTCTGTCTGGCCTATATCTGTATCACTGTAAGCGCGATCCGGCTTCGGGCGATGCGGAAGATCCCGGCGGGCGACGCGTTCAAATTGCCGACATCGGTGCTCTATGGTGCCGCTCTTGCCATGACCGCGATTGCCGCTGCTTCGCTCTGGGAATTGTTGAGCAACGACCCGAAGCGGGGCGGCCTGATCCTCTGCATCTTCTTCCTCGCCGCTATTCTGACAGCGATATTTGGCGATGGGCCGCACCCGTTTCGGGTCAAGGCGGCAGCGCCGGATCTGCGGGGAGAGCAGGCCTAGATGCTTAACATCAAGGCCATTTCGCTGACGCGGGAAGAGGGCAAGGTCCGAACGCTGGCTCGGACCACGGTCGAGGCCGTGTGCGGCGGCGATCTGCACGCCTGGCCTGAAACGGAGTCGTTTCCCCGCGAGTTGATGGCGGCGCTTAAGAGTGCCGGCTTTTACAATATTGGCATGTCCGAAGACTATGGCGGCAAAAACGCCTCGACCTTGGCGATCACCGAATGTCTGACCTATTTGGCGGCCATTTGCCCATCCACGGCCTCTATATTGAATATGCATTATTCGGTGATGCCTTTGTTCAAATGGGCTGCGACCCCCGAACAGCGCGCGGGGGCGTTCAAGTCGACGGTGGAAGGCAAGGCACTGTTGGCCGCCGCGACATCGGAAAAGGTCAGCCGTGGCCGAGTCTGGCACATGGACGGCTATGTCGAAGAGAGAGAAGACGGCTTCGCCGTCACGTGCAGCAAATCCTTTGTAACCGGTGCCCGCGACGTCGATTATTTCTACATTCCGGCACGCCGCTCTCCGACGAGCGCGCCTAGGGACATCGACTTATTTCTGGTTCGGAATGGATCTGCAGGTATCCGTTATCAGGGCGATTGGCGTGCGCACGGCCTTCGGGGAACGGGCAGCATCCCGGTCGAGTTCGACCAGGTGCTGACCCCCAAGGACCACCGTTTCAAAGGGCCGGGGAGTGGCTTTGCCCTCAGCGGCGCCTTTCACCTTCCTTATTATCTCGTTGGGCTCGCCGCAGTCTATCAGGGAATTGCCGAGGGCGCGTACAAGGTTGTCCAACAGCAATTGTCGGGCTCGAGCGATGCGAGTGGCGCCAGCGCATACATATCGGACAACCATATCCAGCGGACCTTGGGCGATATGAAAAGCCAGCTTCTTGCAGCCAAGGCCCTGTTGGTTCGATCTGCTCGCCTTGTCGATGCGTCCGCTCCCGTTTTTGCAGAACTATTGTCGGTGGACAGTCTGGATAGCGTCATCGCGAATAATATCGACGACGATTTTTTCGTCGATTTGCTCGCGACCAAATCCTTCGTGTGCAGAACCTCCAATGAAGTGGTCGAAAAAGCCTTCAGCCTGTGCGGCGGAAGGGCCTTTCGTTCAGGACATAAGGTCGAGCAGTTGCTGAGGGACGTGAAAGCTGGCTCGGTCATGGCGCCGGCAAACCCCGTGGCCGACATGATGATCGGGAAACAGGTTCTCAATATCCCCCAAATTTGGGAATGAATTAAAAGGATAAGGAATGTCTTCGGTATTGGCTCTCTCAGCGACGCTAGAACCGCTATCTCCTTCGATGATGGCGGGATCCAAGAAATATGATCTGTCCGAATTCGGCTATCTGGACAGCACGAAATATTCACTCAAAGACTTCCTGGTCGGCGATGAACTGGACGCAATGCATCTTCATGAGAGGCTGGACCTGACCGACAGCTTCGTGATGGACGCCAATTTGCGCAACCACAATCATGTCCGTCGCACCTCGTCGTCGGGATCCAAGATCGTCGTCAATTTGCGCGACCACAACGGTCACGCCTACGATCAGGTTTTGAATTTTGCGTCGAACGACTATCTGAATCTCACCCAGCACGCCCATGTCATCGGTAGCGCGATTGCGGCTCTGCAGAAATATGGCGCCGGGGCCGGCAGCGTGCCGCTCCTGGCCGGTACACATGATATTCACCGTGAGTTGGAAGAGCGAACGGCGCAGGTCAAAGGGTGCGAGGCGGCGGCCACCTTCACATCAGGATTTGGCGCAAATTATGGTGTGCTGTCGACGATCCTGCGGGACAAGGATGTGGCGATCCTCGATACGCTGGCGCATGCCAGCCTGTTCGATGGCTGTAAACACAGCAACCAGCGTCTGTTTCGGCATAATGACATGAAATCGCTAGAAAAAGTTCTAAAGAGGGCGCAGCATCAATTCGTCAATAAGGTCGTCATCGTCGATGGCGTATATTCGATGGACGGAGATATTGCCTGTCTCGATCAGATTGTGGCCCTCGCTCATCAATATGGCGCATTGGTGCTGGTCGATGAGGCGCATGCGACCGGCGTCATCGGACGTGACGGCCGCGGCACGTCGTCCCATTTCAATATCGAAGGCAAGGTCGATATTGTATGCGGCACTTACAGCAAGGCGCTGGGAGGCGTCGGCGGTTATGTCGCGGGCTCGCAAAAGTTGATTAACTACATCCAGCTGCTCAGTCGGCCCTATGTGTTTTCCACCGCCATGCCTCCCAGCGTCGCGGCTGGCCTGATCGCCTCTTATGACGTGATCGAGGGAGAGCCCGAACGTCGAGCACGGTTGTGGGACAATATCCGCTATTATCGGTCCAATCTGGCGGCGGCGGGATTTGACCTCGGCGTTTCTGAAACCGCCATCGTCCCGATCACTTTCGGCGATGAAACAAAGGTGAAAGAATTGTGTGGTGAAATGCTGCGCAAGGGCATCATGGTCAACCCGGTGGTTTTCCCGGCCGTACCGCGCAGATTGTCAAGGATCCGTACGACGGTGACCGCAGACCACACCCCCGAACAAATTGATCATTGCACCCGGTCCTTAAAGGAAGCCGCGCACAGCGTGGGGATTTGACCAATGACTATTATGCGGGGCGATTGTTTTCTGGTGATTGGCGCGTCGAGCGGGATCGGCCTTTCGATTTGCCAATCCCTCAAAGGCGTTGGCGCGCAAGTTGTCGGCGCGAGCCGCACAATTGAACCCTGTCCTGCCTTCGATCACATTTTTCAACTAGACGTTGCCGACGAAGCGCAGATCCTGTCGCTCTTCGACCATATCCTGGACATGGGCCTTTGCTTGAAAGGCGTCATCTATAGCGTCGGCTATTGCTACGCCTCGGCCGCCGCGTCGATCGCGGCTGATGATTTACGAACCCAATTTGACGTCAATTTCTTTGGCGCTGCCCTTTGCATCAAATCCTTCATCGCGCACCGCGAGGGCAAGGAAGGACGCGGCACTATCTTGGTCGTTAGTTCCATCGCCGGTCAGATCGGGATGCCATTTCAAGCCGCCTATTCAGCCAGCAAATTTGCGCTGGAGGGCTTTTGTCAGGCGCTCAGGCTGGAAATAGCCGATCAGGGCATAGACGTTTGCCTTCTCCGGCCCGGCGATGTTGCAACATCCTTTCGCGCCAATCGCAAAACCAACTCTGCGCTGAAAACCGATGAGCGCGGCGCCCGCGTTCTGTCGCTTTACGAAAAGAATGAATTGGCCGGCATCGACGCCGCGCGGGTCAGTTCGCTCGCGCTGAAGATGCTGGGCAGTCCTAAACGGTCTGCGGCTCGCGCCGTTGGAAAGCCGACCGAGATCGCCGGCTATCTGGCACGACGATTGCTCCCGTTCCTCTGGTTCGAGCGGATGATGACATTCGTCTACCTCCGGCCTCATTAGGATAGCAGCCGTGCCATTTATCAGTGACATCACCTATGTTTTGCCGGAGACGCGGCTAATTGAGGGCGCGCCCGAGATTGACCTGGACCACCAGACACTGCTCACCAGCATTGGCCTTCATTCCTTTGCCATTACCTCCGGAACAGCGCCCGAACTGTTGGGGGAGTGCATCCAGAAATTCTGCCAATCCACAACTTTCAATGTTGCGGATATCGAAGCGGTTATGATCGCTACCCACAGTTTTTGGGACGTTCCCGAGGCGGACATGGATGCCAATGTCCATAAGACCGCCAGCATGCGGAACAAACATTACAAGGTCCTCAATCAGAATGGGCTTGGTTCTGCCGTTCCCATCGGCCTTTTCCTTGGTGGCTCCGGAAATTTCGGTCTGGCGCTGACGACCGCGAGCAACATGGTCGAAACGCGCCAGTTCAATTCTATTCTGGTCGCCTGTATCGACCGATGCCCAAAAGACGAGTCTAGATTGGTTCCGCCCGGGGTTTCCGTTCTGTCCGACAGTGCGGCCTGTTGCTTGATTACTGTCGCGCCGCAGCCGGAAAAGATAGCGTATGCCATCGAGCACCTCTCCCATGTAGGAAAGCCCAAGCTAGTTGACATAAATGCACAAGAAAATTTCATTGGCTATCTTGCTGAGGTTGCAGATTCCATCGCAACTGTATTCAAAAAAACATTCGAAGCTACAGCCATCGATTCTTCGCAAGTGAAAATGCTTTTTACTAACAATTATGGCCTGAATACAATGCGGGTGTTCGCGCACAAGTCCGGTGTTCCGATCAACCGGATCTATACTGACAATATCGCGCGATTTGGCCACGCTTTTTCGGCAGACAATCTGATAAACCTGAAAGATTATGAGGATTCCGGGGACCAAAAAGTGTCTGGCGACAGGCTGTTGTTATTGTCCACAGGCCCCGTCACATGGACAGCTGCGCTGTTGCGTGTTACCGGCGCGACCGCGAAAGACGAGCTAGAAAGGAAGGCCGCTCATGGCAAATGTTGAGGGAAAATTCGATTTTTATGCGGAGAAATATGACAGCGGTCGTCAAAAGTTGATCCCGTGTTTCGATGATTTTTACAGCATAGCAGTCGATCTGATCGTGGATGCAGCCCCACAAGGCGCAATAATATTGGACATTGGTGCGGGCACGGGGCTTTTGTCGCGACGAGTGGCCGCAAGACGCCGCGACTTGAGCTTCCATCTGACCGATATATCTCTCAACATGCTCGAAGTAGCCAAGGGCTTGCCAGGTTTCAGCGACAGGGTCGCCGCTTTTTCCAAGCTGAGCTTTGGCGAGATTGATCAACTGGTCGGACCCTTTCCGGTTATCATGTCCAGCCTGGCTATCCATCATCTTAACAGCGTTGAAAAAGAAGAGCTTTTTGTAAAAATATATCGCCTTCTTGTTCCAGGTGGCCTCTTCGTCAACGCTGACCAAGCGTTGGGAGCCACCGAGGGTATCGAGGCCGTATATCGGTCCAACTGGTTAAAGACCGTGCGGGCAAAGGGTTCCTCGGAAGAGCAGCTGTCCGCCGCACTCGATCGTATGACAGAGGATAGGATGGATCCGCTGAGCGATCAGATGGATTGGCTCGCCGCTGCCGGTTTCAGCGCCGTGAACACATGGTATCAGAATTACAGTTTCTGCGTCTATTCTGCTAAAAAGTAAGCAAAATTGATGGCACCCTCCGACTCCGACTATCTGGACCGACTGACGTCGAAATATAGCAAGCTTGTTCGCTTTGCAGGTGCTCTGGAACAGCCATTTTTGAACTGGGGCTATTGGTGCGACGATGCCGGCGCGGCCGATGGCCGGTCACGCGCGGTTGCTTCGGAAAGCCTTGTCCGGCGGGTCGCGCGCCTCGCGGATCAACGGGGTGCCGCGTCGTTGCTGGATGTCGGTTGCGGCACGGGCGGATCGACCGTCGCACTCGCTCGTCATTTGGATGTGCCTTCGCTCATCGGTGTCGATCTGTGTGGGGCGTCGATTGATTTCGCCAATGATTATCTGAAAGCCACCGCGCTGCAAGATCGGGTCCGCTTTCTGGCGGCAAATGCGGTCGAGTTGCCGTTCGAGGACGCATCATTCGACACCGTCACCGCGATCGAATGTGCATTTCATTTTCACCCGCGTACGCGGTTTTTCGAGGCCGCCAACCGGCTGCTCCGCCCCGGCGGCCAATTGATCATGACCGACTGGATTCAGGGAAGAGCCAGCCGAACGCTGATCGGGCGGATTATATCGGGCTGGGCGCTGAAGTATTGGGACATTCCAAAAGCCAATATCGTCAATCTCGACGGGTATGAAACGTCGCTGCGGCATGCCGGATTCTGCACCGTGTCGGTGACGCCGATCGCCGATAAGATCATCCCGCACTATGCGCGTTATGTGGCGACGCCGAAGGGGTTTGACGAGCTTTCGATTGCGATGGGGCGAATGAAGACGCGCCTATATATTGGACTCGTAAAGCTCGTGCATGCTGCCTATCGCATGGGCTTGGTCGATTATGTCATTGTCGAAGCTCGCAAGGACTAGCGGCGATGGTGGACGAAGCTTCACAGCGCTCACTTCTTGAAAAGCCGATGCTGCGGCTGATCGCCGCGTTGTCGATTCCCAGCATCTTCGGCATGTTGTTCGCGGGCATAAATACGCTGGTCGATGCGATATATGTCGCCAGCATGCTCGACGGCCGTGCGCTGGCCGCGATTACGATTGCGTATCCGCTGACCCAGATATTCAACGCCGTGGCATCGCTGGTCGGCTTCGGCGCCGCGACGCTGCTCAGCACAGGCATCGCGTCGAATGACCGAAGACGGCAAAGCCTTATCATCGCGAGTGCAGCCGCATTGAGCGTGATCATGGCGCTATCACTGTCCCTTGCCGTGCTGCTGACCATCACCGATGTCCTCGGTCTGTTTGGAATCGACGGTCAGACCCTGGACTATGCTGAACAGTTCATGCGGGCGTTCAGCCATGGCGGTGTGTTCCTGATAACCGCTCTCGTGCTGAACGTGCTGATACGCAGCCTTGGCAATATGCGCTTTGCCATGTTGACCTTTGCGATCGCTTTCGGCTGCAACGTGATTCTGGCGCCGATCTTTATCTCGACATTCGACGACGGGCTGGTCGGCGCCGCCTGGGCCAACAATTTGTCGATGGCCCTGCTGCTGCTCATGAACCTGCGCATATTGCGAGGGATCGAAGCAAGCCGGGAATTCTTAAGCGATTTTTGGCGGCAATTTTGGGCTTACAGTCTGCAGATTTTTGCAATGGGAACGCCGTATCTTCTGCTCTTTCTGTTGAATATCTCACAACTTTATATCATCAACTATATAATATCTGATATCGGGACATCAGCGGACCTCGCGGTATTTGGCGTCCTCAACCGAATATTCATGCTGGCGCTATTGCCGGTCTATGGCATGTCGCGCGCCATGCAGCCTATCGTCAGCGCGAATTTCGGCGCCGACAACAGCCCGCGCGTTCACGAGGCGTTGCGTTATTTCATGATTATTGGCACGTTAGGCTTGGCCAGCGTGCTCGGCATCGCGTCGCTGTTCAGCCATGATGTTATGGCCGTGTTCGGAAGCTCCGTCGCGCCGGCGCCCGAGTTTCAGATATATTTCTGGCTCTATGCTCTCGCCACCGCGTTCTCACCGATTCCCATCCTGAGTCTGACTTATTTTCAGGCCATAGGCCGAATGAATCTTGCTTCCTTGCTGGTTTTGATCAGACAAGTTATCGGTTTCCTGCCTCTTGTCTTCATTATGACCGAAAGTCACCAAATTTACGGGATTTTTATTGCGTTACTGTTGAGTGATATAATTGCTTCTTCTGCAGCAATATTCTTCCTTGCTAAAGGAGGGCACGGGTTTTTTGCAAAAAAACACTGATATTTTCTAACTGAAATTTTTTTTCAGATAAAATTCGACGTTTTTCTATGTAATATAAGGGTAGGGTATGACGAGAGAAAAAATTATTGAAGATCTGAAGGACTTTCTAGTCGATGATCTCTTTTTGGATGTTGAACGGGATCAGATTGGTGTCGATCAAGGGTTTCAGACGGTACTAGGCGTCGATTCCCTAGGATTTGTCGAACTGATGGCGTTTGTCGAAGACCATTACGCTATCAAAATCGAGGAGTCCGAATTCATTCCAGCCAATTTTCAGAACATCACTTCGCTCAGCAATCTGGTGTTAGAAAAGCTGGGCTGACGGTGAACCCGCCTGCTGACACCATTCAGATTCTTGGCATGGGACTGTGTTCGGCGCTGGGCGACAGCGTCGATACGACATGGAATCTGCTGCTGGAAAACCGGTCTGCCGTTGGGTGTACGTCCTTCGAAAACTCTGCTTTTGGCAAAGTCGAGGCAACGCTCGGAATGGCGGATATTCCGGTCGCTATCGACAGGCCGGCCGATCGGATGGCGTTTTTGCTGAGGAAGGCGCTCGATGAGAGTCTGACCAGCGCCGCGATGCCAGCCGCTTATCTGAATGGCTTAGGGGAGCGCGCGCTTCTCCTTATCGGCATCAGCTATGGCGATATATTTTCAAACGACAATCTGGCCATCGACCATTTCATCCAGGCCGTGCTCGACGATATGGATTTGCGCATTCCCTATCTTTGTGTGTCCAGCGCCTGTTCGTCCTCGAACGACGCCATTGCCACTGCGGGCGATCTACTCCTGGCGGGCCGCGTTGATGTCGTTATTGCGGGCGGCGTGGACACGCTGGATGTCGTCAAGATTGTCGGGCACCAAAATCTCGGCACTCTGTCACCCGAGATTGCCAGGCCGTTCCATCAGGATCGGGCCGGAACCAATTTCGGCGAGGCGGCCGCCTTTCTAGTGTTGTACCGCGATCAGGGGCGTGCCGTCAATCCGACGGCAAGTGACGACTATGGCGATGGGCACGCTGCTTGCCGGTCTTCCATGGTTTGGCTGTGCGGTTGGGCGTCCAGTTCGGACCTTGAATCGCTGACGGCGCCCGATGCGCATGCCAGAGGCGCAACCTATATCCTTGAAAACGCCTTGCGCCTGGCGAACGCGCGCAAGAGTGAAGTAGCCTATATCAACGCCCATGGTTCAGGCACGGCGGCGAACGATACGATGGAGGCGGCCTGCTACACCTCATTCTTCGGTTCGGACCGGTCGCAATGGCCGCTGATTTCCTCGACCAAAGCGGCCTTAGGCCATTCGCTCGGCGCGACGGGCGCGGCGGAAGCGATCGTCACGATCAAATGTCTCCAGGAAAATCGAGCCGTCGCGACATTCGGCTTGGACAAGATCCATGAGGCCTGGGCCGGTTATGAAGCGATGCTGGTTCAGGCGCCATGCGAACTGCCGGCGGAAAATAAGATTTTCGGCGTCAACATGACGTTCGGCTTTGGCGGTGCCAATGCAGCAACGGTTTTCAAAATGACTAGGCCGTGCCTGTGACTGGCGCGCCCTGCGATGCCATGAAAACGGCCTTGATCACGGGCGCCGATGGCGTTGTGGGCTCGATAATTCTGGCCACATTGGTTCAATATCCCAATCTGAAAATCGTGACGCTCGGCAAAAATGCGATAGATTTTGCTCGTCTTTCAAATGCTTTCAAATCTTATCCTGGCCTCCCAATCGGCGAAGCCGTCGCGGGCAGGGTGGTGCAAATTCCTCTAGAGGACGCCCAGACACCAGAAGCGCTGGATCAGATTCGGCGAAACCATGGCATTACAGAAATTTGGCATTGTGCCGCATCGCTCAGCCACGAACTAAACCGGCTTCAGGAAACCTTTCATATCAATGCGCGCTTCACGCAGCGGCTGCGTACGACCTGGCCGTACGTTGATGATTTCGTCTATATTTCGACCATCGGGATCACTGGCACGGACGAGCAACCGCGGCTGCTGCCCGAAAGCCAAGTCTTCGACTATTCGGCAATGAGCCCATACACCTTGTCCAAATATTTGGGCGAGCTTCATCTGGTGGCTCATGCCGCGCAATTCCCGGCTGGCCCTGCGGCGATCGTGCGGCTGGCAAACATCGTCGGCGATAGCCAGACAGGCTGGTTCCCCAGCAACACGCACGGCTATTACAGTTTTCTGCAGTTTCTAAAAAAGGCCCGCAAATTAAATCGAAATCTGTCGGTTGATGCTTGTGCGGACGGACAGCCTGCGGTCGTGCACTGCGATCATCTGATCGCCTTCATCCAACGGCGGCGGGCCATCGCCGCTGATCAGCCCGGCATTTCAACCTATAATGCCGTCGCCAGCAAGCTGCTGACCGCGAGCGAACATGTTGGTGTATGGCAAGCCACATCGACGAAGGACAGCGCCGTCCGCCTGTCGATGGGGCCACCGCTAGATGCCTTCAACTCGGCGATCAACAGCGTCAATGCCGACAATCTGCGCTTTTTCGGCAGCCAAAATGTCATTGAAAACGCCAATTTCGCGGCGCTCCTGAAAGATTGGGACATTTCCTTGAAAAATGAATCTTTGACAAAAGTCGTGGGTTATGCGCTGTGGAACTGATCGTACGATCAGTTGACGAGCCGGTGCTGCACGGGATTTTGCCCATAGACCCGGCACTGTTCGACGTCCACTTTCCGGGCAATCCCGTCTATCCTTTGTCCGTGATCGTCGTGGAAACGCATTCGATGATCGCTCGGCATATCGGTGTCCCATCCAGCTCGCTGCGCATAAAATCCTTTTCCCTCCTGACCGCGCTGCGTCCGCACGAGGCCGTTGCAGTGAAGATCAAGACAGCTGTAAACAAGGTCTCTTTCAAGGCGACGTGCGGAGCGGACGATCGTCCAGCGTTTCGCGGGCTGATGGCGTTCAACCCGATCGAACAGGAAGGCTGACGCGATGAGTGAAAAGATATTGGTCACCGGCGGCCTGTCCGGGATTGGCGGCGCAATCACGCGCAAGTTAATAGAAACGGGGCACTTTGTCGTTTTCACGCACCGCAAGAATTGCGACAGCATAGAGGACATCCTGTCGGCCTATGGCACCGATTGCTGCCTGCCCGTCTATTGCGACATCCAGGATGGCCGCATCGACGACAAAGCTCGGCAGATCATAGCCGAGCAAGAGGGACTATCCGCTCTCGTAAATAATATCGGCGTGTCGTCGGAAGCGATCGTCTACCAAACCGAGCCGGATGCATTTTGGCGAACCGTCACCACCAATATTGGCGCGGCTTATGAATTTTCGCGGCTGGTTTGGCCGCTTTTTCTGAAGAGGCGGGGCGGTAAGATCATCAATATCAGTTCGGCCGCGGTGGAAAATGTTAGAATCGGCAATGGGATTTATGCCGCGAGCAAGGCATTTGTTGATCGCATGGCGGACAGCATGGCGCTGGAAGGTGCGCGGTTCGGCATCTGCGTGAACACGATCGCGCCGGGATTTACGCTGACCCCGATGTTGAATGCCGCGTTCGAGGACGCGGACAAAAGGCGCGCCGTTCAAAGTCAAATCCCGACGCGGAAATTTCAAACGCCGGACGACATAGCGGCGACCGTGCTCTGGCTGATCCAATTCGACGTATTTCTTACAGGCGCCCGACTACCCGTCGCTGGCGGGGGACATTTATGACAAGCACTCAGATTGGCAATATTATGGCGGGCAAGAAGGGCGTTATATTCGGCGCATCTAACCCGCGCTCCATTGCCTGGGGGGCAGCTAAAGCGCTTCACGCCGCCGGAGCCGAGATCGCGTTTTCTTATGAGAATCCGACGACCGAAAAGCAAATTCGCCTGAAGCTGGCCCCCGCCGTCGAAGCCACGGTGATTGAGCCATGCCGGGTGGAGGATGAAATCAGCGTTGCGAAGGCCTGTGCTGCGTTCGGCGACCAATTGGGGCGGGTGGATTTCATCATTCATTCCATCGCGTTCGCCAACGCTGACGATGTGGCTAACGGCGTATTGAACTGCTCGAAAAAGGGCTTTTTGGAGGCGATGGATATATCTGCCTATTCGCTGATCAACATCGCGCGCGAGATGAAGCCATATCTGAGCGAGGACGCCTCGATCACATCGCTGACCTACCTAGGGGCCGAACGCGTCTGCGTCGGGTATAATGTCCTTGGCGTAGCGAAAGCGGCGCTGGAAGCGATCACCCGCTACCTAGCGTTCGAAATGGGCAAGGACGGCACACGGGTGAATGCGATATCGGCAGGCCCGGTCAGGACCCTGTCCGCGCTCGCCCTGCCGAACTTTCGAAGAATGTTCGAGAAGCGGGCAAAAGACAGTCCGTTGCGCCGCAACACAACGATCGAGCAGGTGGGCGACGCCGCTCTTTACTTGGCCAGTCCACTGTCCCGCGGAGTCACAGGGGAGGTCCACTATGTCGATGCAGGCTATAACGTCATGGGAACCTTTGAAGAATGATGGTGTCGCCGAATGAGTTTCTGTCCATCTGTGGTCCGTTACATGAGACAGGTTCGCCGGGCGTCGAAGGACGCTTTATGGACGGCGTCAGGCCGCTTTCGCTGGGACAACCGATCGAACGGGTCGTGCTGCTTGAAGGGATGAACCAGTGCGCGTGTCGGCATGTCCGGATGTTGATGCCTTCAAACGGCGATGGAGTATATCTGCCGACCGGCCTTCTCGATCTGGAGATATTGGGCCTAGATTGCCAGTCCCTAAAATTTTCCTCCCGGCTGCTCGATCGTGACGGTGGGGTCAGGCGCGTCGAGTGTCAGGCGACGGATGGCGATAGGATTATGGCAAAGGCGGTCGTTTTGGTCGGCTTGGTCAACGACGGAAATGCGGCCATATGATCGACAAATCTGTCGCTGTTTTTTGGTCGAAGGATCGGAGTGTCTTTATCCAGGGTGACGGTACCGTTACGCCGGGGTGCGAAGATTTTTCCAAACCAGCCGCCTTGCGCGGGATCGTGCCGCGGGTCGATCCGCTTTCCGCGACGACATTTTCGGCAATCCAGAGTTTGGTGGCGGGTTTGGATACCGACGCCGCGCTTGAACATCTGCCCATGCGCCTTTGGAGCCGGAAAGGAAATCTGACGTTTCGGCGCGAATTCGTCACGAAACTTTCCAGAGGATATGTGTCTGCAAATCATTATGCAGGTGCCAATCCGAACGCGCTGTGCAGTGTCACGGCGATGGGCCTCCGCCTGCCGGGAGGCCATGCAATCCTGTCCGGCCGCCAGATCAACCTCGACTTGCTCGCGGCCCTGTGCGCCGGTGCTGCCCGCAGGGCGTGCGTATCACAGTCGATTTTGGGCTTTTGCGACTATGATGACGACGCGCTTTGTTGCGGGGGCATTTTCTTTCTGCTGAATCACGAGCGACCGCAGCGATTTGAACGACCCGGACTGCTGTCTCCGGAGGATGCGGCACCCGAAACGCGCCGGCTGCTGGCGGTGGAAAGTTTGAATCTGCCGCTTGCCCTTCATCTGTCGCACGGAAATCCGGGGTGAGGGAGCAGAGGCCTATGCCTGACTGTCGCGAGTTGCCTTTCCCCCGCGGAATTGTTCATTACGCGGATGGCCACAGGATTGTTCACGGGCCCGAAGAGCTGGCGGGGTTGAAGGACGCGATATCGGGTCTGCTTTCGATCGTCGATGGCGCGGATTTGGTGCTGGCGATCCTCCCCAATTGTCCATCCTTCGTCGCGTTCGCGATGGCTGCTTTCAGCCGAGACGGCGATTTCGCGATCGGCGACACCAAATGGCCAAAGTCCGTCGCAGAACAGATGATTGCTGACCTGCGCCCCGCCTATCTGCTGACAATGAAGGACCAGGCTAGGCATTATGCGAACGATATGCATGACATCGTCGGTGAAGCCGCCGATCTGATATTGATTCAGCGACGTGCAGGCGAACGGCAAGGGCGGCCATTGTCTGCCGATGATGCTGTCATCATCCTGTTTTCATCGGGTAGTACCGGCGTTCCCAAGGCGATCGCGCACACCCGGTCCAGCTTGATCCTGAACGCGGCGATGCATTGCAATTCGTTAGAACTGACGGTCGATCATCGAATTCTCGTGACGGTGTCCATGGCCTATTCCTATGGCTTTGTGGCCGTGCTGCTGGCGTCGATTTTGACCGAAAGTCAGCTCATCCTCTGCGAGAATATTGTATTCGGGGCGAACGTTGGTGCGATTTCGGCCGACAACCGGGTCGACGTCCTTCCGTGCACCCCTTTTTACATCAAGCAACAGCTTAGGCAGGAGGGCTGGCGACCGCCCGACCATATTCAAAAGTTGATGGTCGGCGGAGATTTCCTAGCGCATCCGCTGCTGGAGGCGTTGCGAAAACGAACGGCGGGCAACCTCTATCTGACATATGGTCTGGCTGAAGCTGGCCCTAGGGTGTTGACGGGCAAGGTTTTGGATGACGGCGATTATAGTCTGTCGCCTGTGGACCAGGCCGTCGAAATCATCACAAAGGACACGATCCTTCACGTCAAATCACCCACATTGATGAAAGGCTATGTGGAGTTTGGGCAGCTTGTCCCGATCGAGCTGGACTCAGCAGGCTTTTATCATACCGGCGATATTTTCCTGCCCCATGCGTCCGGGCACCGCTTCGAAGGCCGCCAAAAAAATGTTCTGTCGCACAAAGGCGAAAAGATAAATCCCAAGCATGTGGCCGACATATTGACGGCGCATTGGGCGGTAGAAGATGCCCGGCTGACATGGGCCGGGCTGGACCGGAAAGAGAGCCGACTTTCGGCGGATATCAAGATCGACCCGCGGGCAATAAGCGAATCCGGCGATTCCAAAGCACTGATCCAGGATATTAGAAGATTTTGCCGACTCCAGCTAAGGGCGGCGGAATTCCCCGACAGCTTCCATATCGTCGACAGCATCGTGTCCAAATGATCGCAAAGCATGCCGCCAACTACATGGCCGGAGTCTTGTTGGCCGTAACCATCAAATGCCGGGACCAAACACCTAAACACCTAGCCGCGATGGCGGTGTTGAGCTTCGTTAGCTTGCTCCACTTATCGGACACGAGCCGAATATCGCGCATAAGACCAGCAGCGAAGACAGTTCCCGTTTTGAAGCAGTCCGAGCGTTGCCTGCACACACTTTCGACTGCGTGGTCGACCGGTAAGGAAGACGCGGGCAGTGACAATCAAAATCTTCATCACCTTCGGCGAAATGTGGATGGTCCGGCAATAAGATTGGGCGTGGCTTCCATCGCTGAAAAATGAGATCGGGTTCGCTTTCCGGTATGTGTGGGCGTTGATCGCGACCTCCGACATTGGGCGCGAAGAGTATGCTGCCTGTGTATCCCCCAATGGCAGATTCTTGCCCGAAGCACAGGCGGTACGGTCCTAGATTACGATGGTATCAAGCTTTTCGGCGATTTCATCGCGTCCTTCCTTCCCGGCTAAATGCCTGATTCTGCGCGACGTCCCGGACGCGCTGCGCCTGCTGGTTACGCACCTGGATGGCGGCGATCTTGTCACCACTGGCAATACGGAGCGCGACCTCTTGACGTCTGGCCTCGATTTCCTTTGACGCCTTGACGGGATCATGGGGGTATTTCGCGCGGGTGATCGAGATGGTTTGCGCGACAAGGCTTTGTGCGCGACGCAGTTCAGGATCGCGGGAGTTTTGATCATGGGTCTGGCTCAGGAACCGTTCCGACAGGGCTTTGAGCGTGATTGTCACGTCGGGTGGTTGGCGGGATTTATACCAACCTGCATTGATCATGACCCACTTGCCCATTTGCGGCGACCGATGGTCATGATGTGCCAAGGCTGATCGACGAGCTTGTTCCAAGCCTCGCAGCAGTGGTCGACGATGTTGTCGT
>Ga0105045_10001886_pt1 | contig 17352 bp, 14 predicted proteins | sample MAT02_FD_78089 | JGI IMG/M metagenome (GOLD analysis project Ga0105045, IMG submission 78089) | Freshwater microbial communities from Lake Fryxell liftoff mats and glacier meltwater in Antarctica - MAT-02 (megahit assembly) | ecosystem: Environmental > Aquatic > Freshwater > Ice > Liftoff... | reverse complement strand
CTCGCCGCGGCGTTGGCATGACGACCGCGTCGCGGCTTCCCGAGCACCAGGCGGTACGCTGGAGCCGCTCGCCGCTGCGCTGGGTCATGGGTTGGTGGAGTCTGGCCGAGTTTGCCGCGCAGATGCTGGTGCTGATGCTGTCGCCGTCGAGTTACCGGCGCAGCCAGCGGCCAGCGATTTATCTGCAGGTGGTGGCATCGAGCGCACCGCTGTTGCCAGGTTTCGTGGCCCTGTCGGCCCTGGTCAGCCTGGTGATCATTCGCATCGTCATCGCCACGGCCTATTCCTACGGCTTGTCGCAATACGCGCTCGAGGTGCTGGTGCGCACCCTGGTGGTGGAGCTGTTGCCGCTGCTGGTGGCGCTCTATGTTGCTTTGCGCTACACCCTGCCCAGCGGCGAAGAGGTGGCCGCACTGCGTCAGCGTGGCGTGCTGCAGGCGATGTGGCGAGACGGCGGCGACCCGGCGCGCGACCTGCTGCTGCCGCGGGTGTTGGGGGGCGTGTTCGCCGTGGTGTTTTTTGCCGCGTTGAGTGCGGTGATGTCGCTGGTGATGGCCTATCTCTCGCTATACGGTTTCACGGTCTGGGGTCTGGCCGCGTATACCCATGCTGTCGGCTTGGTATTCACGCCGGCGGCCACGCTGATCCTGGGTCTGAAGGCCTTCTTTTTCAGTCTGGTGGTGGCGATCCTGCCGATGGCACCGAGTCCGCGCCACGATGGCTCGCCGCTGCGCCGCCGAGATGAAATCGTTCAGCTCGGGCGCGTATTTGCATTGATCCTGCTGATTGAAGTTCTCTCGCTGGTGGGCAACTACTACTGAGCAAGCCAGGCAATGACCTCGTCCAACCCGCCACCCGTACCCCATCTGGAACGCAAGGCCCGGCTGTTGCTGTTGGCCATGGTGTTATTGGTCTCGGGCGCGATCGTTTACCTGATGTACGCGCGTGGTGCGTTCGAGCGCACCCAGCAGGTGGTGCTGATCGCTGATGATTCCGAGGGTATTTCAGCTGGCATGACGATGACGTTCTCGGGCTTTCCGATCGGGCGCATCGGGCGGATCGAACTCTCACCCGAGGGCAATGCCCGCATCATCGTCGACGTGTCGCAAAAGGACGCGCACTGGTTGCGCACCTCCAGCGTGTTCACGATGGAAAGCGGCCTGGTGGGAGGCACCAAGCTCCGCGCCTTCACCGGCGTGCTGGACGACCCGCCGCTGCCCGATGGTGCCGAACGCAAGGTCTTGCGCGGCGATGCGGCGGCCGAGATTCCGCGCATGGTGGCCAGCGTGCGGGAGCTGGTCAACAACCTGGGCGCGTTGACCAGCCAGGATGCGCCGCTAAACGCCAGTTTGCGCAACCTGCAGCTGGCGGCCGAACGGCTCAATGGCCCGCGCGGCGCGATCGGCGTGCTGCTGGGCAACGATGCCGACGCGCGGCGGCTGTCGCAGGCGCTGGAACGCACCAACACCTTGCTCGCGCGGGTGGATGGGCTGGTGCTCAAAGCCGACGGCATCGCGCAGCGTACCGACGGCATGATCGCGCGTGCCGATCAGCAGGTCTTTGGTCAGGAGGGTGTGGTCTCCGAGACACGCGCCACCGTGGTGCAACTCAATGGCTTGCTGGCCGATGCACGCAATAGTCTCAAGAAGGTCGATGCGGTGCTGGTCGAGGCGCAGGCCATCGGTGCCAACACCCGCGAAGCCACCACCGATCTGGGCGCGTTGCGCGGCGAGGTTGAGGCCAGCTTGCGCAAGGTCGAGCATCTGGTCAACGAGATCAATCGCAAATGGCCGTTTGCGCGCGATGCGCAGATCAAATTGCCATGAGAGGCCTGCGCACTTCCTTCCTCGCCGCGCTGCTGCTGGCGTTGTTCGGATGCGCCGGCGGACCACCGCCACCCGACTGGAAATTGAATGCCCAAGGTGCGATCGAGCGCGCGCAGGACGCCTACCTGTCGGGGCAGGATCGTGTAGCCGCGCTGGAGTTTGCGCGCGCCCGCTCCGAGATCGCGCGCACCGGGCGCGCCGATCTGCTGGCCCGTGCCGAGCTGGTGCGTTGCGCAACGCGGGTGGCCAGTCTGGTGTTCGAAGCCTGTGCCGGGTTCGACGCGCTGCAAGCGGATGCGGCGGCGCCCGAGCAGGCCTATGCGCGTTACCTGCAAGGGCAGGCCACCGCGCAGGATGCGGCGCTGCTTCCGTCGCAGCACCGGCCATTGCTGGCTCCGCAAGCGGCGGGTGCTGCGGTGGCGGCAATCGAAGGCCCCTTGTCCCGGTTGGTCGCCGCCGGTGTGCTGATGCGCAGCAACCGGGCCGATCCGCAGACCATCGTGTTGGCTATCGACGCTGCCTCCGGGCAAGGCTGGCGCCGGCCGTTGCTGGCCTGGCTGGGGGTGCAGGCGCGGCGCGCCGAACTGGCTGGCGATACGGAAGCGTTGGCGCGGATCCAGCGCCGGATGCAGCTTGCGGGCGATGCACCGCGACCGGCACCTTGAGACGCGGTGCAGATACATCGCGATCGACGGTTCGCCAGCAGTGCGCCGCGGCTGCCGATGGTTCAGGATGGTTCAGGTTGGGGCGGTGCGATACTCTGCGCCACGAAAATCATCCGACCCCTGCGGCCCCTGTGCCTGCGGCGGGCAATATCCGACATGTGTTGAGCAGGAGATCGGTCGATGGCATCTGCAACCTGGGCTTCATGGGTGGTTTTGGGGGTCGTGGTGCTGCTCGGCATTGCGATCTACAACAAGCTCACGCGCTTGCGCAATGCTGTCGCCAATGCCTTTGCGCAGATTGACGTGCAGCTCAAGCGGCGCTATGACCTGATCCCCAATCTGGTCGAGACCGCCCGCAAATATCTTCAACATGAACGCGAAACGCTGGAGGCGGTGATCCAGGCTCGCAACCAGGCGCAAACTGCGGCGGGCAAGGCGCGTGCCGATCTGGCCGGTGCCGGCAATGTTGCCGCGCTCGGTGCCGCCGAAGCCGCTCTCGGTGGTGCCCTGGGCAAGCTCATGCTGGTGGTCGAGTCCTATCCCCAGCTCAAGGCAGACCAGAACATGCGCGAGTTCGCCGAGGCGCTGACCTCGACCGAGAACCGGATCGGCTTTGCGCGGCAGGCGTACAACGACAGCGTGCTGAGCTTCAATGACGCGGCAATGCAGTTTCCAGCCAGTGTCGTGGCCCGTTGGTGGGGTTTCGCGGCGGCGGCCACCTTGCAATCGACCCAGTCCGCCGCCGAGCGCAGCGCGCCCACAGTCCGATTCTGAACCGCAGGCCGACGTCTCTACGGCATGCGTTTTCGCCAGCACCAGAACCAGGCCCGGGCAGCCACCCGGCGACTGTTGCTGTTGTTCCTTCTCACCGTGGCACTGACGGTGTTGGCGCTCAATGGCGTGCTGGCGCTCTTGTGGTCCTTGCAGACCGGCAACCTGGTCGGCTACCCGCGCTGGTTCTTCGAGACCAACAGTGTGTTGTGCGCTGGCTTCATCCTGGGCGGCAGCTGGCTTGAGACGGTGCAACTGCGCCGTGGCGGCGCGCATGTGGCCGAAATGGTGGGCGCGCGTGAACTGCTGGTGCCCAGCGACGGGTACCAGCGACGCCTGCGCAACGTGGTCGACGAAATGGCGATCGCCACCGGCCTGAAGCCGCCGCGTATTTTTCTGCTTGAGCGCGATGACGCCATCAATGCCTTTGCCGCCGGATGGGAACAGAACGACAGCGTGATAGCGGTCACCCGTGGCGCGCTGCAGCGGCTCGATCGCGACGAGTTGCAGGGCGTGGTGGCCCATGAGTTCAGCCACATCCTGCAGGGCGATGCACGGCTGAACATGCGTCTGATCGGCCACGTCTGGGGTTTGCAGCTGCTGTTTCTACTCGGGCGCGACCTGTTCGATGCCACTGATGTACGCGGTCGGCGTACTGCTTTCGTGTTGATGGGCCTGGGGCTGATGGGGGTGGGCAGCATCGGTTGGCTTGCCGGACGCCTGCTCAAGGCGGCGGTGTCGCGCCAGCGGGAGTTTCTGGCCGATGCAGCGGCCGTGCAGTTCACCCGACTGCCGTACGGCATTGGCGGTGCCCTGCGCAAGATCGCGGGCCAACAGGCAGACGGGCAGGCTACGGTGCACAGTTCCCGCACCGAGGTGATCTCGCACATGTTGCTGTCATCGGATATCTTTGTCGGTGCCGGCGCGCTGGCGACCCATCCGCCGCTGGCCGAACGGGTTCGCCGCATCTATGGCCGCGCCATGGCCCCTTTGCATGCGGAGGTGATCGACGCTGCGGTACCCGCGCCGGAGCAGATACCCGACATCGGTCTGGCGATGGCGATGCCGATGGATGACGTGGGCCGGTTGTTGTCCCTGGCCGGCACCGTGGATAGTCCTGGCAGCCGCCCGCGCGCGCAGGCGGTTCTGCATGCGTTGCCAATGCAACAGCCAACCGGGCAGGACGCGTGGCTCGACGACATGCTGGCGATTGCCTGGCCGCACGATCTGATACCTGCGACGCTGGCCTTCCTGGTTCCGTCCGATACCGACCCTGCATATCCCGTGTGGCTTGCCCTGTGTGCACGGCCGGATGCGACGGGGCCGGAGTTTGCGTTGCGTCAGGCGTGGTCGCTGCCGGCGCAGCAGCGGCAGGACGGTTTTGAGCGCCTGCTGACGCGGTGCGCGTCCTTGCCGTCGGCCGAGCGCTCGCAGCTGCGCCAGCAGGCGCAACAGATCGTGCGTGCCGATGGTCGGCTCCATCCCGCCGAGTTGTGGCACTGTCTGATGCTGAATCACTTGCTGGCACCGCGCCGGATCGGCATCGTGCGTGAATCCGACTGCCTTGGGCTCGATGCATGCACTGACGCCGTCGCAGGCATCACCGACATCCTGGCGGCGCAGCGTTTTCCGGGGTATGCCGATCTCGCGCACGTATGCGGCCAGTGGCGCGCCGATCTGAGCCAGGCGCTGGAATTGCCATCGTGCGCCGATGCGCCGGCGCTGTTGTCCTGGTCCGCCATCGCGGGCGCGGTCGCGCAACTGTCGCGGCTTGCGTGGATGCTGCGGCCCCGACTGATGAAGGCCTGGTGTGCGATGGCCTTGGAAACTGCGCCGCTTGCCCCACAAACGCCGCAGGCCCCACAGGCGGTGGTCGATGCCTTGCGCAGCTTGTGCATCCTGATCGACACGCCGATGCCGCCCCTGTTGCAGGCCCGGTATGCGCAGCCCCTTGCGCCGCAGCAGGCGGCATAGCCGCGCCATGCGCCTGCGCGCCTGCGCGCCTGGGCTCACCCGGCTCGCAGCACGCCGAGCACAAAGGGCAGGCTGACCATGCCCAGCAAGGTGGACACGGTGACCAGAGCGGCGGTGTAGCCGCCGTCGTATCCCATGCGTACGGCCAGCACATAGCAACTGGAGGCGGTGGGCAAGGCAGAGAAAATCAGCAGCGTGGTGGTCTGGGCGGCGTCCAGCGCGAACATTTGGGCCAGCAACCATGCCATCAGTGGCAACCAAAGGTGCCGGATCGACAACAACGCGACCGACAAGGCCTTGTCGCCGCGCAATCGTCCGGGTTGCAGCCCGGCGCCGGCGGCCAGCAGGCCCATGGCCAGCGCCGCAGCACCGATGCGATCAGCGGTGGGCACCAGCCAGCTAGGCATGGAAAAGCCCAGCAGGTTTGCACCCAATCCGGCCACGGTGCCGATGATCAGGGGGTTGCGCGCCAGCTCACCGAAGAGTCCGCGTTCGGCATGGCGCGCCATCGGCCATACCGCGCCGACATTGAGCAGCGGCACACAGACGCCAATCAGCACCGCGATCAGCACCGTGCCCTGCGTGCCCACCACCCGGTCTGCCAACGCCAGCGCGATAAAGGTATTGAAGCGAAACGCGACCTGGGCACTGGCGGCATGTTCACGCCGGTCTACGTGTGGCCCCAGCCATGGCAGATAAGGCAGCACATAGGCCATCGCGATGCCCGACAGGCACAAGGCCCAACCGGCCAACACCAGTTCGGAGGCGGCCGATAAATCCAGTGGCTGTTTGACGATCGAATGGAACAGCAGCACCGGAAACAGCAGGTAGTAGACCAGTCGTTCGACCGCGGTCCATACCGTGCGGTCCAGCGCGGTGAAGCGACAGACCAGGTAGCCGAGAAAAATCAGCGAAAAATCGGGAAACAGCAGTTGAACGTAGTTCACGCGGGCGAGCATAGCAGCGCGCTCGTTGCGCGCGCGTTCCAGCGCCCGCGCGTCACGCTACCATCGCACACACCCTGCGCCGCACATGACCGACACCCGTGAATCCGACATCGATGCTTTCATCGACGGCCTGTGGCTGGAGCATGGCTTGTCGCGCAATACCCTGGCGGCCTATCGGCGCGATCTCGCGTTGTTTGCGCATTGGTTGCAATCGCGCCAGCGCGCACTGCGCGGCGTCGAAGAACAGGATCTGAACGCGTATTTCTCCGCACGCCATGCGCAAACCAAGGCCACCACGGCGAACCGGCGGCTGACGGTGTTCAAGCGCTTTTACCGTTGGGCCCTGCGCGAGAACCTGGTGCGTGCCGACCCGACCTTGAAACTGCAGTCGGCGCGCCAGGCCTTGCGAGTGCCCAAGACCTTGACCGAGGCGCAGGTCGAGGCATTGCTGGCGGCACCCGATGTGAATGCCATGCTCGGATTGCGCGACCGTGCCATGCTCGAACTGATGTATGCCAGCGGCTTGCGCGTGAGTGAACTGGTGGGCTTGGGCATGCTCAATGTAAGCCGGCAGGACAACGTGTTGCGGGTATTGGGCAAGGGCAACAAGGAACGCCTGGTGCCGTTTGGCGAAGAGGCAGCCCTGTGGTTGAGCCGCTATCTGGAGCAGGCCAGACCCGCGCTGCTGGGGCAGCGCCAGGAGCAGGCCCTGTTTGTGACCCGCAGTGGTGTCAAAGCCGGCAGTGCCATGTCACGCGTGATGTTCTGGAGCATCGTCAAGAAGTACGCATTGCGCGCGGGACTCCACAGCGCGCCGTCGCCGCATACCTTGCGCCATGCCTTTGCAACCCATCTGCTCAATCATGGCGCAGACCTGCGCGCGGTACAGATGTTGTTGGGCCATGCCGACATCTCGACCACAACGATTTACACCCATGTGGCGCGCGAACGATTGCGCCAACTGCATGCGCGGCACCATCCGCGTGGATGACGGACATCACGGCATCTCAGCGCGTCGCGTCGCTCCACAAGTCCTGCATCGCATCGGCAAAGGTATCGGCGATGGCATCCTGGCTGCGATGGCGTCCGTCCTGCAGCATCACCTGGCCGGCAACGAGCACTTCGCGCAGCGCCGGCTCGCCACCGGCAAACACCAGCGCATCGAGCCGGTGGCTGGGTGCGATTCCCAGCTGCGCCGGCGCGCGGCTATCGATCACCAGGGCGTCGGCGCGGGCACCGGCTACCAGCCCCCAGCGTGAGATGCCGGCTGCGGTGCCACCGGCAGCCAACGCGGCATCGAACAGCCGCGCTGCTGTGGCTTCCTGCTGGCCAGGCGCGGCCGCGACGTTGCGCTTGTGGTGCAGCAGACGTTGTCCATATTCGAGCCAGCGCAATTCTTCGGGCCAGTTGCGCACGACATGGCTGTCCGACCCAATCGCCATCGGCACGCCGGCGTTGAGCCAGCCGGCCAGATCGGTCAAACCGTCGCCCAGGTTGGCTTCGGTCGCCGGGCAGATCACGATGCCCGCGCCAGAGCGCGCCACTGCTTCGATCTCGCGCGGTGTTGCATGGGTGGCGTGCACCAGTTGCCAGCGCGCGTCGGGTGCCAGTGTGTCGCACAGATACTGGATCGGCCGGCGGCCGGTGGACTGGAGGCAATCGTCGACCTCGCCGGTCTGTTCGGCGATGTGGATGTGGATCGGCATGGCATCTCCGCCAACCTGCTTCAACAAGGCCTGGATCGACGCTGCGTCGGCTGCGCGCAACGAATGGATGGCCACGCCCGCCTGCAGCTGCGGCTGGCCACGCGACTGCATCGCGCGTGCCAGCTCCATCACCATGGTGGGCGTGCTGGCAAAGCGGCGCTGGTCGTGCTGCAACGCGGGTCGCGCGAACCCGGCGCGCTGGTACAGCACCGGCAGCAACGTCAGTCCGATGCCGCTATGGCGGGCAGCATCGGCCAGGGCCCAGCACAGGGTGGCTGGGTCGGCGTACGGCTGGCCCGAGGGGTCATGGTGCAGGTAGTGGAACTCGCAGACCTGGGTGTAGCCGCCACGCAGCAGTTCCAGGTACAGCTGGGCGGCAACTGCTAGCAGCTGATCGGGCGTGATGCGCAAGGCGACGCGGTACATGCGTTCGCGCCAGGACCAGAAATCATCCGACCCCGACGCGCGGCGCTCCGACAATCCGACAAATGCGCGTTGGAACGCATGGCTGTGCGCGTCGACCAGGCCGGGCAGAACCGGTCCGGGCAAGACACGCGCGTGCGGCGGCGGTGTCGCCACGCCGCAGGTGATGCGGCTCCAGCATCCCTGAGTGTCAATGTCCAGCAGCACCTTTGATTGCCAGCGGCTGGCTATCCAGGCCTGTTCGGCCCACAGACTGCACTCAGGCATCGGGCCTCCAATCGAGCATGGTCTGCACCAGTGCGCGGAGCACCGGCGTCAATCGTGCGGCGCGCTGCGCGTCGACCTCAAACGGAGGCGATTCCGCCATATAGGTGCTCCAGCACATCTCGAGCTGGATCGCGTGGCGACCGTCGGCCGGTCGGCCGAAGTGGCGTGTGATGTGGCCGCCCTTGAAACGCCCGTCGGTGACGTGGGTGAATCGGTCTTGCGTCTGCAGCACTTGCGACAAGGCCGCGCGCAGACTGGGCGCGCAGCTGGCACCGTTGGCAGTGCCCAGGTTCAGGTCGGGCAGCTTGCCCTCGAACAACCACGGCAGCACCGACTTGATGCTATGCCCGTCGAACAAGATGGCGTGCCCGTGGCGCGCCTGGATGCGGTCAAGCTCCGCTGTCACTGCGTCGTGGTAGGGCTGCCAGTAGACGCTGCGGCGACGTGCGACTTCAGCCGCATCCGGCACTTGGCCATCGCGGTAGATCGGCTCGCCGGTGAAAAACCGCGTCGGGCATAGCTCGGTGTTGTTCGCGCCGGCATACATCGGTGTGTTGTCGGGCGCGCGGTTCAGGTCGATCACGAAACGGGAATGCCGCGGCACGATCAGGCCCGCTCCCAGCGTGGTGGCAAAGGCATACAACTGTGCCAGATGCCAGTCGGTGTCTTCGACCGCCAGGGCCTGCGGCTGGTAGTGCGCGGCGAGCTCTGGCGGGATATGGGTTCCGACGTGCGGCACGCTGATCAGCAGCGCGCCAGTGCCGGGGCTCAGGATATGGATGGGTTCGATCATGACGTGCCGCGTTCGACACCGCCGACCACGACCCGCCGACAAGGGTTGCGGCCAAACCAGTAGGCCAACTCGTTGGGATGCTCCAGATCCCAGACCGCGAAATCGGCGCGTTGGCCGGGCATCAGACGGCCGCGGTCGGACAGACCCAGCGCCCGTGCACCGTGGGCCGTGATGCCCAGCACCGCTTCAAGCGGTGTCATGCGAAACAGCGTGCACGCCATGTTGGCCATCAGCAGCAGCGACAGCCCAGGGCTGGAGCCCGGATTGTGGTCGCTGGCCAGCGCGATCGGCACCTGCAGCGCGCGCAGTTGGGCCACGGGCGGCAACTGGGTCTCGCGCAGGAAGTAGTAGGCACCTGGCAGCAAAACCGCCACCGAGCCGCTGGCGCGCATCGCGTCGGCACCCGCTTCGCTCAGGTATTCCAGATGGTCGCAAGACAATGCGCCAAATTCAGCCGCCAGTGCGGCGCCGTCCTGGTCGCTGAGCTGCTCCGCATGCAGCTTGACCGGCAGGCCGAGCGCACGCGCGGCGACGAAGACGCGTCGGGTCTGCGCCGGCGTGAACCCGATGTGCTCGCAAAACGCGTCCACCGCGTCGATCAACCCGGCTGCATGCAGCGCCGGCATCCAGGCGCACACGGCAGTGATGTAGTCGTCGGCGCGCCCATCGAACTCTGGCGGGATGGCATGCGCCGCAAGGTAGGTGGTGCGCACCGTCACCGGCAGTTCGCGCCCGAGTTGGCGTGCAACGCTCAGGCAGCGGCTTTCGTCGAGCAGACTGAGCCCATAACCGGACTTGATCTCCAGCGTCGTCACCCCCTCGTCCATCAGGGCCAGGGCGCGCTGGCGGGCCTTGGACAGCAGTTCGGCGTCGCTGATGGAGCGGGTGGCCGCCACGGTGGAGCGGATGCCGCCGCCAGCCCGCGCGATTTCTTCGTAACTCGCCCCTTGCAAGCGCAACTCGAATTCGCGTGCACGTTGCCCGCCATACACCAGGTGGGTATGGCAATCGACCAGGCCCGGCGTCACCAGCGCGCCGCCCAGGTCGTGTTCGACGACGACGGACGCCCGCAGTTGCGCCGGCAGCTCGTCCAGCCGCCCGACCCAGGCCAGCCGCTCCCCCTGCATCAGCAGCGCTCCGTCGTCCAGCAGGCCCCAGTCGGTGTCGTTGGGCAGCGTGGCAAGGCGGGCGTTGTGCCAGAGGTGCAGGTTGTCCATGCCGTCCATCCTAAGGTGTGAAGCCGAGCCACCATGCACCGCCTTCGGTATGGGCCTGCGCCGTGAAGGTCCAATCGCCTGTGTCAGCCGCCTGTGCGTGCCACAACAGCGTATCGGCGGGCACCGGACACTGCGCCTGGGCGCTGTGCCAGAGCCCCGCGACCGTGGTGTACAAGCCTTGCATCTGCCAATGCCCGCGCCATGTGACACCGTTGACGACCCGCGCCATGACGGCATCGCCGCCGATGGCCATCAGGTTCAGGTCCTGGGTTGGGCCATCAAGCAGCACGCAGTCGGGTGCCAGTGCGCCATCGAAGCACAGCGGTGCATCGTGCGCATGCAATGCGTGCCGCTGGTCGGCGAGCGTGAGCGCAACGCCGCCGCCGCTGAGCACCGCGAACCAGCGGGTCACGCCCGGAAACGGCGAGAACGGGCCGTCGGCCGTGATGTCGGCGCGGCTGATGCGCAAACGCCAGGGAGCCTGGGTCGGCCAGGTCAGCAATTCGCGGGTTTGTCCGCCGCCGTTGCGCCAGGTTTGCGGCACCGCCGATGCGGCCTCGATCAGAACCGGTGTCATGGCTTGAACTGCCCTTCGATGCGATAGCGGCTGCCCGGATGCACCAGCCGTACCAGCGTGATGGGAACACCGTGGTTGACCGTACGGCGCACCACCACCAGGCAGGGGTCGGACCGGCCGATGCCCAGCAGCCGCGCCTCTTGCGCCGTGGCCTTGCCCGCTTCGATTGCGTACTGGGCCTCCCACAGGGGCGCGACCGCGAGCAGATAGTGGGTGGGCGTGGTCTGCGTGAAGTCGGTCTGCAGATAGTCTGGCGCGCAGGCCGGATTGACGAAGCGATCTTCGGATTGCAGTGGCTTGCCGTTTTCGTGGTGCACGATCAGTGTGTGGAACACCGGCTCGCCGGTTGATAGCCCGAGCCGGGATGCCAGGGTGGCGCTGCAGCGCTCCTCGCGGGCGAGGTGAACTTCGGCATGGTGCCGATGACCGCGCGCGGTGATTTCTTCGTGCAGGTCGCGGATCGTCAGGCTCGATGAGACCGGTGCCAGGTGCGCCGCATAGGTGCCCAGGCCCTGCACCCGGAGCACCAGGCCTTCGGTCTGCAGTTCGCGCAGTGCCCGCGTCACCGTCATGCGACTGACACCGAACTGCGCCACCAGCTCGGATTCGGAAGGCATCAACGCCTCGGGAGGCCAGTGCCCGCTGGACAGGCCCTGCTTGAGATAGGCCTTGACCCGCGCATACGGTGCCCGCACCGGCCCGCTGTTGGCCTCGCTGGCGGTGGGAACGGGGTGGGAGGATGCCATCAACACTGCATGCGTGCGCCAAAGAGGAGCAGTGTATTTGCATAGACTTGTCTAGGCAAGTAAACTGCGGCTATCACCCGCCCGTGTGGCCCATTTTTTCGAGGAGATCGCCATGTCTGACCTTTCCAACGTGCACCAGAGCGCCAAGCCGCGTCCGGTACGCGCTCCCCGCGGCACCACCCTGCATTGCAAGAATTGGCTGATCGAAGGGGCTTACCGCATGCTGCAGAACAATCTGGATCCGGAGGTTGCGGAAAACCCCGATGCGCTGGTCGTCTACGGCGGTATCGGCAAGGCCGCGCGCAACTGGGACTGCTTCGAAGCCATCCTGACCAGCCTGCGGAACTTGCAGGAGGATGAGACGCTGCTGGTGCAGTCGGGCAAGCCGGTGGGCGTGTTCAAGACCCATGTCGACGCGCCGCGGGTACTGATTGCCAACTCCAACCTGGTCCCCAAATGGGCCACCTGGGAGCATTTCCACGAACTCGATCGCAAGGGACTCATGATGTACGGCCAGATGACGGCCGGCTCGTGGATCTATATTGGCAGCCAGGGGATCGTGCAGGGTACCTACGAGACCTTTGTCGAGGCCGGTCGCCAGCACTATGGTGGCGATCTGTCCGGGCGCTGGTTTCTGACCGCCGGCCTGGGCGGCATGGGGGGAGCCCAACCACTGGCCGCCAGTTTTGCCGGTGCCAGCTCGCTCAGCATCGAATGCCAGCAGTCGCATATCGATTTCCGCCTCAAGACCCGTTATCTGGACGAGCAGGCGCGCGACCTCGACGATGCGCTGGAGCGCTTGGCACGCTACACCCGGGAGAAAAAGGCCGTGTCGGTCGGTCTGCTGGGCAATTCGGCCGAACTGTTGCCCGAAATGGTGCGCCGGGTCAAGGCCGGTGGGCTGCGCCCAGACCTGGTGACCGACCAGACATCGGCGCACGACCTGATACACGGATACCTTCCGGCTGGATGGACCGTCGCGCGCTGGCAAGCGGCCCAGAACGACGAGACCCAGCATGCCGGCCTGACCCGTGCTGCTGCGGCTAGCTGCGCCAATCATGTGCAGGCCATGCTCGATTTCCAGTCCCTGGGTATTCCGACGGTGGACTATGGCAACAACATCCGCCAGGTGGCCTTTGACGAAGGCGTGAAGAACGCGTTCGATTTCCCGGGGTTTGTGCCGGCCTACGTGCGGCCGCTGTTTTGCCGTGGCGTCGGCCCGTTTCGCTGGGTGGCATTGTCGGGCGACCCCGAAGACATTCACAAGACCGATGCCAAGATGAAGGAGTTGTTTCCGCACGATGCGCACCTGCACCGCTGGCTCGACATGGCGACCGAGCGCATTGCGTTCCAGGGCCTGCCGGCGCGCATCTGCTGGATCGGCCTGGGCGACCGGCACCGTGCCGGTCTGGCGTTCAACGACATGGTCAAGTCCGGTGAGCTCAAGGCACCGATCGTGATCGGCCGCGACCACCTGGACAGCGGTTCGGTGGCGTCGCCGAACCGCGAGACCGAATCCATGCGCGACGGTTCAGACGCAGTGTCCGATTGGCCACTGCTCAACGCGCTGCTCAACACCGCCGGTGGCGCGACCTGGGTTTCGCTGCACCATGGCGGCGGAGTCGGCATGGGGTATTCGCAGCATTCTGGCGTCGTCATCGTCTGTGACGGCAGCGATGCCGCGGCCAAGCGCATCGAACGTGTGTTGTGGAACGACCCGGCCACCGGTGTGATGCGCCATGCCGACGCCGGCTACGACATTGCCGTGGCCTGTGCGCGCGAGCAAAAACTCAACATGCCGATGCTGGGTAACTGATATGTTGTTAGACCCGGGCTTTTTGACGCTGGAGCTGCTGCAGGCGATCCACGACACCGATGAACCGATGCAGTTGGCCGAGACGGCGCGTGTGGGGATCCGCGCCAGCGCGCGGGTGGTGCAGGCCGCTGCCGAAGGCGATGCGCCGGTTTATGGGGTGAACACCGGTTTCGGCAAGCTGGCCCATCAGCGCATCAGCAAGGCGCAACTGGCCACCTTGCAGCTGAACCTGATTCGCTCGCACAGCGTGGGCGTGGGTGAACCGCTGACACCCTCGGTGGTACGGCTGATGCTGGCGCTCAAGGCAGCGAGCCTGGCGCGGGGCCATTCAGGCGTGCGCGAAGTCGTGGTCGACACGATTCTTGCAGTCGCCAATGCCGGCCTGGTTCCGTATGTGCCCTCGCGCGGATCGGTGGGCGCCTCCGGCGACCTGGCACCGCTGGCACACATGACGCTGGCGCTGCTGGGTGAAGGCGCGATGTGGCAGGACGGCAAGGAGGTGCCCGCGCTCGCTGCACTGCAGGCAGCAGGCATCGCACCCTTGACGCTGGGCCCCAAGGAGGGTCTGGCGCTGATCAACGGCACCCAGACCTCGGCTGCGTTGGCGCTGCATGCCTTGTTCAGCTTCGAGCCGGTGCTCGAAGCGGCGCTGGTGATCGGTGCCTTGACGGTCGATGCGGCGCGGGGCAGCGACGGGCCCTTCGATCCGCGTATCCACGCCTTGCGCGGCCAGCCGGGGCAGATCGACGTGGCGCACTATTACCGTGCATTGCTGGCGGGCAGCGAGATCCGCCATTCGCATCTCGAGGGTGACGATCGGGTGCAGGACCCGTACAGTCTGCGCTGCCAGCCCCAGGTGGTCGGTGCCTGCCTGGACCAGCTGCGCCATGCTGCCAAGGTGCTGATGCGCGAGGCCAATGCGGTCACCGACAACCCGTTGGTGTTCGCCGAAGACGGTGCCATGGTCTCGGGCGGCAACTTCCATGCCGAGCCGGTGGCTTTGGTGGCCGATGGCATGGCGCTTGCGATTGCCGAGGTCGGTGCGATCGCAGAGCGACGCATCGCGATGCTGATCGACTCCAGCGTATCGCGCCTGCCGCCGTTCCTGACCGCCGATGCCGGCCTGAACAGCGGCTTCATGATCGCGCATGTGACCGCCGCAGCGCTGGCCTCGGAGAACAAGTCGCTGGCGCATCCGGCCAGTGTCGACAGTTTGCCCACCAGCGCGAACCAGGAGGACCATGTGTCGATGGCCACCTTCGCCGCGCGGCGCTTGCAGGCGATGATCGACAACACCGCGCATATCCTGGGCATTGAGTGGCTGGCCTGCGCGCAGGGCATCGAATTCCTTCGTCCGCTGCGCAGTTCCCCCGCGCTGGAGCAGGCGCATGCCTTGCTCCGCGCGCAGGTGCCGGCGATGCACGAGGATCGTTTTCTGGCACCCGATATCGCGGCTGCCACCGCCCTGGTGCGCTCGGGAGCGTTGTCGGCGATGTTCCGTTCCCTGGAAGATTTGCCCGCTCTGTGGATCGAGGATTGACGACGCCGGGAACGACCTGGACCCCCATGTCGCGCGTCTGACGGGTGCCGCGTTACAGTGGCTGGGACCTTGGTTTTCGGCACGCGTTCCGGCACGATCCGCTATTGTGGTGATAGCATTCCCTCGCTAGTGCTTGCAGGCGCTCAGCCCCTTGGCGCTCAGCGCAGCCGCCGATGCGGAAACCGTCGGACACAAGAATCTCGAAGCGTTCGCTCCACCCTTCATGTTGTCGGGACGCTCCTACCGCAGCACGCCCAGCATCGGCATCACCTTGTTCGGCCGGGATGGCCAGGGCGTCGAGGATCTGCTCAAGCAGGCCGACCTGGCGATGTACCAGGCCAAGGCCGCAGGTCGCAACACCCTGCGCATGTTCGACGAGGGCATGCAGGCCGCCGTCGAAGCGCGCGCCGCCATGGAGTCCAACCTGCGCCTGGCGCTGGAGCACAGCCAGTTCGTGCTGCACTACCAGCCGGTGGTGGACAGCCAAGGTCGGATCAGCGGCGCTGAGGCGCTGGTGCGCTGGCAGCACCCCGAGCGGGGCATGGTGGCGCCGGGCCAGTTCTTTCCGGTGGCCGAGGCCACGCGCCTGATCGTGCCGATAGGCACCTGGGTTCTCAATTGTGCTTGCGCGCAGCTGGCGGCGTGGGGGGCACGCGCGGACGCGCGGCACCTGACGATGGCGGTCAATGTCAGTGCGCACCAGTTCATGGAGCCCGATTTCGAGAACCAGGTCGTGGCCGCATTGCAACGCAGTGGGGCCGACCCGGGGTCGCTCAAGCTTGAGCTGACCGAGAGCCTGCTGGCCGACAAGGTCGAGGTCGTCATCGGAAAAATGACGGCGCTGCGCGCGCGCGGCGTGGCGTTCTCGCTCGATGACTTTGGCACCGGATATTCATCGCTCAGTTACCTCAAGCTGCTGCCGCTGGCGCATCTGAAGATCGACCAGTCCTTCGTCCGCGACCTTTTAGTCGACCCCAACGACGCGGCGATCGCGCGCACCATTGTTGCGCTGGGCGCGAGCCTGGGGCTGGCGGTGATTGCCGAAGGCGTCGAGACCGAAGGCCAGCATCGATTTTTGCTGGCCATAGGCTGCGAGACCTTTCAGGGCTATTTGTTCGCGCGGCCGATGCCGATAGCTGCGTTCGAGGCGATGCTGCACCAGCCGCTACCGCGCCCGCGCGATGTGATGCCACCCTGATCCGCAGGCCAGTACGCGAGAGAAGCTTGCCGGTTGCGAGGCTGGAGCCGCAATCGGGCAATCTCTCGTCGTCGGGTGGCCGGCAAGGATGTTTCAGGTCTGGCGACCGAGCAACAGATATTCCATCAGCGCCTTTTGCGCATGCATACGGTTTTCCGCTTCATCCCACACCACCGACTGCGGACCGTCGATGACATCGGCATCGACTTCTTCGCCGCGATGGGCCGGCAGGCAATGCATGAACAGTGCGTCCGGCTGTGCGGCCCGCATCATGGTGGCGTCCACGCGCCAGTTGGCGAAGGCCTTGCGCCGCTCCTCGTTTTCCGCTTCGAAGCCCATGCTGGTCCACACGTCGGTGGTCACCAGATCGGCACCCGCGCAGGCCTGCATTGGATCTTTGAAGACCTTGTAACTGCTGCTGGAACGCAGGCCGGCGATCGACTGGTCGATCTCATAGCCCCGGGGCGTGCTCACATGGACCTTGAAGCCCAGGATCTCGCTGGCCTGCAGCCAGGTATTGGCCATGTTGTTGCCATCTCCCACCCAGGCCACCGTCTTGCCGGCGATCGATCCGCGGTGTTCGATGAAGGTGAAGATGTCGGCCAGGATCTGGCAGGGATGGAATTCATTGGTCAGGCCATTGATGACCGGCACCCGCGAATGGCGCGCAAAGTTGTCGATCTTGGTTTGTTCGAAGGTGCGGATCATCACCAGATCGACCATGCGACTGATCACCTTGGCGCTGTCCTCGATCGGTTCGGCACGCCCGAGCTGGCTGTCGCCGGTTGTCAGGTGCACTACGCTGCCGCCCATCTGGTACATGCCGGCCTCGAAACTGACCCTGGTACGGGTTGACGCCTTCTCGAAAATCAGTGCCAGCGTACGG
>Ga0105045_10001884_pt1 | contig 17374 bp, 13 predicted proteins | sample MAT02_FD_78089 | JGI IMG/M metagenome (GOLD analysis project Ga0105045, IMG submission 78089) | Freshwater microbial communities from Lake Fryxell liftoff mats and glacier meltwater in Antarctica - MAT-02 (megahit assembly) | ecosystem: Environmental > Aquatic > Freshwater > Ice > Liftoff... | reverse complement strand
TCCGGGCCAACGCTGATGTAGGCGTTGTCCAGGCCGCGCGTCTTTCCGTCCATTGCGAGCGTCAGGGCGGAAACCGTCAGATCAATCGCCCCCGGCCCGTCATTGATGGCACGGAGTTCGATCGTCTCGCCCACCGGCACCGCCACCACGGTCAGTGGCGCATAAAAGCCCTTCGCGATGTGATGGAGCAGCTTCCAGTTCCCGCCGTGGTCAAGGCTGGACCAGGAACAGACCGGCCAGGTGTCGTTCAACTGCCAGTACAGCGTGCCCTGGCAATGCGGCTTCAGGCTTCGCCAATGGGTGACGGCGGTCTTGATCGCCAGCCCCTGCTGGACCTGTGAGAGGTAGACGAAGTTCGGGAAATCCACCGGAAAGCGGAAATAGCGTAACATCGTCTCGGCGATCCGCGCGTTGCCGCCCGCATTCTTCTGGTGGCTTTCCATCACCGGGGAGGCGATGTTGAAATCCTCGGGTCCGGCGAATTTACGGATGACCTGCATCGAGGGATAGGACTGGAAGCCGAATTCACTGCAGAACCGGGGGCTTACATCGCGATAATGGTCGAAATCGCGCCCTTCGTGCCACACGCTCCAGAAATGCATGTCGCCGCTCGAGTCATCATGCCAAGCGTCGCCAAAGGCCAGTGGCCCTGGGCTGGGCGAAGATGGCCACCAGTTCGCGCCGGGCACGACGGAATTGAGCGCCCTCTCTACCGTGCGGTTCAGCCGATCGTAGTTCACCAGATAGCGGTCGCGGTCCTTGCGGCTTTCGGGGAACCAGGTCAGCGCGCCGATAAGTTCGTTGTCGCCGCACCAGACGGCCAGGCAGGCGTGATGACTGATCCGCGCCACCACGTCGCGGACCTCGGCGTCGACCTCCTGAAGGAAATCGGGTGTGGAGGGATAGAGGTGGCAGGCGAACATGAAGTCCTGCCAGACCATCAGGCCCATCTCATCGCAAAGGTCATAGAACCAGTCCGGCTCGTACCGCCCGCCGCCCCAGATGCGGATCATGTTCATGTGGGCGTCTTTGGCCGATTGGAGAAGGCCGCCCACGGCAGCAACCGTGATCCGCCCATGCAGCGCGTCGGCCGGAATCCAGTTTGCCCCCCGGGCAAAGACTGCCCGGCCATTGACCTGCACGCCGAAGGTGCGCCCCGCCGCGTCGGGTTGACTGACCAGCCGCATCTCGCGCAGCCCGATCCGCCGGGTGGCGGTCGCGCCCTGCCCCGTCACCGTCAGCTCATGCAGCACCTGGGCGCCAAGACCTGCGGGCCACCACAGCACCGGGTCGGCAATCGTAAGCGTGACCCGGGCTACCCCAGCCCGGACAGGGGCGGCTTGCGTCATACCACACAGGGTGGCGGCAACCTCGTCCACCCCCTCGACATGGACCGCCAGGGTCACCTCCGCCACGCCGGCCCGATGGGTCTGCGTCACGATGATGTCGCCGATCCGGGGACCCTTGGGTTCCAACCGCACTGCGCCAGACAGGCCGAAGATGCCCAGAGCGACGTTCCAGTCCCAGCCGAAATCGCACTGCTGCTTGCGCAGCATGTTGGCATGGGGAATAGGGCCGTTCACTGCCTGATAGGGGATGTAGAACGGCATCCCCGCCTGCCGCGCCGCCGCCTCGCGCACGGGGGAGCGGAAGAGGATCTCGATCTCGTTCTCGCCCTTGCGCAAGCTGGCCGACACGTCCACCCGCCAGCGCCGATGCGCGTTGGCTGCTGTCAGGACCAGCACCCCGTTCAGCCGCACTTCGGCCACGGTGTCGAGGCCGTCGATCGCCAGATCGCAAGCGCCGCCGTCATGGGCAAACGACCGCCGCGCCAGCCAATCCCGCTCGCTGACCCAGCGGCAGCCGTATTCATTGCGGCCCCAGTACGGGTCGGGGATCACCCCGGCCTTGTGCAGCGCGGTGATCCCGTCGCCGGGCAGGTCAAAGGGCACGACATGGGCACCGCTTTCGTCGCAAAGCGTCCAGGCGCCCGCCAGATCGAGCATTCTCAGACCCTCTGTTCCGTCTTGGTGTCAAAAAGTGAGGCTTTGGCGATATCGAGGCCCAGGTGAACGTTCGTGCCTGATGGAAGCCGCCCCTCGACGGCCACCCGAACGCACATGTCCTTCGTTCCGGCCTTCAGCCAGAGAAGACTGTCCGCGCCGAGGTGTTCGTCAATTTCCACTACCGCGGGGATCGACGGGCCTGCGGGTTCGGTTGCCGACACGGTGAGATGTTCCGGCCGCACACCCAGGATCGCCTGATCCCGCTCAAGCACCGCGCCGCCGTCATAGCCGTGCAGGCTGATCCTGTGGTCGCCAAAGACGAAGGTCTTGCCGCCATCCACCGTCCTGCCCGACAGAAAATTCATCGACGGGCTGCCGATGAAACCCGCGACGAAAAGGTTCGACGGCTTGTTGTAGATGGTTTGGGGGTCCGAAAGCTGCTGGATCACCCCGCCCTTCATCACTGCGATGCGGTCGGCGAGAGTCAGCGCCTCGATCTGGTCGTGGGTGACATAGACCATGGTGTTTTTCAGACGGCTGTGCAGGCGCTTTATTTCCACCCGCAACTCGCTGCGCAGTTTTGCGTCGAGGTTTGACAGCGGCTCGTCAAACAGGAACACGTCAACATCGCGCACCAGCGCGCGGCCAATGGCCACCCGCTGCCGCTGCCCGCCCGAAAGCGCCCCGGGCTTGCGGTCCAGAAGCGGCTGGATCTGCAGGATCTCGGACGCACGGGCCACGCGCTTGTCGATCTCATTCTTCGGCATCCTGGCGTTCTTCAGGCCGAACGACAGGTTCCCCCGCACCGTCATCTGCGGATAAAGCGCGTAAGACTGGAAGACCATGCCAATCCCTCGCTCGCTGGGTTCCGACCAGGTAACATTCCTGCCCTTGATCCAGATTTGCCCGTCAGTGATGTCCAACAGACCCGCCAAACAGTTCAGCAGCGTGGATTTCCCGCAGCCGGATGGGCCGAGCAGCACAACGAACTCGCCTTCCTGCACATCCAGATTCATGTTCTTCAGAACCGAGACGGAACCGAAGTTCAGCGTCAGGTCCTTCACTTCGATAGAGTTGGTCATAGAGTCAGCCTTTCACGGCACCGGCGGCGATACCGCGAACAAAAAGTTTGCCAGAAACGAAGTAGATGATCAGCGGCACCAGCCCGGTCAGCAGCGTGGCGGCCATGTTGACGTTGTATTCCTTCACCCCTTGGACAGAGTTCACGATGTTGTTCAGTTGCACCGTCATCGGGTAAAGTTCGGGTTTGGTGTAGACCACGCCGAACAGGAAATCGTTCCAGATCCCAGTGACTTGCAGGATCAACGCCACCACGAAGATCGGCAAGCTCATCGGCAGCATGATGCGGAAATAGATGCCCCAGAACCCGGCACCGTCGACGCGGGCGGCTTTGAACAGCTCTTCCGGGATCGAACTGAAGTAGTTGCGGAACAGAAGCGTCAGGATCGGCATCCCGAAGACCGAGTGCACCAGCACCAACCCCCAAAGTGTTCCGTAAAGCCCCATCTCACGCAGCAGGATGACGATGGGATACAGCATGATCTGATAGGGAATGAAGGAACCGAAGATCAGGATGGTGAAGAAGATGTCCGATCCCTTGAACCGCCAGTTGATCAGTGCATAGCCATTCACCGATGCGATGGCGATGGACAGGATCACCGAAGGCACGGTGATGATCACCGAATTCCAGAAACCCCGGCTCAGACCATCACAGTTCAGGCCGGTGCAGGCTGTGGACCAGGCCTTGACCCACGGCTCGAAGGTAATTTCCATCGGCGGAGCGAAGATATTGCCCAGCCGCACCTCGGGCATTCCCTTGAGGCTGGTCATCACCATGACCCACAGCGGCAAAAGGTAATACAGACACACGACGATCAGCGTGCCGTAAAGCATGATGTTCCGGCCGCTCAGCGCCCGTTTCGGCCGCGCGCCGCGCGGCCCGGCCATGGCCTTTGCCGAGGGGCTTTCGCTTGGTGCGAATGTCACGTCAGCCATGCTTCTTGCCTCCGAATTCCAGGTAGGCCCAGGGGATCAGCACGATCAGCACGCTCAGCAACATCATCGTCGAGGCGGCAAAGCCCTGGCCAAGGTTCTGCGCCTGAAACATGTAGTCATAGACATACATCGCGGGCACCTGCGAGGCATTGCCGCCCGGCCCTCCGGAGGTCATCGCGACCACAAGGTCGTAAAGCCGGATGATCCCACTGGCGATGATGACCAGCGTGGTCACGAACACCGCCCGCATCATCGGGATGATGATGACGACATAGGTCTTCCAGGTGGGGATGCCGTCCACCCGCGCGGCCTTCCAGATGTCTTCGTCGATCCCGCGCAGGCCCGCCAGCATCAGGCACATCACGAATCCGGTCCCTTGCCAAAGCCCCGCGATCAACAGACCGTACAGCACCGTGTCGGGATTGTTCAGCGGATCGAAAGTGAAACTGGTCCAGCCCCAGTCCCGCACGATCTGCTGGATGCCGAACTGCGGGTTCAGGATCCATTGCCAGACAAGTCCAGTCACGATGAAGGACAGCGCAAAGGGGTAAAGCATGATGGTGCGGAATGTGTCTTCATGGCGGACCTTCTGGTCCATCAGCACGGCCAGAAGGAACCCCATGCAGATGGTGAAGATCAACGACATCACCCCGTAGAACAGCAGGTTCTCGATCGAGACCAGCCAGCGGCTGGTGCCCCAGAGCCGCTCGTACTGGTCCAGACCTGCCCAGCGCAGCCGAGGCAGCAGTTTGGAATCCGTGAAGGAATAGACGACCGTCCAGATTGTTCCGCCAACGAAAACGACCAATGTGGTCAAAATCATCGGGATCGCGGCGATCTTGGCGTTCAAATTGCGCAACAGGCGCGTTGGCTTGCCAGACATCTTCCCCCCTTGGCCCTTGCAGTGTAGAAAGGGGGCCGCCCGAATGTCGGGCGGCCCCCTTGGTCACCTTGGCGTCAGAGGCCGGACTTAAGCATTTCCACCCACTTGCCATGGGCTTCTTCGGCGGGCATGTCGGACTTCCAGAACTCGACCATCAGGTCTTCGGCCTGTTTGACGACATCCGGGCTCCAAACCATGTCGCCAGCGGGCAGGATGTTACCGCTGGCCAAGATCGCCAGACCCTTCTTCATGCAGTCATTCGCAGCCGACAGGTCGATATCGCCACGGATCGGAAGCGAGCCCTTCTTCAGGTTGAACGCAACCTGCACTTCGGGGCTGACCAACTGGGCGGCCAGTCGCTTCTGCGCGGCTTCCTTTTCCGGGTCGTCCTGTTTCGGGAAATAGAAGGCATCGCCCCCGGTGGAGATATATTCGTTCAGTCCAAGACCCGGCAGGCAGGTATAGTCTGTGCCGGCCACTTCGCCCGCAACCTGAAACTCGCCCTGCGCCCAGTCACCCATGATCTGGCCGGCGGCCTCATCCGTGATCACCAGGTTTGTTGCCTGATTCCAGTCCTGCACGGTCGACTTTCGCGCCAGTTCACGCGCGTCGGCGGCAGCGGCAAAGACCTTGGCGTATTCCGAACCGGCCGCGACATCCATGTCCTTGTCGACGTTCACGGCCTTCCAGATGTCAAGCCCGGCGACCGCGATCTGCATCGCCCCGAAGGCCAGGTTCGACTGCCAGGGCTGGTTGCCCAGCGCCAGCGGGATCTTGCCCGCGGCATCCACCTGCGGTGCAGTGGCCACGAACTCGTCCCAGTTGGTCGGAACCGGAATGCCGATGTCTTCATAAACTTTGTTTGACAGCCACAGCCATTCTGGCGAATGGATGTTGACCGGTGCGCAATAGATTTTGCCGTCCACGGTGCATGCGTCCAGAAGGCTGGTCGGGAAGACGGTTTCTTTCCAGTTGTTGGCCTCGGCCACATCAGTCAGGTCCAGCATCAGCCCGGCCTCGACCAGTTCCAGAGCCTGCTGGCCGTGGTTGAACTGGGTGGCCCCCATCGGGTCACCACCGGTGATGCGGGAAATCATGATCGGGCGCGCTGTGCCGCCACCCCCTGCAATTGCGCCGTCGACCCATTTGTCACCCGAGGCGTCGAAGGCCTTGGCAAGCTCTGCCACAGCAGCGGCCTCGCCGCCGCTGGTCCACCAATGGGTGACCTCAAGCTCGGTTGCCATGGCTGGCATAGCAACCGATGCGCAAAGCACCGCCGTCAGTTTTATAACTTTCATTCGTTCCTCCCGGTTTCTAAATCGTTATAGTCTTTTCTATAACGTTATAGATTTACCGATCAATAAATCTTTTCTCTTGTCGGGCCCCACCGTAGAAGATTTGATCGGCGCCGTAAGTTGCGCGATATCACCGTCCGCCAAGGGTCAGACCATTCAAATGCTGCAATGCAGAAAATCTGTCGAGAGGCTTACGGGACAGGTGCTTGCGCGCCGTCACCCCGCTGACGTTTCTGCAACCGCAAAACCTTCATCCGGCGCCGAATCACCTCGGCAGCTTTTCGTCGGAACCGCCACGGACGATGGGGGGTGGCATGGCCGGGCCTGTTGAACACCCGCAACTCCTCGGCGATGATTCGAAACCGGTTCGCCCTACGCTGAAGACTATCGCTGCCGCTACCGGCCTCGCCATCGCCACTGTCAGCCGCGCCCTGAAGGACGCCCCCGACATCGGCGAAGAGACCAAGCGCCGTGTGCGCGAGACGGCCACCCTCCTCGGCTACCGACCGAACCGCGCGGGCGTGCGCTTGCGCACCGGCAAAACCAACGTCATCGCGTTGGTGCTATCGACCGAGACGGACGTGATGAACCACACATCGCGCCTGATCTATTCCATCGCCAACGCGCTTCGGGGCACTGCCTATCACATGATCGTCATGCCCTTCTTTCCCGACCAGGACCCGATGGAGCCGATCCGCTATATTGTCGAGACCGAAAGCGCCGACGGTGTGATCCTGAACCAGACCAAGCCTGACGATCCGCGCATCCGCTACATGCAGGACCGGGGCTTTCCTTTCGCCACCCATGGCCGGACCGATATGGGCCTCGACCACCCCTATTTCGACTTTGACAACGAGGCGTTTGCCCGCCTCGCTGTCCGCACCTTGGCCAAGCGGGGGCGCAGGCGCCTGCTCCTCATCGCCCCGCCGCGCTCGCACCTTTATGCCCGCCACATGACCTGGGGCTTCTCCGACGAGGCTGCCCTGCTGGGCCTGCCGTTCGAGGTGGCCGACAAGGTCACCTCCGACAGCGGGGGCGAGGCGGTGGACGAAGCCGTCGCCACCCGCTTTGCAGAAGCGAACCCGCCCGACGGCATCCTCGTGGGCTCCACCACCGCCGCGATGTCCTCGATTGCCGGGGCGGAACGGTCGCGCCGCGTGCTGGGCCAGGATTTCGACGTCGTGGCGAAAGAGGCCATCGCCCTGTTGCGCCGCTTCCGCCACCAGACCATCATCATCAAGGAAGACGTAGGCCTCGCCGGGGAATTCCTCGCCCGCGCCTTGGTGGCCGGGATCGAAAAGCGCCCGCATGAGGCGCGGCAGGGTCTTGAAAGCCCGACCAAAGTAGACTGGGGCGACGCGCCCCGAACGGGAGGAAACACATGAAGACCATCAAGGGCCCGGCCCTGTTCCTGGCGCAATTCGCGGGCGATGCGGCGCCCTTCAATTCGTGGAAATCAATCACAGTGTGGGCCGCCGACTGCGGCTATGTCGGCGTGCAGGTGCCCAGCTGGGACAGGCGACTGTTCGATCTGGAAAAGGCCGCAAGTTCAGTGGGTTATTGCGATGAGTTCAAAGGAATTGCGAAGGACGCAGGGGTACAGGTGACGGAGCTTTCCACCCACCTTCAGGGCCAGCTCGTCGCTGTCCACCCTGCCTATGACGCCGCATTCGACGGCTTCGCCGCCCCTGCCGTGCGCGGCAACCCCAAAGCCCGGCAGGAATGGGCCGTGGACCAGGTCAAGAAAGCCCTCACCGCCTCGAAGAACCTCGGTCTCTCCGCCCACGCCACCTTCTCGGGTGCGCTGGCGTGGCCCTACCTCTACCCGTGGCCGCAACGCCCCACCGGGCTGGTTGAGGAAGCCTTCGACGAACTTGCCCTTCGCTGGCTGCCGATACTGAACCATGCCGACGAAAACGGCATCGACGTTTGCTACGAGATCCACCCCGGCGAAGACTTGCATGACGGCATAAGCTACGAGATGTTCTTGGACCGGGTCAAGGGCCACAGCCGCGCCAACATGCTTTACGACCCCAGTCACTACGTCCTTCAACACCTTGATTATCTTTACAATATCGACATCTACCACGACCGAATCAAGATGTTCCACGTCAAGGACGCCGAGCTTAACCCCACCGGCCGCCAAGGCGTCTATGGCGGTTTCCAGTCTTGGGTGAACCGCGCCGGCCGCTTCCGGAGTCCCGGCGACGGGCAGGTCGATTTCGGCGGCATCTTCTCGAAACTCACTCAGTACGGCTTTGACGGCTGGGCCGTCGTGGAATGGGAATGCTGTCTGAAACACCCCGAGGACGGCGCCCGCGAAGGCGCCGCTTTCGTCGAAGCCCATATCATCCGCGTGACCGAGAAAGCCTTCGACGACTTCGCCGATGCCGGCACCGACCGCGCCGCCAACCGCCGCATGCTTGGACTGGAGTAAGCCATGATCGACGCCTCTCATACCGCGCGCCCGCCCCGCCTTCGCCTTGGAATGGTGGGCGGGGGACGGGACGCCTTCATCGGCGCCGTCCACCGCATCGCCGCCCGGATTGATGATCAATATGAACTGGTTTCCGGCTGTTTCTCATCCAATCCGGACAAGGCCCTCGCCTCTGCGCAAGACCTTGGCGTGCCCCGCGCGTATACCAGCTTCGCCGAGATGGCCTCAAAGGAGGCCCGCCGCAAGGACGGGATCGACGCCGTCGCCATCGTGACGCCAAACCACATGCACGCCCCCGTCGCGATGCAGTTCCTGAAGCGCGGCATCCATGTCATCTGCGACAAACCCCTGACCGCCACCCTGACCGAGGCAAAGAAGCTGGCCAAGGCCGCGCACGCCGCCGGCGTGGTCTTCGCCCTCACCCATAATTACACCGGCTATCCCATGATCCGCCAAGCCAAGGCGATGATCGCCAGCGGAGAACTAGGCGACCTCCGGGTCGTGCAGGTGGAATATGCCCAGGACTGGCTGACAGAACCCGTCGACAACAAGCAGGCCGACTGGCGCACCGACCCGGCCCGCTCCGGCGCGGGCGGCTCCACCGGCGACATCGGCACCCACGCCTTCAACCTTGCGAACTTCGTGACCGGCCTTACACTGGACACCCTCGCAGCAGACCTTACCGCCTTCGTCCCCGGCCGCCGCGTCGATGACAATGGCCATGTGATGCTACGCTATCAAGGCGGGGCAAAGGGCATGCTCTGGTGCAGCCAGGTTGCCCCCGGAAACGAGAACGGCTTGCGCCTCAGGGTCTACGGAACCAAAGGCGGCCTGGAATGGGCGCAGGAAGACCCGAACTACCTGTGGTTCACCCCGTTTGGCCAGCCGAAACGTCTGATCACGCGCGGCGGTGCCGGGTCCGGCCCCGAAGCAGCCCGTGTTAGCCGCGTCCCGCCGGGGCATCCGGAAGGTTATCTGGAGGCCTTTGCAAACATCTACGCTGAAGCTGCCCGCGCGATCCGTGCCGCAAAGTCAGGCGAACCTGTTCCCGAAGGAACCATGTTTCCGGGTCTCAAGGAGGGGGTCGAAGGCGTGGCGTTCGTCGATGCCTGCGTGCGTTCTTCCGCAAGAAACGGCGCCTGGCTCAGCCTGAACTGCTAGTTCATACGGGAATACGGGGGTGTGAAACCCTGGGGGCCGCGGCAAACGCTACCGATGATCACCCGCGCAGCCGGTGACGCTCGCGCTGCAACCAGAACGTGGTCAGCAGCAAGGGCGCATTGCCAACCTCTCCGCTGGCAACCGCCGCCGCAAGGGCATCAAAGCTAAGCAGGTGGCCAAGGATATCCTCGGCCTCCTCAACCTGCCCGAACACACCGGCAATTCCGTCAGGAAGGTCGCACAACGCGACATAGGAATAGAGGTATTCGGTCATCGCACCCGGGCTGGGGTAGTATTCTGCGACCTTGATCAGCGCGCCCAAGATCAGCCCGGCCTCTTCCACCGCTTCGCGTCGCGCGCAGTTTTCCGGGCTTTCGCCGGGGTCGACCCGGCCCGCGATGGCCTCAAGCTGCCAAGGCAGCGGGTCTCCTCGCCGAAAAGGCCCGACGCGGAACTGCTCCACGACTAGCACCCGATCACGGACCGGGTCGTATGGCAGCACGGTCACCGCATCGCCCGACACGAAGATCTCGCGCTGGATCGCCGGGCCGCCCAAGCCGTCAAAGCGACGGTGGCTCAGCGTCAGCATCTCCAGCCCGAAGAACCCTGCATGGGCGTGATGGGAGCAGGTTACCGTCACCTCCCCCGAGCCGAGGCGCAGCCCGCGTCCGGCAGCTTTGCCGGCCCGCAACCGTGAAGCGGCGGCCACTGCCAAGGATCCCAGCCTAGCACGCACAGCCTCGGGCGAAAGCTGCCCCTGCGCTGCCATCACAGCGGATGCCAACGCGACCGCCTCGTCCCCGCCTTCGCCCAGATCATAGACCGCCACTTCCGCGCTGCAGGAGGGAACAAGCCCCATGACAGCAACGTAAAACGCAAGACGTTCCGTTACGTCCTGCGTCCCGAGCACAACGGCTTGCAGGGCTGGCGCACCCGTCACCCGGATAGCTGTCATTTCACCGCCAACGGCGGCTGGCGTTTTCGGTCAGAAGGCCTGCCACCGCCCCGCCAATGGCCATGACAACAATGACCGGAACGGACAGCAGCGCCTCGGATCGCCCGGCCATCCGCTTCAGGACGTCGACGATCGCTTCGAAGGCGCCGTCATAGCGCATGCGAACCGACTGTTGCAGCATCTCATAGATCGAAAACAGCAAAAGCGCGAAAAAAACCAACACCACCACTGTCTTCCACCCCGATCCTGCCGCCGATAAATAGCCCTTGCCGACTGAGTTGCCCATTACCTTCCAGCCAACCACCGCGCCAAGAACAGCCGTCAACTCCCTGAAACTGCCCACCGTTTGTGCTTCCGGCATGTTGGGGACATAAGTATTTGCCGTCATCCAGCCCACGACTGCAAAGGTGATTGCAGCCATGGCCTTGGCGCCGGTCGGCATCTGGGTTCCCATTGTCTAGCCCTCAGGTCGGACGCGTCACCGTGATCTGCGTCACGTCACAGTTTCCCCCTTGAAACGCTCCCGCGCAAGAGGCGAGGTAAAAGTCCCACATTCGCTTGAACCGGTCATCAAAACCAAGCTTGTTCACCTCGCCCCAGCGTTCGGTAAAGGTCTCATGCCACCGTCGCAACGTAAGGCTGTAGCTTTCACCGAATTCGACCGACCCCTTGACCCGCAGACCTGCCCGCTCCACTTCGGCCCGCAACGCGGCCGGTGACGGCAGCATGCCGCCCGGAAAAATGTACTTCTGGATGAAGTCGACGCTTTTGCGATACACGGGCCACCGGTTTTCGGCGACAGTGATGATCTGCAACGTGGCATGGCAGCCCGGGTTCAACCGTTCGCGCAAGGTGTTGAAGTAGGTCGGCCAATACCGTTCGCCGACCGCCTCGAACATCTCGATGCTGGCGATTCCGTCGTAAACGCCACGTTCGTCGCGGTAGTCTTGCAGCTTGATCGACACCAGATCCGACAGCCCGGCGCGCGCGATCCGGTCGACCGCAAAGTCGTACTGTGCCTGACTGATCGTCAGGCCGGTCACCTTCAGCCCGCGTTCCTTGGCCGCATATTCGGCAAAGCCGCCCCAGCCGCAGCCGATTTCCAGCACATGATCCCCGGGCCGGGTATCCATCTGGTCCACCATGCTGGCGTATTTGCGCCGTTGGGCCGCGGCGAGGCTTTCCTGCGGGTTCTCGAAAATCCCTGAGGAGTATGTCATCGTCTCGTCCAGCCACAGCCGGTAGAACTCATTCCCCAGATCGTAGTGGTACGAGATGTTCTTTCTTGCCTGCAGCTTGCTGTTCGATTGCAGCCAGAATCGCAGCCGCTCATAGGCGCGGACAAGCTTGATGGCAGGGTAACTGTCGCCCAATGCGTTGTTTGCGGGTCGCTGGATCAGATCGAGGAACGCCTGCAGATCACTCGTGGACCACCAGCCATCCAGATAGGCATCGCAAAAGCCCAGATCGCCGTCCCGGATCAACCGGGCAAAGAGGTCTGCGTTATGCACCACGATCTCGGCGGCCAAACCGGGGGCTTTGCCTTCAATCCGGAACCGGCGCCCGTCTGGCAGGACGAAATCAAGCCGTCCCTCGCCCAACCGCCCGGCCACGTCGAAAGCGCGGGCAAAATAGCGCGGCAGACCGATCTGGCCCTTTACTGTCATCAGCACTTCCATCGACCCTCCCCAGAGGTACCCGTCATTCATTGCAGTTTCACCATACCCGGTTCCGTCTCAAGCTTTTCGTGCCCCGTAGGCCAAAAGGGCACGGGCGCGCCCCTCGGCAAGGTCGATCAACGGCGACGGGTAGGGTGCTTTCGGATCCAGCGCCCAAGATTTTGGTACGGCCTTGAAATAACTCAGGGCCTCCGCCTCGGGTTCCAAGGCACCCTCAGCCAGAAAACGACGGCGATAGTGACCCTTGGGGTCAAACTTTTCGGCCTGCCCCGCCGGATTGAACACCCGGAAATACGGCGAAGCGTCCGGACCCGACCCTGCAACCCACTGCCAGCCCATCGCATTCGACGCGGGGTCCCAGTCGGTCAGGCAGTCGGCAAACCAGTCCAGACCCAGTTTCCAATGCGTAAGCAGATGCTTGGTCAGGTAACTTGCCGCGATCATCCGCGCCCGGTTGTGCATGGTGCCGGTGACATACATCTCGCGCATCGCGGCGTCGACAAAGGGTTCGCCCGTCATGCCTCGGCGCCAGCGTTCGGCATCTGCGTTGTCGCCGCGCCACGGAAAGTCGTCCCAGTCCGGCTTCCAGTTTGCGTGGGTGATCTGGGGCGTGTGATGCATCAGATGATAGGCATATTCGCGCCAGACCAATTCCCGCAGGAAAGTTTCGGCGCCGTCCATCCCGTCGCTTCGCCGCCGCATTGCGGCGTGCCAGACCTCCCGGATGCCGATCTCGCCGTATGTCAGGTTCTCCGCCAGCCGCGACGTGCCCTCTACTCCAGGCAGGTCACGGGCCCGTGCGTAATCGGCCACCGGCCTTTCGAGAAACGCCGCAAGTCTGGCCCGCGCCGCCGTTTCGCCCACCGTCTGATAGCGCGCGACGATGGCAGCCCCGCGCATCATGGCGGCACCCAGCCCCCACGCCTCCAGCCGGTCGCTGGCCGGCCAGGCGGCAGGGGCTGTGGCCCGAACCGGCGCTGCGGCAGGCGTTGCCACCGCGCGGTCCCGGACCGCCCGCCAGTAGGGGCTGAAGACGCGGTAGAACCCGCCTTGACCGGTTTCGACCGTCCATGGTTCGTGCAACAGGTGCCCGGCGAAACTCCGGGCTTCTACGCCCTGTGCCGTCAAGGCAGCCTTGACGAGCGTATCGCGCGCCACGCTATTGGGGTCGTAAAGACGCGACCACCAGACTCCGGTCGCCCCCGTTTCAGCCGCAAGTTGCTCCAGCACCGCCAGCGCCGGTCCACGCCGCAAGGTCAGGCGCAACCCGATCCCCGACAGCGCCGTCGCAAACTGCGCAATGGCCAGACCCAGCCGCCACTTCGGCGCGGCGCCCAAAGCTTCGGTTTCGGGGTCCAGAACGAATACTGGCAGCAGGGCACGCCCAGAGGCGACCGCCGCGGCCAGCATCGGCTGGTCGCCCAACCGCAAATCGCGGCGGACCCAAAGGATCAACGGTCTGTCCGACATATCCCAGCCTTGCCCAATTCCCCAACAGATACGCCCGTCAGCCCGCGACGGATCACTTAGCCCATGCTCTTTTTCCAAATATTCTCAGGGAGTTTCAGGGCAATATGCCCCCGTTGATCCAGCAGGTTGGCGCGCCCTTCGCGCGCCAGAGGCGAGACAAAAGGCTTGCGCGGCACGCGCGCAGGTCCCCTTCCGTCACAGCGCCCGCTCCAGCGCCTCAATCAGACGCGCCACCTCGTCCGCGCTGGTGTAATGCACCGCCGACATCCGCAACACGCCCTTTTCCAGGTCGATCCCCAGTGCCGTCAGCGGCCGCACGGCATAGAAATCCCCCGCCCAGCAGGCAATCCCGCTGCGACCAAGTTCCTCGGACACCGGCTCGGCCAACCGATCCAGTTCGACCGCCACCGTCGGCGCCCGCCGGGCCGCATCACGCGGACCCAGCAATCGCAAATCATTGCGGCTTGCCAGATAGTCCAGCAAAGGCTGGATCACCGCCACCTCTTGCACGCGCATCAGGTCATGCACACCCCGGTTGCGCGCCGCCGGATCGCCGCTGATCCCGTGGCGCTCTGCCAAAGCGTCGATGTAATCCGCCATCCCCGCACAGGCCGCGATCTGTGCATGGTCGGGCCCCGCCGGAGTATGCCGCTTGTAAAGCGTGCCTTGGTTGAAGAAGTGTCCTTGTCCCGGCAACTCGAACCCGAAGCCTTCGCGCAGGACCATGATTCCCTGATGCGGCCCGTAGGTCTTGTAGGCAGAGAAGAGGTACACATCGCACCCCAGCGCCGGGATGTCCGGAAACCCGTGCGGTGCATAGCTCACCCCATCCACCACCGTCCGCGCACCCCCGCCCCGTGCCATCGCACAAATCGCCGCCACATCGTTGATCTCGGCGATCACATTGGAGCAATGGGGAAAACATACCAGCTTCACATGCCCATCCGCCAGCAAAGCCGCCAGCGAAGGCAGCTCCAGCGACCCTGTATCACGGTCGATCTGCCATTCACGAACTTCGATCCCCTCTTCGGCCAGCCGCCGCCAGACACCGGAGTTCGCCTCGTGGTCCTGATCGGTCACCACCACCGCGCCGCCGGTACCCGCCAGCCATTTCCGCACCGCCTGCGCCAGCACATAGGTGTTGGCGCTGGTTGACGGGCCGAACGACACCTCCTGCCGCGCCACACCCATCATCGCGGCAAGTCGGGTCCGAGCCTCATCCATCTCGGCCCCGCCAGCCTGTGCGCCCGGATAGGGACCATAGGGCTGTACCTTGCGGTCAGTGTAGAACCGTGTCAGCCGATCCACGACTTGCCGACACGGGTAGCTTCCTCCCGCATTCTCGAAGAATGCGTGACCGGACAACACCGGCGACGCAAAGGCCGGAAACTGCTTGCGGACAAAATCAAGATCAAGTGCCATGGCGGCTCCTTTCATGGGGCCGCGGTGCCGTATTCCCCTGCGCGTGGCGGGGGGGGGCCCGGTCCGCGGCAGGTCTTCCAGCCAGGCCCATGGGATGTCTCCCCCACCGGGCCAGTGCCGGGGGATCCCGGCATCGCTGGAAAGCTACCGCCCTTCATCACCCTTCGCAAGTGCCGCGCCAATGGCTTACTACCGCTTTCATTGCCCGATTCTACGGCGCCTGACGGAAGTGTGTGCGGTATTCCCACCCGAACAGGGCAGATTCCCCCTTGTCCTTCCTGTTGCTGCCAACCACTTTTGTAACAGTGCGGCGGTTGATGACCGTTGCTCGTTGTCCAGAACTCATCCCATGGCGGATGCTCAGACACGCCGCCGATCAAAGAGGAGCATAAATGACCCGCACGTCCTTCGCCCTGCTCAGTGCCGTCTCGGTACTGTCACTTTCCGTTGCCGCGCATGCCGCCGACCCGGAATTCACCGTTTTCGATTGGGCCGGTTGGGAAAATGAAGGCCTGATCGCCGACTACGCAGCCAAGCACGGCACCACACCGACCTACTCCTTCTTCGGCGATGACGATGAAGCGTTTCAGAAGGTGTCCTCCGGTTTCAAGGCCGACGTGGGGCATCCGTGCTCGCAGATGGTCAGCAAGTACCGTGAAGCTGATCTGATCGAGCCGTGGGACGTCAGCCGCATCCCGGAGTTTGCCAACATCAGCGAAGGAATGCTGGCTTCGCCGGTATTCAAGGATGATGCGGGCGTCTGGTTCATTCCGACTGATGGTGCCTATACCGCCATCGCCTACAACACCGAAAGCGTCCCGGCTGAGGATGTGGCAAGTCTGAATGTCTTCAAGGACCCGAAGTATGCGGGGCGGATCTCGCTGCCAGATAACACCGATGACGTCTGGGCGCTGGCGTTGCTGGCAACCGGTGTCACGGACTGGACCGCCATAACCGACGAACAGTTCGCTGCCGCCGCCGCCTGGCTGCGCGAGGTCCATCCGAACGTGCGCGCCTACTGGTCCGACCCGTCCGAACTGTCTCAGCTGATGGCCACCGGCGAAGTGCAGGTCTCCTGGTCGTGGAATGACGGGGTGGCCATCATGCGCGGCGAAGGCATGCCGATCGGCTTTCAGCGTAAGGCCGCAGAAGGGGCGTCGGCCTGGTTCTGCGGATATGTGAACTTCAAGGATGCGCCCGGGTCAGAAGACAAGGCCTATGACTTCATCAACTCATGGCTGCGCCCGGATTCGGCCAAGGTGGTGCTTGCGGACTTCGGCTACTCCCACTCCAACGCCGCCGCGATGGCCATGATCCCCGAGGCCGATCTGGTTGCTGCCGACGTGGACCCGATCGACACCACAGTCCTTTTCCAGACCCCTATCGCTACGGAACTGCGCGACCGGATGCTGGAAGAGTTCGAACTGATAAAGGCCGGCTTCTGATTGCCGCCTGACCCACTTTATGGAAACGCCCGGGCCATGGTCCCGGGCGTTTTCGTTGCGTGCCCGTCTTGATGCAGCGCCGGCGGCGGGGCGGCGGGCCGGGCAAAACACCTTGACCGCACACCACGCGGCATCGCGCCTTGCACGCCGCTGTCCGCCCGCCTATATTGAGCTTGTCGGGGGCAACCCCGACTATGGCAATAAACGCACCTGTAATAATCGGCTCGGACCCGGGGGCGGTACCCGGCGACTCCACCAAAAATCCCTGCATTGGGGGCAAATGGGGTCGAAATAGGATCGACGAACGACCAAAGAGGCCAGCTTTTGCTCGGTAGGTACCACCGTTATCGGACCACAAGTACAGTTGCCAATGACAACCGTGCTCCGATGGCTCTGGCTGCGTAAGCAGTTCGAGATATCGAAACTTAAGCCCCTGCGCTTAGCCGCGTAGGGCGGGGTTCGCAGGTACCTGGCAACAGAAACCTGCACCTTCCCGTCTTGCCAGACAGCCCCCAAGGCCCCATCGTTGCGGGATGATCCGCGCAATTGGTATTGCCTGCCTGTCCGCGTGGCCTGCGTTGGCCTGCGAAACAGCCCTGGTGCTG
>Ga0105045_10001883_pt1 | contig 17375 bp, 8 predicted proteins | sample MAT02_FD_78089 | JGI IMG/M metagenome (GOLD analysis project Ga0105045, IMG submission 78089) | Freshwater microbial communities from Lake Fryxell liftoff mats and glacier meltwater in Antarctica - MAT-02 (megahit assembly) | ecosystem: Environmental > Aquatic > Freshwater > Ice > Liftoff... | reverse complement strand
GGGATTACTAGGCGCAATGGCCAAACCCATTCGGCCTAACTCCCCTTCGGGCAAGCCGTCTTTTTCCGTTCTCTTTTTCCAGGTTTCGCCCGCATCGTAACTCACGTACAAACCAGAGCCAGCCCCACCACTCTTAAAAAACCAGGGCCAACGCTGGTATTCCCACATGGCGGCGAATAACTTGTTCGGATTTTGGGGGTCGGCTACCAATTCTGAACAACCCGTTAAGTTGTTGACAAACAAGGCTTTCTTCCATGTTTTGCCCCCGTCACTGCTTTTAAAAACGCCTCGTTCTTCGGTCGGGCCGTACGTGGAACCTAGTGAAGCCGCAAATATTACGTCCGGATTATCGCGGTGCAGCAACACCCGATGAATGGTGCGCGTATTTTCCAAACCCATACACACCCAGTCTTTTCCGCCGTTAATGGTTTTAAAAATTCCGATGCCAAAATCTTGTGAATTTCGGGGATTCCCTTCGCCTGTTCCGACCCAAATTTCGTCGGGGTTGCGCGGGTTGAGCGCAATGCTGCCAATGCCTTGGGTGGGGGCTTTATCAAAAACAGGCTCCCAAGCGGTGCCGCCACTGGTACTGCGCCATAATCCGCCAGAAGCCGCCCCAGCGTATATTACTTCCGGACGATTCGGGTCCACGGCAATAGAGGTGATACGACCCGACATGGTGCCCGGACCGATGTTCCGAATATTCATTGTTTTCAGGTATTCAGCATCGAAGGCCGGCCTAATTTGGGCTGACAAGGGGGAAAGTGCCAAAAAGGCAAAAACGAGGGTCAACAGGCATTGGTAGCCTGCAAGGATGGAGGGTTTTTTCAACGTAAAATACATTAAAGACAGGATGAGAGGGGCTAAGAAATGCGTATTTCAAAGCATTTCTTCGCAAAACTGCAAAAATTCGCAGCAAAGTCTGCATTCTAATGGCTTTTTCGATAAAAGCCGAAAAAAGGGATTGTTTCGGTTACGATAAATATTTTCCGACGATGGGCATTCGTCGCCCCATGCCAAACGCTTTCGTGCTTACCCGAATCACGGGCGCGGCTTGTTCGCGCTTAAATTCGTTGATGTTCACCATCCGCAAAACGCGGTGCACCAAGTCAGACTCAAAGCCTTGCGCTATCAAGGCTTGCGGGCCTTGACGGCATTCAATATATTGATACAACAATGGATCGAGCACTTCGTAGGGCGGCAGGCTATCGGAGTCTTTTTGATCAGGACGAAGTTCGGCGGAAGGTGGTTTTTGAATGGAATTTAGCGGAATAACACCTATTTGGTCATTTTTGCCGACGGGGAGGGTATTTAGGTGATTGGCAAGTGCATAAACTTCCAATTTATACACATCGCCTAAAACAGAAATTCCACCGCACATATCACCGTAGAGTGTACCGTAGCCCACCGACATTTCACTTTTATTGGTCGTATTGAGTAAAATATGTCCAAATTTATTGCTCATAGCCATGAGTAAAGTGCCCCGAACACGGGCTTGTATATTTTCTTCGGTCACGTTGAAGGGCAGCCCTTCAAAATGAGGAGAAAGGGCTGTTTTAAAGGATTCAAACACCGGCTTAATGGCCACTATATCGTGCTGAATGCCCATGTTTTCGGCCAATTTTCGGGCGTCGGCTATCGAGTGATCACTGCTGTACTGACTGGGCATCAGGAGCACGCGTACGTTCTCCGCCCCGAGGGCTTCTGCGGCCAACACGGCTGTTACAGCCGAGTCAATGCCTCCAGAAAGGCCCAAAATGGCTTTTTTGAACCCTAATTTGCCAAAATAATCGCGGATGCCGAGCACTAAAGCATCGTGCATGAGGGTGATTTTTTCTTTGGATTGTTCTTGGTGTTGGCCACCTCGCATCACGTCGGCGAGTTCATACACTTTTAGGCAGGTTTCAAAATAAGGCATTTCGTCAAAAATAGACCCGTCTGGGGAGACCACTAAACTACCGCCGTCAAAAATCACATCCGTTTGTCCGCCCACCTGATTGGCGTAAAACAGGGGCATTTTATAGCGTTCCACGTTGGTACGAGCGATGTCAATGCGGGTGGCTGCATGGGCACAATCAAAGGGAGACGCGGAGATATTGACGATGAAATCGGGCTTTTCGGGCATCATTTCGTCGAGTGGACAAATGGTGTACAACGGGTTCTCGTTACCAATATCCCAGATGTCTTCGCAGACGACCATTGCGATTCGTTTGCCTTGAAACACAAAGGTTTGGAAGGTGTTGGCGGGTTCAAAGTACCGGTATTCGTCAAAAATGTCGTAGGTGGGGAGCAGGGCTTTGTGCTGAATGCCTTTTACTTCGCCTTGATGTAGTAAATAGACGGAGTTGTACAAATCTTTGCCTGCAGGCACGGGGTTGCGCGTGGGCGAGCCAACTATGATACCTATGTCGTGGCTGACTCTGCACAATGCTTTGATGGATTGCTCGCAGCGGCGGATAAAATCATCAAATTCCAAAAAATCGCGGGGGGGGTAACCACATACGGCTAGTTCGGGGAATACGATTAAGTCGGCTTGTTGTTTTTTTGCTTGGGCGATGGCTTCTAGCATTTGCTGGAGGTTACCATCGAAGTTGCCGATGTGTAGGTTGAGTTGTGAAAGGGCGATGCGCATGAGTTTTGGAATATTTTTGAACCGCAAAAGAATGGGTTTTTAATGCAAAATTGGCAGTTTTTGTTGCAGCGGGTTTCACAAAAGTTTGCTGTTTTGACTTACTCAAATACTTTTTTTGGAGAACCCTCTGCATCTTTTGTGAAACCTCTTTGTGACTTATGTGATAAAAACCCCTCTCGTACCCCTCCCCCAGAGCACTCACCAGAACGACTGAAAAGTTAAAATTTCATTTTATGCAAAATAATTTTTCACCTGTTTTTGAGCCAAAAATAGGCAGAAAATCAGGGTGGTTTTTAAGTCATTTTCCGGCCTAAAAGTTTCGATAAATGATTCGCCAGTAGATAGTTAAAATGCTTTCCATTTTTACAGCCAAACTCCGCTTCCTCAAATTCCCTCACCCACCTAATCCCCTTAATTGCATTGGTAATGAGCACCTCATCAGCGGCCTTTAAGTCGGATGGAAAACAGGGTTTTTCTTGCACTGAAATGCCCTCTGCGGTCAGGAGGGTACACAACAATTTTTGAAAAGTACCCTTTATTTGTCCATCGGAAGCGGGCGGCAAATAGACTTTATCCGCTTTAACCCATAGGATATTGCTGCTCGTCGTTTCGCAAACTCGCTCGTGCGTATTCAACACTATGCCATCATCCATTCCTTTCGCATGGGCTTCTCTGGCTGCCGCAACATAACGCGCGCCATTTAGCATTTTAATCCCCGAAAGGGAATCAACTGGCAACCGAACCGTCTCGCAGAGACATACTTTAAGACCCGACTCCAACCACTCGAAAACGCCTGAAGGCATAGGCTCCGCCGTGAGCAAAAACTGCGGTGTTTGATCCGTTGGCAGGTACAACCCGCCCGGCGAACGCCACACCGTGAGGCGGATTCGTGCATCCTTTGGGCAGCAGCGTGTTATTTCTTTTTCAAAATAATCCTCCGTCCAATGCTTGGGCACCTCAAACCCCAGAGCCTTCAGGCCCTGTGAAAGCCGATCCCAATGCAAGGGCCAAAAAGGAATTTTCCCTTCAAAAGCCCTTAAAGTCTCAAAAAGCCCGTCTCCGTACCACAACGCCCGCTGCAGCGAAGCGATGTTTTCGGGGAGCGATGAAAACAACTGACCGTTTAAGTTGACCATGTTCTTTGACATGCTGGAAGTAAACTACGGGCCTTGGTTCGCAACTGTGTATTTCCGAACCACGCCCAAAAGCGCGAGCAATAGTCCTGCTCGACGCGGCAAATATCCCATAATCCTACCTGAATGAAGGCATAATGCCCCCCATAATCAATTCCTACATCCGATTTTTCATCATTTTTTCCAATCCAAGTTTATGCACACTAATCGTTTGATTGTACCCACCCGCCTGATGGCTGTTTGGATTTGCCTGTTGGCAGGTCTGCTTTTTTTGCCTACAATAAAAGCGCAGCAATCCCTAAAACCAGTCGCCCAATGGCTTGAAAATGCTCGTACGTATGCTGATTTTCAGGCCGTTTCGGTGTTTCAAAAATCCCAAGAACGAAGCGACTTAACCCCAATTGTGGAGGGCGCTACCCTACTCTCCCTCCCGCAGGAAGCCTTGGCTTCTTTGCTACAAACCGCCCCTCAAGCACTTCGCTTTGTTATCCCAACTGCCGACGGAGATCTTGAACTCGAACTCATCCAAGTGGAAATTCTGAGCCCCGATTTTTTACTCAGCAGTCCCACTGAAGTTAGTAATCCGTATCAATCTGCCCTCCATTACCGAGGGACGGTACGCGGGAATTCAAACTCCATTGCCTCCCTAAGCATTAGCCCCAGCGGCATCATGGGCATGATGGCCGATGAACGCGGCAATTTTGAATGGGGTAAAATGGAGGACGGATCTGAACAGTATATTTTTTACAAAACCCAACAACTCAAAGCCCCATCGCCGCACCGTTGCTTCTCAGAAGAGGAGTCGCTACAAGGCGATGAAGGCGGCGAACCGAGCAGCAACGAACGCGGCGTTGGATGCAAAGTGGTGCAAGTTTATTTTGAGTGCGATTACAAATTTTTCACCGATAAAGGCGCCAACATGGCACAGTTGAGCAATTATGTCACCGGACTTTTCAATCAAGTTGCAACCTTGTACGCCAATGAAAATGTGGGCGTAGCCATTTCCCAAATATTTGTGTGGACAACGCCCGACCCTTATTCAGGTTACAGCAATACCAGTGCAGTTCTCAATGCTTTTCGCCAAACGCGGGGAACGAATTTCAACGGCAATCTGGCCCATTTGCTGAGTACTCGAAATCTGGGCGGCGGCATCGCGTATGTGGACGTAGTGTGTTTTAAATCCTTCGCATTTGGCGTGAGTGCCATCCAGAATTCTTACCAAAATGTGCCCACCTATTCTTGGTCGGTAGAGGTCGTGACGCATGAATTGGGGCATAATTTAGGCTCCTGGCACACCCACTCCTGCAACTGGCCCAATGGAGCACTCGACAACTGCGTGAGTCCAGAGGGAAGTTGCTCGCCCGGCCCCAGTCCGCAAAATGGCGGCACGATTATGAGTTATTGTCACCTCACCGGCAATGGCATTAATTTCAACCACGGTTTTGGCCCCACTCCGGGTGCACGAATTCGAGATAAAGTATTGAATGGCAGTTGTTTGCCGCAATCTGGCACTTCACCAAATGCCTTACAAACTTCCGCCATTTCCAATACCAGTGCTACCCTCAGTTGGGCACCTGTACCCGGCGCTACGCAGTACAGCATTCAGTTTAAACTAGTCGCAGCGGTCAATTGGACGAATGCCGGAAACAGTACGGCGCCAACGCTTACCCTGAATAATTTGAGCGCTAACAGCTCGTACCATTGGCAGGTCAAGACCGATTGTTCCAATTACTCCGCCATGGCCCAATTTAGTACCGCCAATAATGGCGGCGGTGGCGGCGGAAACATCTGCCTTGCCCCAGCCAATTTATTTGCGGTCAACCTCACTGCCAACGGCGCAACCTTGGTTTGGAATTCCGTGGCAAATGCCACCAATTATTCCATTCAGTACAAATTAAGCACTTCTAGTAATTGGATTCAAGCAGGCAGCACTACGGCTAATACGCTGTTATTAAACAACTTAACCGCCGCAAAAACCTACCATTGGCAGGTGAAAGCCAACTGTTCTACTTGGTCTTATACCGCTCAATTCAGCACGCCCAATGGCGGCGGCGGCAACAGTTGCAACGCCCCTACCCTGCTGAAAAACAACCAAATTGGAGGCACTTTTGCCGCCATTTCTTGGAATAGTATTACCGGAGCAAGCAGTTATACCCTCCAAATCAAACTGGCAAGCGGGCAAAACTGGTTCACCCTCGGCGGGGTTAATGTGACGAATGTCGTGATCAGTGGTTTGCAGCCCAATACCCATTATCAATGGCGGGTGAAGGCGAATTGCTCCGATTATTCGAGCGTTATGTCCCTGACAACCAACGTACAACTGCAGGGCGACGGCAGTCAGTTTTTCAGCGAACCAACGTTGGTGTTGGATCCCGCTACGCCGACCTTGTCCGTTTTCCCCAATCCTGCTTCCGAGCGGTTGACCTTACAATATCAAGGTCTTGGCGAAACGCCCACTCAGGTGCTGGTATGCGATGCACTAGGCCGCACGGTTGCCCAAACATCCTTCCAAACTACTCTTGAATTGGCTGATTATACACCGGGCGTGTATTGTATCACCTTGCTTCGAGCAGATGGTACGCGTCTTCAAACGGCTCGGTTTGTAAAAATTTAACAGCGTCTTTTGGCTTGCTGCAACCAGCCTTTTTTCCTACCGGATTGATACTCTCCTTTTTCTAATTTCGACTTAATCCCAGTACCGTTTTGCAAGCGCCAATTCCGAATGAGGGATGGGCGCTTTACTTTTTTAGTGCGCGTCCATACCGTACCTTGCAGCGTATTTTTCGGGAGAAAATCTTAAGCGCCCTAAACTTATTCAAGTCCCTCAACAATCTCAACCCTATCAATCACCTCAAATAAAAAAACATGTCCGAGTCCAGCGTTTTCCGGAATTTATGGTTGCCCTGTATCGCAGTGGCCGCTTCAGCCATTGTTGTTTATGGACTTTCGCTGCAAAATGGCTTTGTGTTTTTTGACGATGACAAGGCTATTTTGTACAACAAAGCCTTGCAAAATCCCTCGTTGGGCAAGTTTTTCTCCGGTCAAAACCTCGGCATGTATGCACCGTTTACTTGGATAGCCTACTGGATTGGGCACGGCATTTCGGGCGAAGAGGCTTGGGGCTATCACTTACTGGGGTTGTTTTTACACGCCACCAATGCTTGCCTCGTATTTCTATTTTTACGAGGACTTACCCGACAGCAGGGCGCGGCCTTGGTGGCGGCCTTGTTGTTTGCTTTACACCCAATTCAGGTGGAAGCGGTGAGTTGGGCGGCGGCACTGAGTACCGTATTATTTACAACCCTTTATCTCAAAAGTCTGCTGACCTATATTTATTGGAAAGATTCAGGAAAAAAGGCTCATTTTTGGTATTTCGCCTCTGTTTTGGCCTTTTTCGGGGCTTGTTTGTCCAAATCGGCTGCTGTTACGCTGCCCTTGGTTTTGCTGGCGTTGGACTATTATTGGATAAAAAGGGATAACGGAACGGTTCGCGCAGGCGAGTGGCGGGCTGCTTTGTTGAGCAAAATTCCGTATTTCGTGGGTGCCCTAATATTTGGTTTATATACCATTGTTACGCGGGAACAGGAAGGCCACGATATTGCGGCGACTTCTTCCGTTTTTTCGTTGGCCGATCGTTTTTTTATGGTGTGTCAAACCCTGCTTTTTTATCCGGTTAAAATGTTGATTCCCATAGGCTTTTCTATTTCGTACCCTTTTGTAAAAATGGACGGGGTTTGGCCTTGGACTTATTATGCGGCTCCATTGATTCTATTGGCTGGCGCTTATTTTATCTGGAAATATGCCCGCACCCAGCCCGATATTTTGCTCGGGCTGGCGCTTTATCTGCTGCCGCTTACGGTTATGTTGCCGTACCGGACGGTGGGTAGTTTTGAATTGCGCTCCGATCGCTATGTCTATTTCTCTTGTATTGGCCTGTTTTTTCTGTTGGGCTTGGGGATGGAAAGGCTCAAACCTACCCTGCGAACAGGGCTGCTTTTGGGCTTAGCGGCGGTATTGGCATTCCTCACTTTCCAACAAACCAAAGTATGGTCAAGCGGAGTCCGTTTGTTTGAAAATTGCACCAAAAAAACACCCGAAGCCTCTTTGTGCCAATGTAATTTGGCGTACAATCAGTTGATTACCAACGACTATCAAGGAGCCGTCAAGCATTATTCGGCTTCTTTGGAATACGACCCTGCCACTGTGGAAGCCTACAACGGTCGGGGCCAAGCCTATTTTCAATTGCGAAAATACCCAGAGGCTTTGGCCGATTTCACGAAAGCCATTCAGGCGGGCATTGTGACCCCTAAATTATTCCTGAATCGGGGAAAATGTCTGGTCATTTTAAATCGCGCAGCGGAAGCCATCCCAGATTTGAATAGAAGTGTTGAATTGGAGCCCAAATCGCCCGAAACCTACTATTTCAGGGCCGTGGCCTATGAAAAAGGAGGTGATATTGAAAGAGCCTTGGCTGATTATGGACAAGCCATAGCCTTGAATCCCAATTATGTGGAAGCCTTGGTCAACCGGGGTTTACTGCGGGTAAAAGCCGCGCGATTTGAGGCGTCTATCAGCGATTATACGGCGGCATTGGGCATGTCGGTGCAAGAAGTACACCCGATGATTTTGAATAATCGCGCCTTCGCCTATTTGAAATCTGGCCAACTGGCAAAAGCCTTAGAAGATACAGATAAAGCCTTGAAAATCAATCCGAATTACCCTTTTGCCTATAACACACGGGCAGCGGTATATCAGCAAATGGGCGATTTCGCCAAAGCACAAGCCGACTTGGCCAAAGCGCAGCAATTACAAGGTCGTTAAGAGCGCCGTAGCACCGCAACAAAACGCCCTTGCTAAGGATACGTTTTACGTAAATGGCAGGATTTCGGGGCCAACGCAGCTGCTGTTATATTTATTGGGCTGCCTTTTCTTCGTAGGCTTTTTCCAAAGTTTGTAGGAAAACCGCCGAATCTTGCGCGCCGGAAATGGCGTATTTTCGATCAAAAAGAAAATACGGCACGCCTGTAATTTGAAACTGACGAGCCGTTTCAATATCGAGGGCAACTTCATCAGCAAAGGTCTGATTTTCAAGGGTTTTCCGCACTTCGTCTGCGTCTAAACCGAGGTCGGTACCGATCGAAATAAGCGTATTCAAATCCCCGATGTTTTTCCCTTCCGTAAAATGAGCGCGCAACAAGGCTTCTTTTGCGGCATCTTGTTTTCCGTGTTTTAGCGCGAGGTGCAACAACTGGTGCGCATCGAATGAGTTGGCGGTAATGGTCTTCTCGAAATCATATTCCAAACCTACCCCAGCGGCCATTGAGCGCACATGCTCAAACATTTGTTGGGTTTGGGCTTCCGACCAGCCTTTTTTCTCTGCTAAATGCTTTTTATAAGGCTCACCTGTATTGCTGGCACTTGGGTCGAGTTGGAAACTTTTCCAGACAATATTAATTTGGTCTGCCTGTGGAAATTTTTCAAGCGCTTGCTCCAGTTTGCGTTTTCCGATGTAACAGAATGGGCAAAGGACGTCGCTCCAGATTTCTACGGTCATTTTATTGGAAGGATTTAATTCATTCATATCGCATAAACGTCTTAGAGGAAACGTTGGTTTAGCGATTGGGCGAATATATTTGAAAGCCTTCTACTACCGTTGCAACATAAACCGCAACACCTCTTTCTCACCCTTTTCTGGCCTTACTTCCATGAAATAGGTTCCCGTAGAAGCATTGCCTGGCATATCAATACGAAGTACGTCGTCGGGTGCCGTAACGCTCAAAGTGTGTATCTGCTGACCTTGGGTATTCGTAATGACAATTTGTACTTTTTGTCCGTACCAATCGGCTAGATCAGCATAAAACACGCCTTTGTTAGGGTTTGGATAGAGTAAAAGGGCGTTTTGTTGTGCCACATTGGCTGCATCGCGGCTATTAGCACTTGTTTGAGGAGCCGTTACGCCGACGGGGCAGTAAAAAGTGTTCAAATGTGCCTCATAAAACGTATGGTTGTCCAAACGACTGGTAACATTCAGGTGGGTCAACTCTGTTTGAGGCGGCAAGGTGTATTCAAATACCTCGGATTGGCCGTTGGAAATGCCCTCGCCTACAGATTTGAACCGGATGGAATACATCGGGGAGTGATTGGGGGAACGCACCATATATTTGCGGTCGCTATCTGCCGTGAAAATGGCGTTATTCACCGGACTTCTGGTGATAATCCCATCGGGTATTTCAATGGCGGTGTAAATCAATTTTTCAACACATTTATTGGTTACCCGAATGCGATACGTTGTATTGCGTATACCATCCATGGATAAACCTAATAATTCGTACCGAATACAATCTGTTTCTTTTACATCGCAAGCAGATTCGTCGCGCACTTGAATAGCAAAACAACAGGCCACTTCTTGTCCGCAGTTATCTTTTATTTGATAACAAACTTTAGAACTACCCGCTGGGAACACACTACCAGAAGGCAAACCCTCAATTCGGGTAATATCCAAGCCCGGACAAGTACAATCGCTGGCCGCAATTGGGTCTGCATATTGCACTGACAGGGCATTTTCACCCGGAGTGACCGTAAGAACCAAGTCTTGCGGGCATTGTACCGCAATATTGGAAGGTGCTGGTGTCAAATACTCCAGTGTGTAGGTAACAATGGTATCGCAACCTCCGCTCAAAGAAGGCACTTTCAGCGTCACTACGCCCGGTTGTTGGTAGGCTTGTCCGCCAATTAACACCACTTCTCCGGGGCAAAAACCGCGCGTTTCGGAGCGCGCAATTTGTGGGCGAAGGTCTAAAGTATAGGTAACTAAAGTATCGCAGCCGCCGTTATTGGCAGGCAAAATAGCACTAACCGTTCCGGCTTGGGTATAGGTTTGGTTGCCGATGTTCACAGATTCTCCGGAACAGAATTGAATGGTTTCAGCGCGTGAAACCTGCGAGCGCTCAAATAGGGTGTACGTAACAAGTGTATCACACTCGCCCTGCTGGCCTACCAAAGCAGCGTTTACCGTGCTGGGTTGGTCGTACGTTTGGCCACCAATGGTCACCGACTGGCCGGGGCAAAAACCAACCGATTCGCTCAAAGAAACCTGTGGGCGATCAACCAGCATATAAGTCACCATGGTGTCGCATGCCCCATTTTGACCCGCCACAGTAGCACTAAAAGTACCGGGCTGCGTGTAGGTTTGTCCACCGATGACCACCGATTGTCCGGCACAAATACCGACGGTTTGGTTGAGGGTAGGTTGAGGGCGCCAATCCAGTGTGTAAGTTACAGCCGTATCGCAGCCTCCTGTGGTAGAAGGGACATTGATTACGACCGTTGTAGATTGCGTATATGTTTCTCCGGCAAGGTTGTACACCGCTCCTTGACAAAGACTAACTTGTTCAGAACGAACTGGTTGTGGGCGATGTTTCAAGGTATAAGTCACTAAAATATCACAGCCTCCAACTGGGTTGGGAATCATGCTTTGTACGATACCTTGCTGGATATAAGCTTGTCCACCAATCATCACAGACTCGCCGGGGCAAAAAGTAAGAACCACGGCATCGGTCGTTAGCGGGCGCTCAATCAAGGTGTAAATAACGAGTGTATCGCAGATTCCACTGGCGGATGGGATGGAGCCTTGTACGGTGCCGGCTTGGGTGTAAGTTTGACCCCCAATCATCACGGTTTCACCTGAACAGAATTCGATGGTCTGATTGATGGTCGGCTGTGCCCATACTTTCAGAATGTAAGAAACCAAGGTATCGCAAGCATTTGTGTTACTCGCAAAGGCCGTATCCATCACCGTGTAAGGTGCGCTGTAAGAAATGCCATTGATGGTGTAGGTTTCTCCTTGGCATAGGCCAATAATGTTGGTCTCCGTATTGTAAGAAGTGAGGGTCAGGTTGTAGTGAACGATGGTGTCGCATCCGTTTAGGTGACGAAGGGTGTCCGACACCATTTTAGGGGCGAAATAATCTACACCACCTACTTTGAAGGAGCGATTGGGGCATAGGGGAATGTTTTGCATCACCACCGGGGAGGGATTGGGTGCAAAATTAGTACTCACCAAATTAATAGGAAGCGGATTGGTTGCAAGCGCAAGCGGCTGAGACCAGTTGGAGGCAGAGGCCTGCACCGAAGTATTCGTTGGGTTGAAATCTTCGGGTACTATACCAGCGTCCCAAGTGCAACTGCCTTCTATACGGCCGTTTGCTTTCGTTTTGACAAACAAAATATCGCTGTTCCCATTAAAACTATTGCTGCGTGTTTCTCCAATGGCAATAATGCCGCCATCGGAGCATTGCTGGGCTTTCATAAAGCGATCGAACGCACCACCACCATAATTATACGACCAGATAATTTGGCCGTTGGCATCAATTTTAGCCAACAATGCATCGGCTTGTGCGGTATTAAAGTAATCGTACGGAACCATCAAAAATCCACCGTCCGACATTTTTTCAATTTTACCGCGAAGGTTGGCATTGGCTCGGTGATATACTTTGGACCATAAGACTTGGCCATTATTCGGATTGGTTTTTTGCACCCACATGTCAACCGTCATACCATTTTGATTAGACATACGGTGGTCGGCTAATACGAGGTAGCCATCTTGAGTGGGTTGTTGGTACAACAAACATGCTGTGCTGTTACCTGAATAGGCTTTGGTGCCCAATACCTCGCCGGATGCTAAATTGATGCGTATAAAAGCAGCATCTCCATCCACTTGTCCACTCGCATAGAGCATATTCCCGTCTGCGTAGTTAGACAATAGTTGATTACTGGTATTACTGGTGTAAGTTTTGCTCCATACGGTACTGCCGTGTTGATTTAGGCGGATAAAAACCGCGCTGCTGTTAGCGTTGTTGGGTAAAGAGGTATGTCCAGAAATGACAAAATCTCCATCAGAAAGCATGGTAATGCTTTGAGCGAAATCATCGTGGGTGGCAGACCCCAGCGTTTTAGTCCAAACTACGGTACCGGTAGCCGTGACTTTCACAATAAAAATATCAGAAGAGGCGCTGCCCAAACTTCTAGTTTCGCCTACAGCGACAAAGCCACCGTCCAAGGTTTGTTCGGCTACATTGAAACCATCTATTTGGGCAGCACCGAAGCGCCGTTGCCAAATAGGCTTACCCAATGAGTCAACCAGCATCAGAAGGGCATCTTGGTTGCCGCTTACGTTGGTAACATTCCCCGCAATGAGGAACCCACCCGTAGTTTCGGTGACCCAAGTGCCGACTTCATTGCCGGAACCGCCAAATGTTTTTTGAAATGTGGCTTGGCTGAAAATCAGCGACGTGTGTAGGAGCATTGCCCACACAAGCAGTTTTCTCGTACGCTTTGATGCCATGAGTAATAAGATCGGATTGGTGAACTACTATTGCTACTCATCAGCTGCTGTGCCCTTCTTGGATCTTTAAATTTCCCGCTTGCATTCAAACAGAAAATAAATTTCACCACACACGCTTAAAGAGTTGCCTTCTGCAATTGTATCACCCAAATGTACTACGACAACTAACTTCTTCCTAGAAATTTATCCAATTTGTCTCTTATGTGCGTCTTTTTTCGACGAAAGTACCTATTTAGTGGTAAGAATGGGTAGGCTACTTGGCTTAATCCAAGTAGCGCTTTGTCAATCCATGGTAAAACTCTATTCGTCTATCTCTAAAAAAGGGCCAAATTCTCCGAACGTCTTCTGTCCGACGTTTATTTATCTCCAACACCACAAATTCTTCCCGATCAGAACTGGCTTGGTACAACACCTCTCCTTGTGGGCCAGCGGCAAAACTTTGCCCCCAAAACTGAATCCCGCCCGTTGCGCCACTCCAATCGGCTTCATGCCCTACCCTATTCACACTTACAACCGGAAGTCCGTTGGCCACAGCGTGGCCGCGCTGAATGGTAAACCAAGCATCGTGTTGTCGTTTTTGCTCATCGGCCTCATCGGTGCTTTCCCAACCGATTGCAGTCGGGTAAATCAGCAATTCGGCACCTGCCAAAGCCATCAGTCGTGCCGCCTCTGGATACCATTGGTCCCAACAAACGAGCACGCCCAACTTACCCACGGAAGTCTGGATTGGCTGAAAACCCAAATCGCCAGGCGTGAAATAAAATTTTTCATAATACGCTGGGTCGTCTGGAATGTGCATTTTACGGTAAATGCCCGCAATGCTTCCATCCTTTTCATACACGACTGCAGTATTGTGGTATAAGCCCGGTGCCCTTTTTTCAAAAAGCGAACTGACTAGCACCACTTGGTGTTTTTTGGCCGCAGCGGCGAATACTTCCGTGTCCGGCCCAGGGATGGGTTCTGCCATGTCAAACAAGGCCGTTTCTTCGGCTTGACAGAAATAAATGCCGCAATGCAACTCTTGCAGCACCACCAACTGCGCCCCTTTTGCGGCGCATTCTGCAATTCCAGCCAAGGATTTATCAATATTGGCTTGTTTGTCGGTGGAGCAAGTTTGTTGAACAAAACCTATTTTCATATCAGACAATGAATGAGCCTTTGAAGGCCAAAATGAAACAGAATGGACTTTATGAATAGCTTAGCGCGTATTTGAAACAAGATATTGATAATTAACAAATTATCCCAATTTTTCTCGCACCACACTTTCTGGATATTGCATCGTAACACAATGCAAGGAGCCATGTTGAAGAATCAGTGGCCGACAATCAATTCCGATTACTTTTCTTTCTGGAAAAATCGTTTGGATGATGCGTAGGGCTTCCGCATCTTGCGGCACATGGTAGCCTGGTACCAGAACCGCCCCATTGATAATCAGAAAATTAGCATAGGTAGCAGGTAGGCGATTTCCTTCTTGGTCAAAACAGGCTTCGGGCCAAGGTAACGGCACTAAACGGTAGGGCTTGCCCTTTTCGGTTTGGAATTGCTGCAATTCCCTTTCCATTTTTTTCAAGGCGTCAAAATGCTCATCCGCTTCATCCGGACAAGTAACATAAGCAATGGTATCTGGATTGCAAAGTCGAGCCAAGGTATCTATATGGGAGTCAGTATCATCGCCAGCGAGGTAGCCATTTTCCAACCAAAGGAATCTGTGTACGCCCAAGCGTTGTTTTAGATGGGCCTCAATCTCCGCTTTATTCCACTGAGGATTTCGATTGGGCGATAAGAGGCATTCTGTAGTTGTAAGCAAGGTACCCAGCCCGTCGCTTTCCAGTGCGCCCCCTTCCAGCACCATGCCGCCATGTTGAATCGAAGCGCGAAATACACCCCTATTATATAGGTGTCGAGTAATGAGGTTATCACGGTCTGCCGGGAATTTTAGCCCCCACCCATTGAACATAAAATCTAAAAGCACCCACTGCCCATCTACTTCGACGGTAATGCCGCCGTGGTCTCTGGCCCAGGTGTCGTTGCTGGGTGCTTCCACCAACAGAATTTGCTCCGGAAGGGAGTCGCCAAATAAAAGTCGGGTTTCAAAAACGCTGTTGCACACTACCAGCACTGGCTGAAATTGGGCGATGGTTCGAGCAATTTCCACAAAACAAGGCAAAACTTCAGGCAAAATATCCGCCCAATCCGTGCCGGCATGGGGAAATGTTAGTTGAATAGCACTTTGAGATTCCCATTCTGCGGGGAATCGAATCGCAGGAGTTGTAGTGGTCATTTTTGCTAAATAAGGGGCAAAAATAGTAAAAAGACGGGTTTTCTGGAGGAAGATGTGGGCTCAGGGAAATGCGAATTCATATACTGGTCTCTATTTTTTAATGATAATCTAATTTGGTTTTTTTGGTTTTTAAAAAAATATGCGTCAAGTGTTTGTTTCTAATTCTTTCAAAATACTACCTTCGCCACACCTTAGTGTTCACCACACACATTGATAAGGTTGAACTAGTTTGTCTGCCCTGCCATATTTAACCGCGTTGTTCGAAATAATTAGGCATTCCCCTTGCTAACCGAATAATTTGAAGCGGCTATCATCATTTTGAGGCATAATATCATTTCACTAAACTAAACTCATTTTTGTATGAAGTTTTTACACACCCTTACCAAAGGCGGTTTGCTTGTGGCATTTATGCTGCTCTGCAATTTCGCTATGGCACAACAACGCATCGTGAAGGGCAATGTCACCGACACTGAAAACGGTGATGCGCTCATCGGAGCGTCCGTCTCCGTAGTAGGTACCACCCGTGGTGCTTCAACCGACATTGACGGCAATTACACGATTGAGGTTCCTGCTGGTTCCTCACAACTACGCATTGCCTACACAGGCTATGCAGAACAAATCGTCGCCCTCGGTCCATCTAATACTGTGGATATCCGCCTGAAGTCTAGTTCCGTGCTGGATGAGGTGGTGGTAATCGGCTACGGCTCCATCAAAAAATCAGATGTGACCGGAGCAGTATCCAATGTCACAGAAAGGGATTTTAACAAAGGGAACATTGTAGCACCCGAGCAACTCATTCAGGGTCGCGCGGCGGGCGTGGTTGTCACTAACAGCAGTGGTGAGCCAGGCGCGGGCATCAACATTCGTATCCGAGGTACTTCTTCTGTGCGGGGTGGAAACAATCCACTTTTTGTGGTGGATGGTGTGCCGCTCGACGGCGGTGAAAGCACTGGAGGCTCTAACGTACAAGGTTTGGGTAGCCAAGCGGCTCGTAATCCATTGAACTTCTTGAACCCGAACGACATTGTCAGTATTGACATCTTGAAAGATGCTTCTGCTACCGCGATTTACGGTTCGCGGGGCGCCAATGGTGTAGTACTTATCACCACTAAAAGCGGCAGCGGAAAAGGTTCTTTAGAGTATGGTTACACCTTGGGTATCAGCCAATTGGCTGGCAAATATGATTTGCTGAACGCCCGCGAATTTGTAGCAGGCTGGCAAGCATTCAACCCAAATGGAGCATCTTCTACGGTGAATTTTGGCAGCGACACTGATTGGCAAGAAGCCGTGACTCGTACCGCTCTTTCGCACAACCACAACATATCCTTTGGAGGTGGTGGTCAAGGGGGCGACTATCGTTTTTCTTTAGGCTATTTAGACCAAGAAGGCATTATTTTGGACAGCGGCATCAAGCGTTTGAGCGCCCGTTTTAACGGCAGCAAAAAGTTTATTGACGATCGTTTGAAAATTGGCACCAATATAAGCGTCGCTCAAACAAACGATTTGGCCGCTCCGATTACAGAAAATGCTGGTTTCGAGGGCGATGCTTGGTTAAACACCCTAAAAGCCAATCCAACTTGGCCTACTAGAAACGCCGATGGTTCCGTTTATCAGCGTGGATCCAACAGTGAGCCTAGCCCATTGGCCATGATTGAATTGACAGACGACCGTACCAATTCATTGCGTGTTTTGGGCAACGTGAATGCTGAATTTGGCATTACCAAACACCTATCTTTCAAAACCGTTTTGGGTTTTGATCGCGGTATTTCTTCTCGTAAAAATGCTTGGTCACGAGATTTGTATGCTGGGCCTGCGATTCGCAATCAAGGTCGTTTGTTCACGAATGATATAGAAACCTCTAATCGTTTGTGGGAGAACTATTTCACTTACGACCGAAATTTCGGAAAATTGAGTTTCAACGGTTTGTTGGGTTACTCCTATCAGCAGTTTGAAAACTCAGGAAATCGCAATGTATATGCCAACTTT
>Ga0105045_10001882_pt1 | contig 17376 bp, 18 predicted proteins | sample MAT02_FD_78089 | JGI IMG/M metagenome (GOLD analysis project Ga0105045, IMG submission 78089) | Freshwater microbial communities from Lake Fryxell liftoff mats and glacier meltwater in Antarctica - MAT-02 (megahit assembly) | ecosystem: Environmental > Aquatic > Freshwater > Ice > Liftoff... | reverse complement strand
TCATTGAGCTCACTATAAGCTAGAGTAAAGCAAATCGCCGGAGTCGATTTGAGCAACAAAGCGGAGCCGAGTCTCCGCACTCCAAATTAGCAAGATTTATCTAGCTAGAGAATGGGAAAATCGACAAGTCGATTTGAGCAAAAAGCTACGACCAAGTCTTAAGCACCCCAGATTATTAAATAATGGTGGGAACACAGCCGCCATCGACACGAAGGGCGGCACCATTTGTAGCAGAAGAGGCCTCACTTGCAATATAGACAATTAAATTGGCAACTTCTACAGGTTCAATAAAACGCTTAATTATTGATGAGGGACGAGTCTCTTGGAAAAACTTTTCTTTTACTTCGTCTAATGTGGTTTTTGTTTTCTCTGCAATATCAGCCATAAAATCATGAACGCCAGTTGTGATTGTTGGACCAACAAGAATACTATTTGAAGTGACGTTTGTGCCTTTTGTCAATTCAGCCAAACCTCTTGATACAGCCATTTGTGCTGTTTTTGTGACGCCATAGTGAATCATATCCTTTGGAATCTGGACACCCGATTCGCTGCTAATAAAAATTAAACGCCCCCAACCCTTTTTTAACATTTTTGGTAGGTAATATCGAGAAAGTCGAATACCGCTCATCACATTAACTTGCCAAATGTGCATCCAATCTTCATCCGAAATCTGCTCGAAGGGCTTTAATTCGTAAAAACCCAAATTATTAATTAAAATGTCACAGGAAGGTAATGCTTTAAAAGTTACGTCCACTCCATCAGCTGTTCCTAAATCTGCAGCTATTATTTTCAAGCAAGCTTTTGGAAATTTTTTTCTTAAATCAGCTGCAATCTTTTGAAGTTTGGACTCATCTCTTCCATTAATCACAACGTCTGCACCTTCCTCCAACAATAATTCTACAGTGGCAAACCCTATACCTTCGCTTGAACCTGTTACAAGGGCTGTTTTACCGGAAAAATTAAATTTCATTATTCACCTTCCTTTAAAAATTCGCTATCCTTATTTTTCTGTTAACTCATAAAATTATTAATTACAATCTTATTGTCTTTTTAAAAAATGTCTGCTAAGATTTTTAAAAACTAACTCATGAGGTTAACATATGAGTCCCATATTTGCTTTAAATCTAGATAGCAACGGTACAACTGTTAATATAATCAATATAGAAAATTCAAAGACCATTCCGGAACAACAAGAAGCTGCGGCTTGTAAAACTCACAAAGAAGTGCTGGTTTTTTTAAAAAAAATAGATTCATCTGAAATTAAAGAATCATTTTCTTTTCATCATGCGCATAATAAAAACTATGAGGAGCATACCGGAAAAATATTTCCTAAAGGGAAAACTCATGTATGTTTGCTTCAAAACCAAATAAGTTTTGTTGAATTTAGAATTTCAGAGGAGAATCAAGGAATTAGACCCCTTGAAGAAAATTATTGGTGCATACTTCAGTAGTAAAAAATCATTCAGGAGTGTTACCAATCCTGAATGATTTACTTTTTAGCTTACACTTGATGATGAAATATCATGTGCGCCTTCCTTTTTCAAGATGACTTCAGCTCTTGTTATTTGCTCAGATGTATCAGCATGAACACTGATTAAAATATTGCCTTCACGAAGACCTTTTTCATATTTTTTGGCTTCAAACTCAGGAATACCCGCTCCAACGATTGCTCCGATCAGAAGACCTATGCCTCCACCTAATCCAGAACCGCTCAAAGCTGCCAAAATAGGACCTGCAGCAATAAATGGACCAACTCCAGGGATTGCCAAAGCACCGAGGCCTGCTAATAAACCTAATGATCCACCTAAAATTCCACCAGCTGTTCCACCGGCTGCTGCACCCTCAGAAGCTTTTGAGTGTTTTTCAACTCCAAGACTTCCTTTTTCTCTTTCAGATGCATGGAGATCCGGACAAAGAATCGAAATGTCTGCATTTGTAAATCCTGAAGATAATAATCTATCTACGATAAGCTGAGCTTGTTCTTCATTATGGCATAAGCCAAAAACTGCTTTTTTCATATAAACTCCTAAATTGGTTGATTAATATTATTTCTTAAGGATTTCAAGTTGATTATCAACTCTTACAATACCTTGGACATCACTAATTTTTCTTAAAACAGATTCCATTTCCTGCTGGTCAGCGACAGGCCCACGCAATACAACAACACCATTTATCGTGATGATTTTGATGTTTTTTGCATTTGTTGATAAAGAATCATCGGCCACAACAGCTTTACGAATTTTTTGTGTGATTGTTCGATCAGCTTCACTTTCTGATTGATCTAATGGAGTGATTGCTGCAGAATCGCGATCTTGAACATTTTTTCCTGTATTATCATTATCTACACGACCGCTGTAATCGTTATTTGCACGACGACCCGTGTTATCATGATCTACACGATGACCATTTTTATCATTATCCACATTAGATGATGAAGTGGTTGATCTATCTTGAGAACTACAAGCTACCAATGTTAACGAAAGCATTACCATTGAAAAATATTGTATCATAAAACCCCCTTGTTTTTATATAGCTACCTTAAACAACAACATTAAACATGTAAAAGTTAAATTATATAACATTCTATATTTAAAATTTTTAAATCGTAAACAATAGTTAGTTATTAAGTCAGATGTAAAATAATTGAAAGCGTAAACCTAATTTGACAAGTCGTCATTTTCTTTTCTCAATTTGGTTTCTTCAGGACTTAAAAATCCTTCTTCTTCGTATATTGATCATCCTCAGCATCGCCTCTTTCTTCTTCGGTAGTAAATATAGTTTTTTTAAGATGATCACTTGGACCTTTTTCTTCGTCGTAGTATTGATCATCCTCAGCATCACTTCTTTCTTCTTCGGTAGTAAATATAGGTTTTTTAAGATGATCACTTGGACTTTTTTCTTCGTCGCGGTCAAAATTAAGCGACTTTGGGTCGTCAGGATTGTTTTTCTTTTTCTTATGCGGCATAAACTTCCTCCTGTAAACACATCTATTTTTACATATAGATCAGGTCTTTGCATATGTCAAGCTTGAATTTCAAAGACTTGACCGATATGCCTATAGCAATAATTCTTTAAGTATTAACTATTTCCCCTCCATTGGGGTGCAATACTTGACCTGTCATATAGGAAGAATTATCTGATGCTAAAAAAACATAACTTGGCGAAACTTCAGAAGGTTGCCCGGGTCTTCTCATTGGAACATCAGATCCAAAAGTTTCAACTTTTTCTTTTGGAAATGTGGAGACTATTAAAGGTGTCCATATTGGTCCAGGGGCTACAGCATTTACACGAATATCTTTATCAATAAGAGATAAGGCAAGGGATCTTGTAAAGGAAATGATTGCACCTTTTGTTGAAGAATAGTCCAAAAGATTTTTACTTCCCCTATAAGCTGTAACAGACGAAGTATTGATAATTGTACCTTTAGTTTTTATTAAATGCGGCAAAGCTGCTTTGACCATATAAAACATGGAGAAAATATTAGTCGAGAAAGTTTTTTGTAGTTGCTTTTGGGTAATATCTTCTATGGATTTTTGCGGATGCTGTTCTGCCGCGTTATTGACCAAAATATTTAATTTTTTAAATGTTTTAATGCTTTGTTTAATGACAGACCGGCAAAATTTTTCGTCGCTAATATCACCTGAGATCAACAAACAACGTCTGCCCTTTTCTTCTACCAACCTTTTGGTCTCTTTTGCATCTTCGTTTTCTTTTAAGTAAACAATAACGACATCTGCCCCTGCTTTTGCAAAGTCAACTGCAACGGAACGACCAATTCCACTATCCCCACCGGTAATTATTGCAACCTTATCTAGGAGTAGAGGTTCTGTTAACCTTTTTTCAACTTCCGGTAATGGTTTCATTTTCTTTTGCAAACCTGGCGGATTTTGCTTTTGTGCCGGTAATATTTTTTCAGGTTTTTTATATTTCATACACCTCCTAATAGAAACACCCCTACATAGTGTAGGAGTGTTTCAAGTCTATATTTATTTCCCTGAAACCGCTTCTTTGTTTATACCGTTAGTAAACATACTTCCTTCTGCAATTTTGGTAAGTGCTTTATCTGCACTTCCTTCTTCATCTAAGGATTCTTGAAGAAGATCAACTATTTCATCATCTAGATCTAAATATGTTGCAAAGCTACGCAATGTACCATAAGAAGCAATTTCGTAATGTTCAACTTTCTGAGCACAGCTAATAATAGCCGCATCTAAAGTAGCTGATTTTTTTTGACCTTCCAGTATTTGGTCAGCTTCCTTAAGAATCCCTTCTATTCCTTCGCAAAATTCCTCCTCGACGAGAATATTTAATAGTGAAAATATTTTTTCTAATCGTTTTACCTGATATTTTGTTTCTTTTAGATGGTTTGACAATCCATCTTTTAGATCTTTAAACGAGGCTAAACTTATTAATTTAGGTAATGATTCAACAATTTGATTTTCAGCACTATACATATCTTTGAGTTGATCTAAGAACAAATCATTAAGCGTTTTCATTTTTTTAGTTTTTGTAGTCATACTTAACTCCTCTTTGGTATTCAAATAAATTTGTTAAGAATCTATGTCAGCAATTATAAATCTATAGATTTGGTAAATAAACAAAGAACAAGGGGTTATAACTAAAACAGTCATTCACCCCCTATAACTTCAAAATAGTTTATATTAATTTAAATAGATATGAATTTATTTAAATTATTTTTGTTAAAATTTAATTATCTTCACAAACAACTCATCGCGATTCGCAGCAATTATAACGCTGCCGCCTGTTTAAAAATTTGCTCTTTAGCGGTAAAAGAAATAAAGATTGAATAAAAAAAAGTGGATTGATTATATGGACAATGGAGGCAATGATATTTGCCAAAAATTAATTATTAAGGAGTAATCATGGCGAATCTTAAATGGCGGCAATTAAGTCCAAGATTTAATAGTCTTTACACAGAAAATTCCTCAATATTGTACCCTTTAATCGATTCTCTACCTATTCAAACCTTTACTTCTTCATTAAATCGTAAAACTACACCCGCTTGTCTTAAGAAAAAATAAAAATTCATTTACTTTTGTATTTTTTTTAGTACACTTAAAGTAAAAAATTTAAGGTTCTTAAGTGTTAAAAATTACAGCTTGCGCTTGTTCAATCCCTTGTTTTCCTTCTTACAACATCAAAAACATGAGTATCGAAGAAAAAGTTGGCCAAATCATGATGGTTCATTTTCGTGGCAAAACCATTAACGATGAAGCCAAAGCCTTAATCCAAGATATTAAGGTTGGAGGATTCATCTATTACACCTTTGCAAACGGATTAAGCTCCCCTAAACAAATTCAAACCTTAAGCCTTCAGCTTCAAGCTCTAGCAACAATCCCACTTCTGATTGCCACCGATCAAGAAGGTGGGAAAGTTACAAGATTAAAGGATGGCTTTACTAAATTTCCAGGAAATGCGGCTATTGGATTAACTGCTGATCCTACACTTGCTATGGAAGCGGCAATTGTTATGGGAGAAGAAATGCATGCCGTTGGTATTAATATGAATCTTGCACCGGTTGTAGATATCAATAGTAACATTAATAATCCGGTGATAGGTAATCGCGCATTTGGCAATTGTCCAAAAACCGTAGTTGATTTTGGTGTCCAAGCCTTAAAAGGTTTTAAAAAAGCCAATGTCATCACAACATTAAAACATTTTCCTGGGCACGGTGATACTTCTGAAGATTCTCATGTATCTTTACCTATCAACAACAAGACCATGCAACAGTTAAAAGAGATGGAATTGATTCCTTTTGCAACTCTTGAATCAGATGTCATCATGACAGCACATATGCTCGTTCCTTCTTTTGACAAAGAACATTGTTCGACCCTTTCTTTTAAAACCCTTAATTTTTTGAGACAGAATTTGAGGTTTAAAGGTGTAATCATCAGTGATTCCCTCGTGATGGAAGGCGTTTTAAAAAAATGTCTTACCGTTGAAAATGCTGCAAGCCAAGCATTGCAAGCAGGATGTGATATTCTCCTCTTAGGAGGACGTCAATTGAACGGAACTTCAAGCCTTGAACTTAAATTTAACGACATTCAGCGTATACATAAAAGCATCGTAAAATCTATTAAAGACAACAAAAATTTGGAATCAAGGTTAAACGATGCGGTGGAAAAAATTCTTGACCTCAAAGAAAAATATTTATGCGTTCAACACTATCAAAAAAGCCAAGATCTTAACCTCCTCATTAATACATTAGAGCATCAGGAACTTGCCTTAAAAATCGAAACCCTCTCAAATATAATAGTGTGAGATATAAAAAGTATGGATTTTTTACCAGTGAGGCATTGAGGAAGACATGAGAACAGTGAGGAGTTAGGATTTCACAGCCACTACTGTCCTCATGCAGCTTCTCACCGCTTCACTGTAAAAAAATCATAGAAGTTATATCTTATTGGAGTGTTCAAATAAACTCAGGTGATGTTTATGGATTTTAGAGGTGGCTGTTTATCTCTCATGTTAAGTCGTTTACAATCACCGGAAAGAGTTGAGGTTTTTCTTTTCACAACATAATAGAGATGATCATTTTTATCGACATGTAGAAAAGAGACTCCCCGGCTATAATTTAAATGGCACATCAAAGTTTTTGATTGAGCAGATACTTTCCATACGCTTTTTGATGCTTGATCGAAAACCCAAAGCTCACCTGTAAGCTTGTTGATCATATGTTCCTCATGAGAATAAAACTTAAAAGAACTATAGGTAACTTTTTCGTTTTCAGTCTCAGTCTCAAGATCTATAAAAATTGGGGAAGTTTCGGAAATATTTTTTGAAAAAAGTACAATATGTTGCTTATCATACGAAATATTACCGAAAGCTATTTTTCTTATACTAATCGGGATTTTTGTAACAATTGCTGAAAACACCTCTTTATCAAGCTTTAAAGTCCTTATTGTTAGTAATCTTCCTGATTTATTTAAAGGATCATTTTCGATTGCAATAAGCTTATCATCCACAGCATGAGCCTCGTTACAGCCATCAATTGTTGCAAGATGCCCTGTCGGTCCACAAACGACTAGTCTATCAAAACTTTGAAATCCGCAATGAGTCGAAAAAGGGCGTAGAAACCCGCTTGGAGATTCTAATTCAAAAGAAGAAATCCATTTATTTTTTTGAAGACGTCCACCAATTAATTTGCGATGTTGTCCATCATGCACGATTTGATAAATGTAACCCGTCGGACTAATATGCAAAGATTCAAAATTATTTATAGAAGCCGCAGGTAACTTTAATTCCAATTCAAATTCACCTGTTTCTGCATCAATAAAAAGCAGTTTTTTTTCTCCAATAAATTGAAGCACCAGTAAATCTCCGACTTGTTTTATTTTAGGAAAATCAAATATCCAGGTAGTTTTATCATCTACCATAATTAAGGGAATGGTCCAAATGCGTTTTTCACTATGCATGTCATAGGCATTAAGATAAGTTAGCTGTTTAAAAGTTTGCACACCTATCATTAAAGATCCTTGAATAAATACATTATTCATTCTTAAACAATTGAAACTTAATCTAGTAGATGTTTCGTGATGATTTGCTTTTCCATACTTAAATTCAACAAGAGAGTACTCAGAAATTAATCTAAAGGTAAATTCATAAATATTCGGAAGTGCCTCTTTTAATGCGTCTAAACTGGGAATTGCTTTTTTTAAAGATTTAGCATTAAAAATTTTAAATAGGTAACGTCCCATAACTGAGGTATCGTGATCGGTACTTGAAATCATTGTCTTTAAAATTACTAACCTGCTTTCATCCGTAAGGATTTCTAAAACATCCATCAGAATACTCACCTTATTTGGCCATGTACTCATGGGAGTATTTTCAAATAAATCAGGGAGTAAATCGAGAAATAAAGGAAACGATTCTTCTAACAGCACTTCTTCATAAATAGATTTACAAGCTTTCGACTCACGATAAATCATGATTTCCACTACTTTTTCCCAATCTGCTTTACAACCTTTATCTTCTAAGAACTGTGTTAGTATTTCCGTCACACTTGAATTATAAAAAAACCGCCTTCTTGGCATTTTGAAAGAGCAATCTCCATATCTATTAAATAGCCACAAAAAATAAAACCCTGCTCGATTATCTGCATTTTTTTTATAAGCATGAAGAAGATAAAAGCAACTTTTAGCAACCTCACCCATATTATTTTCAATTTGGAATGTAAAAAGTTTATCCAAATCTTTTTCGCTCATCCACAGGTTTGTTCGTGTCATCATGTAAGATAAAATTTTATCGTCTTGTCCAAAAACATACTTTAAAGAGTTTTCTGTAAGAGTTTTGTCTAAAGAAAAGATAAGACCTGTTTGACAAAAAATTCGAAAAGCCTCTGCATGATCTTGTACAAAAATTTTAATTTTATAAATTCTTTCATCAAGCGATGAAGTACTGTTTGAAATATTTTTGTCTGATATTTTGTCTATATTTTGTCTTTCGATAGATTCAAGGGCGATTTTAGCAAATAAGGTAATGCCAACCTCCCAATCAGTCTCACTTACGATTAAAGCTTTATCGGGTTTATTCCATTCTTCAAGTAAGGTTTTCTGTACCACGCTAAAATAGGTTACATCATTCATGAGACCTCAAGGGTTGATATGCAAGGGTTGATATTTTTCTTGAAATCTATTTTGCACTTTTCTTTAAAATAGTGCAAAGTCATGTTATAAAAAAAAATTGAACCGGGGCTTTTTTCTTGAAAATCCAACTTTTAAACTTGGGCAAATTTAAAATTCCACTTAAAAGCAATCAAGTGCGAAGAGGTTTGCTAATTAATCTTGTTTGTGACAAGGGTGCTAACAGTTGGGCAGAAGTTTCCCCATTACCAAAATGGAGCCCTGAAACTTTAGAGGATGCCATATTGCAATTAAAAGAAAAACAACATGAAATTTTCAACATTAATTGGACAAATGATAACTTTTTTACAGAAATTTCAAAACTTAATCTATTACCTTCAGTTACATTTGGAATAGAATCTGCTTTATTATCACTTCTAGATCCGCTCTCAACGCATTCTGTAAAAACTAGCGCTCTATTTATGGGATCAGTCGAAGAAATTTTAGAATATGCAAAAATTAAAAGACTCCAAGGATTTACTTCGGCCAAGTTAAAGGTTTCCAATCTAACTTTTGATGAGGCTTTTTTTGTTATCAATCAATTAAAGGATAACTTCTATTTAAGAATAGATGTCAATCGTGCATGGACAACTTCAGAATCGCTTGATTTTTTTGCACAATTCCCCCTAAATTCCTTTGATTACGTTGAAGAACCTTTTCAAAATCCGAATGATTTAGCAAAATTTTTACATCCTTTAGCCATAGATGAGTCTTATCCAACAGATCTTAATTTAAGTCAGTTAGAGCTATTGCCAACATTAAAGGCGATCATTTATAAGCCAACAATTCAGGGGGGGATGCTCGGTTGTTTGGCATTACATGATTTTACGAAAAAACGAGGCCTTGAACTTGTCCTAAGTAGTAGTTTTGAAAGTGATGTGGGTCTTAGAGATATAGCATCAATGGCCCATCGGCTTTTGCTTAAAGCTCCTATTGGGATCGGCACTTATGATTATTTGAGTAAGACCCTTTGCGATAATGCTCTGCAATTTGAAGGGCCGGTTGTTCATCTTTCAGGGATTGTAACTCCAAGGAGGTTTATAGATTTTTATTGATTAAATACGTTTGCAAGATTTATGATGCATCCCGTTACTACTACCTAAAAAGAAGGAAATATGAAAAAACTATTTATTTTAGCCCTGTTTGCTACTTCATTCATCACTTTTGATCTAAAAGCTGAAAACGCAGAATCAACACAAACTGAAGAAACAAAGGCTGCAAATCCCGAGCCAAAAAAGCAAAAAAAATATGCTAATATTAAATGCAAAAATGGTAAATGCTTGAAAATCAAAGGTAAAGGAAAAGCGACCCCTTTCGTTAGAAGCAGAGCTAAAACAGTAAATTAAATGCATTAAAACCATCAGTTTTAAAAACAATATAGTGGGGTGAGAGTGTATATACTGTAAAAAAAATCAAAATGATTATAGATTGTAGAGTCTAATTTTTTCACTTTGAAGTAGAACCTGTATATATTATAGCTAGTATGATTTTTTAACTGTTAAAATTTCATATAAGCTATTATACAAAAGGTTCTTCTCTCGTGAATCCCAATTCCATTTTATTTTTTGTTATTAATAACTTTAAGATGACAACTCATTGGCACGAGCATAGGCGGCGAGGAAGGTGGCTTTAATGCCTACATTGACCCTAAGTTCTTCATATTTGTCCAAGCCTGCACGTGTTGTGCCCTTCGGTGTTGCGATTTGCTTGATCAAATCATCTGTACCTTTGCCGCTTATTTCCATCAAATGCACACTCCCCTTCACCATTTGCAAAACTAGTTGTGTAGAATCTTGGTTTGAAAATCCCAATTGAACGCCTGCATCAATCATGGACTGGATCATTGCAAAAACAAAACCGGGACCTGACCCTGCAAGTGAGGTAAAGGCGTTCATCTTATCTTCTTCAAGAAAATGCATTTTTCCAAGCGGTTTAATAAGCTCACCTAATTGTTCATTTTCAAAAGAATTTAAAGGCTTATCAATAGATACTCCAAGAAGACCTTCTCCATAAATTAATGGAAGATTAGGCATCATGCGCACAATAGTTTGGCAAGGGATTTTTTCTCTTAATTTTTCAATTGAGATTCCGGTGACAATGCTGATCAGCATTTTATTTTCACAGGTTGTATTCTCAAAAAGATGACTTGCTTCATCAAAGCTTTGAGGTTTAACAGCTAAAATAATTATATCGGATTGATTAATGGCCGCCTTTGAATCTTGGCAAGGTAGACCAAATTCTGCTAAATCTTTACTTTTTTCAAAAAAATGATCATAAAGAAAAAGGGTATGACCCTTTAGTTGCGTGGCAAAAGCTTTGCCCATATTGCCGCAGCCAATAATCGTAATTTTCATACACCCTCTTATCCAAAATGAAATTTTTTAACCGGTCTCTCTTGAATTATATCAATAATATTCTTTACCAGTGAGTCAGTGAGTGAGTCTTGAATTCCAGGCCCCTCACTGACCTCATGTCTTTCTCGCTGACTCACCGGTAAAAAATCTAAAACTTTTCCAGTAGCATTTCATACAACAACAAGATCCCAATTAACTTCTGGAAGCGTAATCGGCGCTGACTACCCATTTGTAGGAAGTTAGCTCAGTTAAGCCCATAGGTCCTCTTGCATGTAGTTTTTGCGTGCTAACAGCAATTTCTGCCCCTAAACCAAACTGTCCGCCATCGGTAAACCTAGTGGAGGCATTCACATACACTGCAGCAGAATCAACCGAATTAATAAAGTGCTGTGCATTTTGTTCATTGTCAGTAAGTATACCATCGCTATGAGCCGTACTATATTTTCTAATGTGTGCAATTGCTAATTCCAAATTCTTTACAACTTTGATGTTAAGCACAAGACTTAACCATTCGGTATCAAAATCTTTGGCTTTTGCAAGCTCAAAATTTTCCTCACATTGATTTTTTTTTGCAATAGTATAACTTTTTTTATCCAATTTGAAAGTAACTTTGTGTTTTGATAAAAGATTCATGATTTGAGGAATAAAAATATTGGCAATTTTTTCATGCACAAGCAAAGTGTCAAGGGCATTGCAAACTGTTGGACGCTGAACTTTTGCATTAAGAATCAGATCCATGCTTTTTGCTAAATTGGCAAACTCATCAACAAACAGATGACAGACTCCCATTCCACCGGACATCACTGGTATTTTGCTATTTTCAAGACACAAGCGATGTAAATTTGCTCCCCCCCTTGGAATGATCAAGTCGATAGTGTCTTTTAGCCGGACCATTTTCTTTATTTCTACCCGATCTCGGCTTTTAATGAGTTGAACGGCAAAAACCGGCAATTTAGCTTTTAGAAGAGCCTCTTGAATTAGATCTGTCAATAGGGTATTGGTTCGAAGTGCCTCAGAGCCTCCTCGTAAAAGAGCGCAATTTCCTGATTTTATTGAAAGGGCAGCACAATCTATTGTAACATTTGGGCGAGATTCATAAATAATTGCTAAAACACCAATCGGGGTTCGCATTTTTTTGATCTTTAATTTTAAATGAGTACGCTCTTCAAATATAACACCTACAGGATTTTCTAGTTTGATGATCTCTTCGATGCTTGAACAAATAGCTTCCACACTATTTTGAATTGACAAACGCTCAATCATCGGTTGGTTTAAAAAGGCAGCTTCAGCCTCTTGAATATCTTGCAAATTTGCTTTTAAAATTTCGTTTTTTCGGCTTTTTAACAGTTCTACAATAAAGTGAAGGGCTTGATTTTTTTGATCGGTTGTGGCCACAGCCATCTCAAACGTTGCACTTTTAGCATTTTTAGCCAATTCTTTTGTTTCCATTATGCCTTCTTAAATTTTGGTAAGAATGATGTTCCGATCTTTTTTCCATCGCAAATATCAATGAGAACATTTGGAATTGCAGATGATGCAATCACCGTTAGAGTTCCTGAATCTGTTGCAATTTTTGCAGCTTCAATTTTTGTGATCATCCCACCGGTTCCACAATTTGTTGATGGGCCTTTTGCAAGTGAAAAAATAGAATCATCAATGCAGGTCACAAGTGGAATCAATGTGGCATTAGAATCGAGCCTTGGATCTGCCGTATAAAGCCCCTGTTGATCTGTTAGTAAAATAAGTAGATCTGAGCCTATGAGATCAACAACCAACGCTGCAAGATTGTCGTTATCTCCGACTCGAATTTCTTCTGTGGAAACAGAATCATTTTCATTAATGATAGGAACAATTTTATGCTGAAGCAAACAATTTAAAGTCTCTTTTGCGTTAAGACGTCCTTTCTCATCGGACAAATCAGCTTTGGTAAGAAGTATCTGACCGACATGAACTTCATGAAGTAAAAATAATTTGGACCATATTTGCATAAGCTCTACCTGGCCTGTAGCTGCAAACATCTGTTTAAGGGGTAGTGATTGATCAACCGGCGTTAGCCCTAGTAATTCCCTTCCTGCAGCCATAGCCCCTGATGAAACAAGGATGACTTCATGCCCAAGGGATTGAAGAAAAACAAGTTGCCTTGTTAGCTCAAGCATATATTTTTGGACAAGTTTTTTACCACCTTGCGTTAAGGTGCTTGTGCCAACTTTTACAACAATTCTCATTTTTTATTACCTACATATCCAAAAAATTTGCAAACATTTGCAGGTTCAAGTCGATATTCCTTATGTGTAGCAAAATATTCATGTTCCCTGACAAGATGTAAAGTAAATTCAGTAAAAGATAGAGACTGATTTGTTTTTTTATGGACGATCCGGTAAGTGATCTCTTTAAATTCTTTTCTGCAAAATGGGCAAGTCACATCCGGCTGTTCAACTCTTTCATCAAGTTCTTTTTCAACAGAAGAGGATAATTTAGGCACTTGATTGTTATTTTTAAGCACATAGTTATTCCAATCTTCGCGATTTTCAATCTTTTCATCAACCAGTTGTTTTTTAACTATATTTAAAAGCTTTTCTCCCTCGTCTTTCGGAGTCGTATTAAACTTTTTTAAATACTCAGCATCTTCAAGGGCTTTTTTTCTCTTAATTTGCCACTCGGCTGTAACTTCGTTTTCAGAATATTTCCTTAAGGAATCGCTTCTCTTGTAAAAATTAACGCAAGTTTCATCATTCAACTGCAAAAAACTTCCAACGTAGGAATAATCGTTCATAAATCACCTTAAATTCTTTTTATTTAGCGTAATAATGAGTTTAGGAAAAAAGCGATTTAAGGAGTAGGGAAAAGAGATCCTAACACGGATCCTCCCGTAGCACAGGCTTAACATCATATGCAGGTAGCAACTGAAAAGTAAAAAACTTGTAAGGCTAGGAATTATTAAATATAACATCTTCGATTTTTTCAGTATATGCAGGATCGCTAAAGCGGCAGGATATTATTCCCCTCTAGGATATCTTAGAGATTGATAATATCCTGCCGCATAAGCGATCATGCATATCCTGTTAAAAAATCGAAGATGTAATAGATTGTAGAGGACCAATTTTTTGAAAAAAATTAGCCGATTTTTACCCATTTCCCATTTTTATAAGTATAATCCTTATTATCTAAGTAGTCTACTTTCATGGATTGTCCATTGTCATAGGTATAAATTTTTCTATCATCGTAGGTATGAACCACATATTTTTCATGCCTTTCCATTTTATCTGTTAGGATTAAGTAACCCTCATGACCTTTTTCAGTGTAACCTTGAACTTTTCCATCAAAAGTTATAACAGTTGTACCATCTTCATATTCAGCTACTTGATGAAGGTCTTCACCAAAAATTTTATAGCCAACAGAGGAAGCTTTATAAATTTCATAGGATAAGTAATCACCCGATTCATATTGAATAAACTTATATTTAAAGTTTTCAATTGAGTCGCAAATATCTTCATAATGCGTTTTGACATGCTGGCAAATTCCATAACCCCTTGCGACGACAACCACTGCTTGAACTAAAGCTTCAAGCGTCATGCCCTTATCATAGAATTTTTTTGTTTTCGCTATTTCTAAAACACCTTTGGCTACCATTGAGATCAAAATTATGGTTGGCCCCCCGGCTACTACAGATCCTATGTACGCAGATTTTTCAGCAATATTAAAACTCTTTTTTACGACCTTTTGAAAATTGCCTTCAGTTGTATGATTTTTTAATTTGATGAAGTTTTTGTAGATGCCTTTTGTATTCTCGATAATGGAAACAGCAACGGGATTGAAATAGAGTAATCCTAAAGAAGCTACTTGCAAAGCAACATCTGCTTTATTTTTGAAACTACTCTGTTCTTTATTATTTTTATACGCTACGGTTGCATTATTGATCCCGGCATAACCTTGTAAAAGTAATGAAACTTGAGGGACCATGGCCAAAAGCGGTAAAACAGCTATGACAATCCGACCTGAAGCATAGTCAGCAGGCTTTTTGTGAATTTGCGGCTCTATTGAAGGAGCTAATCTTGAGTTGTAATCTATAGTTTTTAAAATTGTGGACATAAATCCCTTTATGTTTTTGTTAGATGTATTTTTAATACGCAATTTAAACTGCATAATAAAAAAATACTGTATGTGATTTTTATTTGCAACATTTTTTTTATGCAAATCATTGATTATCTGGTGTTTACAAGGAAAAAAAATGAAAATAATAACATTAACAAAAATATTAACAAGATGTGGCAGGTGCACTGTTTTGTACACCTGATTAAGACACGTGAGAAATCGAGGGACAATGTCCCTCTTAGATGATATAGGAATTACGCTTATTCTGTTTCAGCGTCTAGTACATCGAAGACGTCATTAAAGTCGATGCCATTGATCTTAGCAAGCTCTTCTACTCGATAACTTTTTTCATTCTTAAATAATTCTACAAAATTTTTAAAATTGTTTTGAAAATCTGATTTAGTGGAAATTTTTTTATAAAGGGCATCACATAATTTTGCTTTTTCTAATTTTCCTTCTAAATTGGCTTTTTGTTTTCTGCAGGCCTGCAAATCAACTGCCAGTACATTTTCGTTTCCACTTGCACGAAATTTGCCGCTTTCTAGGACTTTAATTTTAAAGTCCAAATCTTTTAATTTCTTTGTGAGAATTTCCGGCTGAATGCTTTCATTTCTTTTAATTTCCTGATTCTTAAAATTGATTTTTGCTTTAATTGTTTCGATTTGAGTGTTTCTTGTTTTCCACTCATGAAAACCTTTTCGGCTGCCTTTATCAAGTTCAGCTAGTTTTTCAAAATTCTCATGAAGAAGTGCAATTTCATCTCTATATTCGGCTTTATCAATTTTATTTAAGAGTGTTTTATAAAGTTCATCAAAATTTGTTGTGATAGTATTTGTGTCAGATTCTTTAACTTTAATAATAATTTTGCGGGAACCATAAGATTTTTCGATTTTGATAAATTCGTAGGCAGGTAATGCATCCCTTTTGGCATTTAGATTCTTCACTTTTGCCATTAATGGATTGAACAGATCATCAAGAGTGAGTATTTTTTCCATTGCTTCAATTTGTTTATCACGCTTTGTATAAGCATTTTTAATTCCTAAAAAGTTCAAAAGGCGCATGAAACAATTTCGACTACCGGCTTCAAGTTTTTTTACATTCTCCAGCATGGCCTTTGCTTCTAATTTCTTTTGAGGAGTGGTGGCTTGGTTTATTTGAGCAAAACTTGCTTCTAAGATATCCTTTAAAGCTACAGATTCCGTTTTTTTTGTATCTTTATTCACTATGCTAAAATATCTTGTCCCGATAGAAAACATCGGTTTTGCCGTTTGCATTTCTAATATTTTTGTATGGTAATCGGTTGAAATAAATCCCATATATAATCCTTATTTTGTTGGTATTAACATTAATCTTTATTACTAACCTAAATTATACAATAAGATTGTAAATACATATAAAAGCTTTAGTTAAGATTAAATAAAGATTTCTATTTACACATAATCCTCCTCTATTATAATTGTGAGTTAAGATAAAAAGAGAAATTCTATGACATTAAATCATCTATTTAAATTTAGCACTCTAGTCCCTCAGGAAAAAACCATAGCCGGCACGCGAAAAAGGGCCTCTAAAGAAAACTTTCCGGCTCTTGTCGGGATGTCTCTTTACAAAATCAATCTCAATAAAGCGGGCGTCCGCGAGCCGCACTGGCATGCCAATGCTGATGAATTGGGCTATTGTTTAACGGGTGAGGCTATAATTTCGTTATATGATACTAACGACACTAAGGCTACTTTCCTCATTGAAGCAGGAGATGCCTACTTCATTCCATCGGGGGCATTGCATGACATTGAAAATGTAGGAGCAGGAAATTTAGAAATACTTGCCTGTTTTAATAGTGACCACGTAGAAGACTTTGGTCTTGTCGGAACGCTTGGCGCTTTTTCAAATGCTGTATTAGGAAATACATGGAATGTTAAAGGGACAGTTTTTGAAGATTATAAACGTGACACAACAAATGTATTTGCAAGAACAAGAAAAGGCCCCATTACAATACCAAATGATACAAGATATGCAACTCCTTACAGTTTTAAACTTGGAAAATCAGCACCATTGATAACAAATGATGGCGGATCAGCTCGTATGGCTCGAAAAAATGTTTGGCCGATCGTTAAAGATTTAAGCCTCTATTCCCTTATTCTAACTGGCAGCGGAATGCGAGAGCCGCATTGGCATCCTGAGACTGCGGAGCTCGGGTTTATAAAAAGTGGGCAAGGCCGTATGTCAATCTTAAATCCTGCGGGGTTTGTGGATACTTACATTATGGAAGAGGGCGATATTTATTTTATTCC
>Ga0105045_10001881_pt1 | contig 17394 bp, 5 predicted proteins | sample MAT02_FD_78089 | JGI IMG/M metagenome (GOLD analysis project Ga0105045, IMG submission 78089) | Freshwater microbial communities from Lake Fryxell liftoff mats and glacier meltwater in Antarctica - MAT-02 (megahit assembly) | ecosystem: Environmental > Aquatic > Freshwater > Ice > Liftoff... | reverse complement strand
TTATGGGTTTGCTACATCCAGAAGGTGTGTATGACGACCCGAATGGACAGCCTTTGCGTATGGAAATGTATCCTCGTTTAAAATATCATTTCCAATTCCAAAATGCCTTTAACTTATTTGCAGAAGTAGCACATCGTGAAAAATATGGTGTGCAGATTTATTCAGGTTCTAAATCTGAAATTTCGTTTTACTCAATCAATAATTTATTTCATCCGGCAACAATTGATGGGTGCTTTATACATGATGGCTATGGAATTTGCGGAGGGATAAAAGTTAAAGGAGATGGTGAAGATGGGTTTATATGGAATGTAAAACCTCATTTAGATCGATTAGTGCATTTCAATGAATTAAGATTAAAAGTACTGGCGAATGCTTTTGAAAATACGAATGTTGGTGTAACAGCGAAATTAGTATCGGTTCATTCATCATCTATAATTTCTGTTTTAGAAAAGCTAAGTAGTTTCAAGACATCCATAAAAAACTATAATTCTAAAATTACAGAAGGTTGGCATGAAACGAATGATGTGGATTTAGGAATAATTAAACGAAATACCCTATTCCCAAATATCAAGAATTACGAAATGATTTATAGTGGCCCTCATTTTTTTGTATCAAATCCATTATACAAAACCCCGCGGGAAATTTGTATTGAAAAGGCAGATTATGATACTATTGACCATACACAAACAGATAAAGATTTTATAGCCCGGACCAATTATATTCCAAACTTAAATAGGGAGAAATTTCCTGAATTAATTCGTGGGTTTCAAACTGGCAAAAAAGATGATTTAGGAAATGATGTTTACGACCATTGGATAGATTATTACAAAGTTGGGTTTAGAAAAATGTTGGGGCAACCCAATGAGAGAACACTTTTTGTTGCCATATTACTGCCCAATTCAACTCATACAAACGGTGTAATTTCTACAATATTTAAAGACAATAAAAGTCTTATTGAACTTACTGCGGTTTCATCCTCAATTGTTTTAGATTTCTTTATTAAGACCGTTGGTGCTTCAAACCTTACAGATAGTCGTTTGTCTGCTTTTCCATTAGGCGTTGCGGAGAAATACAAACTACAATTGTTTTGCAGAACACTACAACTCAACTGCCTCAATAAATACTATGCCCCATTATGGGAAGAAAGCTGGCAAGAGGCATTTAAAACAGATAATTGGAGCAAAGCAGATACAAGATTAAAACCGTTTAATACATTAACGCAAAACTGGCAATGGAGCACTCCATTACGCAATTGGTTTGAACGCAGGCAGGCATTAGTAGAAATAGATGTCATTACCGCTATGGCATTGGGCTTAAGTTTAGAAGAACTTATTCTTATTTACAATGTGCAGTTTCCAGTATTACAACAAAACGAAGATGATACTTGGTATGATATCAAAGGTAATATTGTATTCACTTGCAGCAAAGGTTTGGTTGGTGTAGGACTCGATCGCGCTGAATGGAACAACATAAAAGACATGAAAGCCGGCGAAACCTATGAGCATAAGATTACCAAAAGCGAGCTATATCACGGTAAAAAAATAATTTACGAAGCTCCTTTTGATAAATGCGATCGGGTGGATGATTATAAGGTGGCGTGGGGGTTTTTTAGTAGGCAGTTTGCAGTAGGCGGTTGGCGGTTTGAAGTGGACAGTATTTAGTGATTATTAAGACTTGAATAAAAGGTGAGCATTTTATAAGCAATAAAGAAAAGTGATGGCAGAAAGATTAGTAAAAATAGCGAAAGAACTGAATGTAGGGTTAAGCAGTATAGTTGAGTTTTTGGCTTTTAAAGGCCATGTGATTAAAAATAAGCCAACTTCTATGGTTTCTGATGAGATCTACAGCATCTTACTTCAGGGAATCAAATCTTATATGCATGAAAAAGAAAAGGCGGGTGATTTTGTAATTGGAAGAAGAAATGAATTTGGTGAGGATGTAAATGTTGACCCCAATGAAAAAGTGTTACAAAATCATCTGGATAAAGAAGTTTCAAATCTAGTTTTTGCTGATGATATATATGAAAACAAAGGATCATTTAATGAAGATAAAGAAGAGATAGATAATAATGAACCAAAGTTAAAAGTATTAGGAAAGAATGGGATCAATGGACTAATAATAAGTAAAAAAGCAGAACCAAATATTGAAAAGCCTGAAATAAAACTTTGGAAAAATTTTATAAAAGCTAATAAGGCTATTATATTAGAAAAAGAGCGACCATTTAAGGTTGGAGTAATTGAAAGTTTGGAGAATATTAAAATTAGGGGGAAGGAAATAATAAGGGTTAAAGTAAATCTAAATAGGTACCAAAAAAATAAACTTACAGAAAATGCGGTTAATGCGGCCCAAATTGCCATAAATCATTATAAATACGATGACCAGACCAATCTCTTATATGTCCCCATTTCAGTAAGTGCGGAACAAATAGAGATAATTGATAAAAATTTATACGACGCTTTTAATTTTTTAAATCCAAAAGATCAGAAGGCAATTGTTAAATTTAAAAAGCAAGCGTCATTTAGTGGAAGCATAGAAGTAATTGACCCTAAATATAATGAAATTAATGAGCTTATAAATATAGGTATTAAAAGTCAAGATCCCAATGTTATTCATAGTACATTTAAAGAAATTGAAAAAATTGATCATTTAGAAAAAGAATATCAATATATCAAAAGGGACAAAATAATTTCCGCAATATTAAAAGTAAATTATTTTGATTGGGGCAAGATTATTGAAAAATTTCTAGACCAATTATGTGGGTTGAAAATAAATTTTTATCTTAATAAGGAAAACAAAAATTGGACGATAAGATCTAAGGTATTGCTTACTGATATATCTCTAAAGGTAAAAGATATTGGAATTACGCCAGTAAAATTTGAGCTTAAAAATATTATATTTGAAGTAATAAATGAAAATCAGGAAAAGGAAATACATAAAATAGAATATTGTTTCAATAACCATGATTTAGCAATCGCGCTTGAATTGCCTAAATTAAGACAGCAATATCAATCTGGAAAATTTTTGTATTACGAATACAGATATGAAGTTTTACCTAATGATGAAGATGTGTTGAATACATTTATTGAAAATCAAATAATATTATATTCGAACTATTTAAGAGAAAATGGATTTGTGATAAGTATGAAAAATAACACAACCACACTTGCATTTGATTTTATTGATAAAAATGATTTTAAAGAAAAATATAGTTTAATCGAAAATGATGGAATATTTAATACTGTGTATGATAGCAAAAAAGATGATACAGCTTTTAAAATTCGCGTAGCATTTACACCACCTGAGTTAAATGAAATTTCAATGGCCATCAGAAATAAATTTAAACATATAAGTATAAGATATAATAAAAAAGGGAGCAACTTAATATTTAGGTTACCTTATGAAAGCGAAGATGATATTGTAGAAATAAAAAATTACTTTTTCGAACGCAAAGATTTTTTAAGTATAACTTACCATGATGATCCGTTCTACAAAAGCTTTTATTGCGATATTGATCTTGTAAAATATGAAGAAATAATAAAAGATAAAGTTAATTTACTTAAAAATACGGAAATTTATTATCCAAATAATAACAGAGGTAACGGTATATTGTTAGGCAATTTGATTTCTGTCAACAGTGATTTGAGTGAACTTACCTTGCAATTAAGTGATAGTAAAAATATGGGTGAGTTAATCAATCTTCGCGACCAAAATATATGGCTGAATGAAATAAAGCCTGATATGACTGGTGATAAAAAGAAGAATGAATGGTTGGAAGAAGCTATTAATAAATTAATTAATCCGAAACACGGTTTTAACGGCCGTGCTGTAAACGATAATATAATAAATTATATTTTTGATCCAACTACAGCCTGCCATTTAAATAGTGATGAACTAAGTGATACATCTGAAAATTGGCAAAAAGTAGTAACTAATTTATATTCAAAAACTATTAATAAACCACAAATAGAGTCCGTTGTAAAAGCCGTGTACTCTCAAGATCTTGCACTTTTACAGGGTCCTCCAGGTACTGGAAAAACAACCGTAATTGCAGAAATTATATGGCAATTAATATGCCAAGACCCTCAACATAAAATTCTACTTACATCTGAGAGCAACCTTGCTGTAGATAATGCTTTAGAAAGACTGAAATCAAATGAAACAAATATTATTAAGCCCATTCGGTTAGGAAATAATGTACAAGAAGAGGAAGGTTTGTTTTTTCACATAAATCGTATAGACGAGTGGTCAAATGCTGACTATAACGAAGAATTAACATATAATACTGAAACACTAGAAAATGAAGATATTAATAATAATGTAGTGTATCATTGGATGAAACGATTAGAGAATAAGTCAAAAATTGGCGATACTGATAATTGTGAGATATTACAAAAATGGCGGAGTAACCTTAAGACACCTACTAAAGAGACCAAGACAATATTTAAAGAAAACTACTATAACCATGTAAACGTTGTTGGTAATACATGTAGCTCAGCAGGCAGTCCTAAATTTTTACAAAGTTATCAAGACCTTTATAATACAAATCACATTGAAATTAAAAGTAATGAAAGAGTTGTAAATAAGAACTCTATAATAAGATACTACTACACCCTAAAGAATAATAAGAAACATAGATATCTAGAAGTAGAAAAAAAATTGGTGCAAGTAGTTTTTGATACTGTGATAATGGATGAGGCTAGTAAAGCTACACCGCCAGAACTATTGCTTCCCTTCTGTTATGGCAAAAGAAATATCATAATAGGTGACCACCGTCAACTTCCGCCAACATTAAAAGAGCTTGATGATGAAGGATTTCAGGCAGCTCTTGAAGAAATCGGTGAGACAAATCTAGCTATTGAGTGGAAGACTAAGGCTGAAATGAAGGTATCTCAATTTAAAAAATTGATATCCAATGCTCCAAAAGAAATAATAGGAGTTTTTAATTTGCAATATAGAATGCATCCACAAATCAATAATGTTATCCAGCAATTCTATTTAGACGATGGAGGGCTTAACCCAGGACAGGAATTAGTAGACAATTGTGAATCACATTACACTTCAAATCATCCACTTTCACGTTACCATGGACTAAAACATGATGGATTCATTAATCCTGAAATTCATACTTTGTGGGTCAATGTTGATGAACCTGAAAGGAAAGATGGGTTTTCTTATGTAAATGAAGGTGAGGTGGATGCCATAAGAAGGGTATTGAATTATATAAAAAATTCGGATGGATATAAGAATTATACAGATTTCTGGATTTCAAAAAACAAACCAGAAGAAAATGAGATAGGTATTATTAGCTTTTATGCAAAACAACTAGGGGCTATAAAACAAATGTTGAAGCAGATATCTGATATGAGTGTCAGATTGAAAACTGTTGATAGGTTTCAAGGTATGGAGAGAAACATAATCATTGTATCAACTGTCAGGAGTAATAAAAAAATAGAATTTCCGAACCAAATCCAGAATTTTTCAGAAAATACAGAAAATAACGGCTACCCTAAAAATAATTCACTTGGATTTGCAGAGTCACCAGAAAGAATAAATGTGGCTTTATCTCGAGCGAAAAGATTGTTAATTGTGGTAGGGAATTCAGATCATTTTTCTGTTAACCCGTTTTACAAAAATGTAATTTCTACCATAAAAAACAATTCTATAGGAAACGAAACGATCATAGATTATAAAAATCTTAATTTATATTAATGATAGATCTGATAAGTTTTATAGCGGATAATGATGGTATTGATTACTATCCATTAGTAGGTATTGTCAATTATGAATATCACTTTCAAGAGCATTTCTTAAGTGGTGATGTATATAGAAGCACAGAGTTAAATGCTATTGAAGAAGTTATTTGTGGGTTAATTAGAAAACATAAAGAGTTATCCTTTTTTGAAATAGGAAGATTATTAGGTTTAAGTGTTATTTCTTCATTATCACCTAGAGTTGTTGAAGATGTTTCAGAAGTATCATTGATTAAAAAAAGCTTGAGTAATTTAATAAATCATCATCAAATCTGTGAAATTGAAGAATTAAAATATAAGTTAACACCACTGGGCGAAAAAGGGACAGAATTAAATAAAAAGTTTAGCTGTATTGAAAAGTCGTCATTTAGTGTTTTTGTTGATTCTTTTTCCAAAAATGAATCTGATATTTATAAAATAATAAGTAACGTTAGACATTGGAAAGAAATAACCAACATAGAAATAAAAAAATCGAATGGTAAATATCTAACGCTTATTGAAAATCAAAGACCTGAAATAATCACTAATGACATAAGTCACTTCAGCTTTGCCGAAAATATTAAATTTATAAAGTCAGAAAACTTATGTACTATTTTTCCTGTAGGTATTTATTACAATAAAAGCACTGATGAATTTGAATATAAATTCAAACTCGAATATGAAGGAAATTTAAATGACACAAATGAGCTGGTTTTCGATGACATTCAAAAATCTAAAATCTTAAAGGAGCTAAAATTTCTGTTAGTTTCAAAATCGGTTATTTCACCAGATATTGATACAATGTATGAATTCATTGAAAAATGGGATTGGAACTTGTTGTCACAAAGTTCAGACATTAAATTTGATAAAGTACTATTGTCGGCATTTATTGAAAAATGGGATTGGTCATTAATTTCATTAAATACTTCAATTCAATTTTCAGCAGACTTAATTGAACGTTTCATTTCAAAATGGGATTGGGATAGAATATCACAAAACCAGTCTTTTCTTTTCTCTACAGAATTAGTAGATAAATATTCAGCAAACTTAAACTGGAAATTAATTTCTGGTTTAGACATCGATATCTATACAAAATCGTTTATTGACAAGTTTAAAGACTGCTTTCACTGGAACATATTATCTAAAAATTCTAACTTTAAAATAGACAATAGTTTACTTTATAAATATAAAGACTATTTTAATTGGAATGCTGAAAGAAGTGAATTTCTGCCTACTGATCTTCAAGAAATTGAGATATATCAAAAATACATCAATTTTAATAACTTGTTTCAACAATTAGATTCAAATAAAATAATATTATTAGAAGCCAAGGGTATAATATATGCAAATAAAGACAGAATAAAACCTTTGTCTTTAGAAAGAATTCAATTTACTGATGAAATTATCGAACTTTTTACAAAAAACAATCTTATAAAATGGGATTCAAAGCGTTGGATAGATATAGAAGAACATACTGCTTATAAATGGCGTGGAAGAGATGATAGTGAAAGTATTATTAATAAACAAGATCTTGGTTTTTTTGATAATCAGTTTGTTTTATGGGATATATCATTATTCAATAAATATAAATCAAAATTATACGAATACTGTGATACGAGTTCTTTATCTAATTTTATAAATCGGATATCATCAACTATTAGTTTAAAGCATGATGATCCGATACTAGAATTACAGATTTTGAATTGGGATCAATTGATAATAAATCCGAATATAACCATAAATTATGATTTTCTAATTAAATATAAGGATAAAATAGATTGGCAAATGGCTTCAGGTGTTGCACAAGTTTATGAGGATGATACTATTCTACAGACATTTAATACTAAAATAGATTGGGATATTATAATTGAAAAAAGAGAAAAGATAATCAATTCGAACACATTTAAAGTTTGCTACCAAAATATAGATCAAGAATTATTCTTTGACAAATATGAAAATCAAATAACACCTGATTTTTTATCACAAACATTTAATGTTATAAATTGGGATATAATATCTGCCGCTTCTAATGAAGATCTACTTCAGACTGATGTAATTAGTAAACATGTCGAATTGTGGAATTGGGACATACTATCTTCAAATGAAAGATTGCAAATAGATAATTTTAAACTTATAAAATTTTCGCAAAACTGGAACTGGACCAATTTATCAAGTAATAAAACTATTGACGAATTAGATCCTTGGGAATTAATACCATACTCAGAATCGTTAGACTGGTCAGCATTTACTACAGAAAATCGAATTACAACATTTTTATCAAAAATTGGATGGGATCTATTAAAGCAAAATGAACAAGTAGAGTATATCATTAATTTAGCATTAAAATTTCCAAATGAATGGATTTGGGGTATTTTAAAATTTAACAAGCATCTACCTTTTGTAGATGAAATTTTGTTTTTAATAGATAAAACGATAATATGGAACGAGATTATAAATGATTCAAGATTTCACTTGGATATATCTAATATCGAGAAGTACAAGTATAAATTAGACTGGCCATCTTTAACTACAAGTAAAAGGCTTAATAAAAAACTTAATGTTTTGTCGCACTTCATAGATAAATGGGACTGGGATTTGTTAAGTGAAAATTCAGCTATTTACAATGATATAAGTATTGTACAAAAGTTCAAAACAAAATTTAAATGGAATAAAATTTTAGAAACATGCGATCAGAACGTGACAAAAGAGATAATATATGAATTTCGAAATGAATGGATTAAACCATTTTCATCAGAAAGAAATAATTTTGAAATGGCAGTAAGAATGTTTAGAGAAAAATTTTCTCATCAAAATTATTTTGTACCGAACTCTGAGTTTTTGAAATGGCAACAGGAATTTTGTAATATTAATCAAATTTTGGAAAATACTATTTTTGAAAGTCCCTTTGTTCAAAAATTTGGTACTCATTTTCTTCCAAAATATGTAAAAGATATAGTTAAAATAATTAAAGATCCACTAAAAGAGATTGAATCAAATAACGGTGTATTCATTGAAAAGGAAATGGAAAGGTGTGAAAGTTTATTTAATGATATAGCCGGTGTATCTTTAGATGAACAGCAGCGAAAATGTATTATAATAGATGAAGATAATAGCTTAGTTGTTGCTGGCGCTGGTTCAGGTAAAACGATGACAATTGCAGGAAAAGTAAAATATTTAACTGAAAAGAGAAAAGTTAAACCAGAGAACATATTGCTTATAACTTTTACAAGAAAAGCAATGGAAGAAATGGAAGATAGGGTTAAAATAAAAATGGGGATAGATTTAGAAGTGCGCACTTTTAACAGTTTAGGGTTAGATATTATAGGAAAGGCAGAAGGCGTCAATAGACCATCTTTAAAAGAAGATTATGAAATCAGGAAATTTCTAAATGACTCTTTTATAAATTTGTCAAGCCAACCCGAATATAAAAATTTATTGCAAGAATATTTTGCTTATTATTTGAAATTATATAAACCACTAACAGAATTTAAAAATCAAGGTGAATATATACTATATGTAAAGGAAAATAATTTGTCTTTTAAAAGTATAGAAGTTGAAACCAAAGGAACTGTTAGCCTTTTCAAAGAACAATTAAAAAGTCAAGAGGAAGTTGAAATAGCAAATTATCTGCACCTGAATAATATTAAATATGAGTATGAAAAGGAATACAAAGTTAATCTTGCCAATGAAGATTTTAATCAATATAAGCCAGATTTTTATCTACCTGAATATGATATATATATTGAGCATTTTGCATTTGTTGATGAGGGAGGGAATGTTCCAGATTGGTTTCGATCTGATATAAAGGGAAAACCTTCTTATTATGAATCTGCAATTTGGAAAAGGGAGATTCATAAAAAATATAACACTACACTAATAGAAAGTTATTCATATGAAAAATCCAGAGGGCAACTAAAAGAGAATTTAAAAATTAAATTAGAAAATCATGGTGTTCAGTTTAATCCAAAATCAATAGAAGATGTAGATGAAATAATTAAAAAGTACTACAAGCCTGAGTTAAGAAAATTTTCAGATCTGTTACAAACATACATTACCCTGCTAAAGCAAAGTAGGCAAAATCTTGAAGATGTTCTTAATAAATCAAAAGAGTTAAGTTTTAGTGAAGAATTAAGGTTTACTAAGTTTATGGAAATTTTTAGTCCTATCTGCTTATTGTATAATAATTTCTTGAGTAAAGGTAACTCGATTGATTTTAGTGATATGATCAATAGAGCTATTGATCATGTAGATCAAAAGAGAATAGATAAAATGTATGATTATATTATTATAGATGAATTTCAGGATACTTCAATAAACAGGGGAATGTTAATCAAGAGCCTGAGATCGCTTAATCCAAATTGTAAATTATTTTGTGTTGGTGATGATTGGCAATCCATATATAGGTTTGCGGGTAGTGATATTTCCTTATTTACTAACTTTGAAGAGTATTTTGGCAAAACTAAAATTTCTGAAATAGAAACAACATACAGATTTGATAATTCAATCATTGAATTGTCAAGTAGCTTTGTTTTGGAAAATCATAATCAATTATCAAAGAACCTGAAACCTATAAAAAATGTAGAATCACCCACCTTTGAAATAGTATATTATCTTAATGATACAGATGAGCTTAAAAAAGCATTTGAAAAAATAAATTATATGGCAGATGGAAAAGAAAAGACAGTACTAATACTCGGCAGGTACAAAAGTTCATTTGACAATATATTGGCATCAGACTTATTTTTAAGTTCAAAAACACCAGATACTTTAATTTATAAAAAATATCCTAGTTTAAAAATAACAAAACTTACAGTACATAAATCAAAAGGTTTAGGTGCAGATTTTGTAATTGTATTAGGATGTAATAATGGAAAGTACGGTTTTCCAAGTGAACTGAACGATGACGCGGTGTTGAAAACAGTATTGTCTGAAGCTGACCAATTCCCGAATGGTGAGGAAAGGAGACTTTTTTATGTTGCTATGACTAGAACAAAGGAATATTTGTTTTTATTTGCTGATATAAATAATCCATCAAAATTTATTAAAGAATTGGATAATGCAGAAAGTATAAAGAATGAGAATATGCCTGCATGTCCAACGTGCGGGGATGGGTCCTTAATGAAAGTTCGTCTGAATAAAGCAACAAACGGAAAATTTTGGGGATGTTCGAATTATCCAATGTGTACATGTTCAATTGAAATAGATTAATAGAATATTTATTATTTATTTTAACTCTACTTTATCAATATTATGAAGCAAGGAATCTATGAGATATCTATTTCTTGCAAATAATATTTGACTTCATGTTTATGTTTGTCAATATATGTTTTTCCAATCGGAAGGTCATCAAAAAAAGATGACGTGAGCATTTCCAAAGGAGTAATGCGCCTAAGAGCCTTAGAAAATTTATTGGGATCCAAGTTATGCTCTTGTATGAAAAATGTAAAATAATCATCCTTGTCCATAAAACCTTCGGCTGTAGAATGGTCCCAATCTTCATGTTGCAAATAATCTTTATGGAGAAAACCTTTTAAAACATTAAGACAAAATCCAACACAAGTCATATACTGACCAATATTTGATGAAAAGTGAGTACCATCCTGATCGTAAAATTCACCGGAAAAGAAACATCCATAATTAGGAGATGCATTCCTTTGAATATTTTGAGCCATTTTAAGAAATGAAGGTATCTCAAAAGAAGGAATGACTGTCGTAATTTTGTGGTAAAAGTCACTTTTCAAATCATCTAATCGAACATCTCTCCCTGTGTAATGAAACTCAAATAGTTGAGAATTATACTTCATGATTATTGCTGAATGTGTAGCAATATCACCTTCATTCAATATACCTATTGCAACAAAATCCTGAACATGTACGTCAGATAAAATATCACTTTTTTTAATTAGATCAAGCGGTAGTGTCATTCAAAAGCTTTATTTTAGTTTTCTGATATCTTTGTTCTAATTTTGAAATAATGGCTTGGACTTGTGTTGCATCCTTAAATCCGTTAGATAGTAGAAGTAATGTTTTAACTTCATTTATGTCAACATCATTTTTATCGAACTGACTTAACAACAAGTTTATAACTTCAAATTTTCTTTCATTTAGAGTCATTATTTGATCAAAAACATCATAAAGCATTTGAAGACGAACCATCAAATCAGTTCTGCTATTATAAACACTAAAGAATTGATCGAAAATTATTATTACTGGATCTTGAATGACTGCAACGTGGCTGTAAAAGTCTTTTTTGTTTTCTCTTTTATAACTTGTTTTTTGAACCAATACATTGATTCTTTTATACAAAAAAGGATTAACTTCCATAGCATCACTTTCGGAGCAATTTATAATTATTTCCGTCTCATCTTCCATAATAAGATGATAATTAGGACTTTTGCCACCTACAGCAATTACTTTAGCCCGCAGCACTTCTGATGTCACTAAAAAACCAGGTTGTGGTTTCAAAATAATTCTACTCTTACTTTGAAAGATAGTTTTAAAATTATTTATGGTTTGTCCAGCTCTTTGTAGAGTAATACCATAATTGAGGTCGTCGCGTATTATTTCTCTATGCATTTTACGTATAGGGTCTAATAACTCTTCGTCACTAATTTCACCTTCTATTGCTTGTTCTAGGGTATCTGCAATAGATTGGCCTACTTCATCATCTGTTATTGCTATGGCTTGTGCCGATCCTGATTTAATAGAAAACCTAACATTTTCATCACCTGCTATTGCAATTGCTAATTTACGTAATGATTCTAAGACTGTAGTAAATGATAGTAAACCACTCGCAGAAAGACTGTGAAGCTGAACAGCTTCTCCATTTCTTTCGGTTTCGAGGGTGATTACTAAATGCGATGCCATGATTAGTGATTTATCGTCACAAAGGTAGTGCATAAAACTCAAATGAGAAAATTTAAAATCTTACTGTCAGAAAAAAATTATTAAATATGGGACGATACCATAAACGAACGATGACAAGCCTAGCATATTTTGTTGTTTTTTTTAATAGTTAGTTTGGCAGTTAAAGCAGATTTTTATATTTTGTCCTAATATGTGGCAACAATACGGACAAATATTAAGTTATCACATCATAAATTTATACTAAATATTCGATTAACATTAAAATAAATATTGTCGCAAATATATGCTAAATTTGCGACCAAAAACAAGCTTAAGTATGGCTGAAAGCATTGAAATACAAGTATTGAGTAAAATAGGGAAAGCCAGAAGGGGTTCGCTGTTTTTTACTGAAAACTTTCTAAACTTCGGTACAGCAAAAGTAGTAAGTAAGGCTTCGGAAAGGCTTGCTAAACAAGGTGAGTTGCTGAGGGTAACTACAGGTATGTATGTAGGTATAGCATTAGATTCTGTCATTGGGCCCACCAAACTTGGGATAGAGGCTATTTCCAAAGCCATTGCTAAAAGAGATAAGGCCAGAATAGTACCCACAGGGCTATATGCTTTAAATCGGCTGGGACTCTCCACCCAAGTACCCTTAAATATCTTATACCTTACTGATGGTGATGCGCGAAAAATAAAAATCGGTGACAGATCCATTACATTCAAGAAAACCACTCCCAAAAATATAGCTGCTTTAGGGGTTATAAGTAGATTAGCTATTCAAGCTCTTAGGACTTTAGAAAAAGATAAAATAACGGCAGATGAAATAGAAAAAATACAGCAATTACTTAAAATGGAAAAAGCAACTCAGCTGATATTAAAAGCATACCGCTTGATACCATTATTGGTGAATGGGAAAAAGATTATATAACCATGCAACAAAGTATATTATACAATCCATCTCTGCCTTTTAAACAACTCATAGCACGAAAACAAGAATTAAAATCGAGAATTAACAAGCAATCCTTCAACCGACAATAATAAATCATGCTCCCACTTCAACAAGCATACGAAGTCAAACATTCCATACTGGAATACCTTAAAGCAACTTTTGGTTTTAAGGACAAAGCGGTACAAGAAGCCTTTTATCGTTTTATAGCTGACGAAAAAGATGGCATCTTCAAAGGGCCGTATGTGTCACTGAAGCTGCCGTTTGTAAAATCGCCAATAGAGCAAACCATACCGCTGGAGATTCGACCCGATTTTCCTCCATATGACCATCAATATAAATCTTTCCAACGGTTACATAGCAGTGAGCTACACCAACCTCAACCCACATTGATTACTACCGGGACTTCATCGGGAAAAACGGAGTGTTTTTTATATCCCATATTGGACTATTGTCATAAAAACAATCATAGGAGCGGCATCAAGGTTATCATCCTTTATCCTATGAATGCATTGGCATCGGACCAAGCAAAACGTTTGGCGGAAGCTATATGGAATGATGATCGACTTAAAGGCCGCATAACTGCTGGTCTATTTATAGGAGAAGGTAAAAATAGTGCTAAGTATCCAAAGGATATGGGAGAAAACCACATTATAGAAAACCGTAACAGCATAGTAGATAGCCCACCTGATATACTTTTGACCAATTTCAAAATGTTGGACTATGCTTTGATGCGCAAAAATTTCAACAATTTATGGACATACAACTTTGAAGACTCTTCTTTATTAAAGTTTTTAGTACTGGATGAGTTGCACACCTATGATGGCGCACAAGGTACTGATGTTGCAAATCTAATCAGAAGGCTCAAGCTAAAGTTACACATCCCTAAAGGGCAGATGTGCCCGATAGGTACATCAGCTACCATGGGATCAGGAGAAGAATCTATTCATTTGCTCACGAGCTATGCCACTAAAGTTTTTGGAGAGTCTTTTGATACCGATGCTGTGATTACTGAAAATCGTGTTACCGTAGCAGATTTCTTTGAAATTGCTGAAAATGAATTGGACAGATATATACCCAGGCATATCGGATTACTAGAGAGCCGGCTCAAAGAAAATGAGACATATATTGACTATATCCAACGGCAAAAGAGATTGTGGCAGGTTCCAGAAACTGTAAATGCTATACAGTTGGGAGATGAACTTAAAAAGTTAAAACTAGTCAGGGACCTCGTTTCACTTTCTGACCAACATATTACCACATTGGAAGACCTGTTAAGAGAAACGGCAAATATCAATGTAGAATTCAGAAGATTGCCAGAATGGGACGATGTCAATAAAATGAATCCAAGGGAAGAAGTAGTCAACTCTATACTTGCACTGATCAGCGATGCGAAAACCGGATCGCATGGTAAATCTCCATTTATATATGTCCAGATCCAAATATGGGTGAGAGAATTGAGTGGTCTATTAAGGCTGCTAAATGAGACACCATCCTTTCTATGGAAGAATAATGCGGGCACTAAATATGAGGCAAAATCACTACCTGCCTACCACTGCAGAGAGTGTGGATCTAGCGGATGGCTGGGCGTAAAAGATGACAATAAAAACCATTTTTACGATGATGCTAATAAGATTTACGAATACTTTTTTAGCAATCATAAAAATATCTACTTTATCAATACGGCTTCCCATAAGCATATAGAAGAATATGAACCTACTAATACCATAGATGGCTATCTAAATCCGATAGAAATGACTATAAAAGATAGCGGTAATGCGGAAGTATTCAAAATACATGCTGTGCGCAAACTAAATGAATCCAAATCGCGACATATTTGCCCTGAGTGTAATACAGAGAACACCATTGCCATTATAGGTACAAGGTTGGCAACATTATCATCTATTAGTATAAGTCAGGTGTTGTCTTCTGATTTGGATCCAAGAGATGATAAATACAGGAAAATACTGGCATTTACCAATAGTGTTCAGGATGCAGCGCATCAGGCTGGATTTGTAGAAGCTAGAAACTATCGATTCACATTCAGATCTTCATTACAAAAAGTAGTTAACTTAAAAGGAAATGCTATTAATTTAAGGGAGCTTGAGGATGATTTTATTAATTACTGGAAAGAACACTCTGATGAGTCAAGTAAAAATGATGAGGATGCATACTATTACCGCTTCTTCCCTGCTGACTATAAAGGTAAGGTAGATATTGAGCATGACTATCGCATTGGCAAAAAATTTACTGATGAATTTAAAAAAGAGTTTGATGAACGTATGCGATGGGAGATCGTGTCAGAATATGGTTTTAATGCTGATATAGGAAGGACATTAGAAAAAACAGGTACTTCAGCTGTTAGATTTGATGCACTAAAACTGAACGCCATTTTCCCACTCATGCAAAATTGGTTGGATGAAAATGGGCTGATAAGTATAACTGAAGATTTATTCACTCCTTTTGTCAATGGAATATTGCACCGAATCAGAATACGAGGTGGGTTAGATCATATATTTTTAAACAAATTCAGAACAAACGATCTAAAGTTATGGGATTTGAATTGGATGAAAGATAACAGACATTTTTTAAATAAAAATTATGGAACAAGATCCAGAATTCCAAAACTCATTACTACAGCTGCACATCAACGAGGGGTATTAGATAGTACTTATACACAAACCAATAATTGGTTTAGAAGCTACTATTTGAAATCTTTTCACATGGCAACTTCTTACCCTGGAGATGTAAATGATTTTTATCAAAAGGTTTTTGAAGTACTTAGCGAAGTAGGTGTAATGAATAAAAAGGGGACAGAAGGTAATGAAAACTATGCCATCATACCTGAAGTACTTATAGTAGAAAATACGATCAAGCAATACAGTTGCGATGTTTGTGGATCAGAATTACATGTAGCAAATAGTGATACTTTGACCGAAAGTACAAAATGCTTAAACTATACTTGTAAAAATGGTACCTATCAAGTATTACCCTTAAGTAAACCAAATTACTATCAACTCATATACAACAGAAGCAGGGCACCAAGAATCTATGCTACTGAACATACAGGTATTCTTGAAAGGAGGGATAGAGAAGAAAAGGAAACTGATTTTAAGGAAAGACCTAAATTTAATTCTCTCAATGCCATAGTTGCTACTTCCACATTAGAGATGGGAATCGATATAGGTACTTTGAATTCAGTTATTAATAATTCTGTGCCGCCACTTACGTCCAATTTCCTGCAAAGAGTGGGTCGTGCAGGACGATCTACTGGCAGTGCTTTAGTCACTAATTTTGCAAAAAGCCAGCCACATGATCTATTCTACTATGAAGAGCCACTAGATATGATGGAAGGATCTGTCTCAACTCCAGGATGTTATCTCGAAGCAAAAGATATTTTGTTTAGACATTTTTTTGCTTACTGTCTGGACAATTGGGCTGTATCAGATGATAAAAATAATTTTATCCCCGGACGACTTATTTCATTAAGATTACTGAATACAGATTTATCAACTCCAGAGTTTTTGAGCAACAGAATAATTTCATTTATTAAAGCTAATGAGGGACAACTATTTACACGATTTTCAGAATTTTACAAACCTGATCTATCGGATGTTAAAGTGCTGGAAGCGCTAAGAGTCTTTCTCGCAGATGAAAGTTTTTATTTACGTATCCGAAATACATTTATTAAATTGAAAAGTGAGTATACCTATATATACCAAAAAAGAAAAGAAATTGAAGACATTATCAAAACAAATAAGCTGGCTGAAAGTGATGATGAGCGTAAAATATTAGAAGGTGAATTTAAAGCCTTATGGGGATTAAAACGAATGATAGATAAAAGGTCGGTATTAGAACATATGACGAATA
>Ga0105045_10001880_pt1 | contig 17398 bp, 18 predicted proteins | sample MAT02_FD_78089 | JGI IMG/M metagenome (GOLD analysis project Ga0105045, IMG submission 78089) | Freshwater microbial communities from Lake Fryxell liftoff mats and glacier meltwater in Antarctica - MAT-02 (megahit assembly) | ecosystem: Environmental > Aquatic > Freshwater > Ice > Liftoff... | reverse complement strand
GATGTTGCCGATGCAGCCGGGCCTGCCCGAGCGGCGCACCCACGACTACAAGCGCAACGGCACCACGACGCTGTTCGCGGCGCTGGACATCGCGACGGGGAAGGTCACCGGAGCGTGCAAGCCTCGGCACCGCCACCAGGAGTTTCTCGCGTTCCTGAAGCAGGTCGCGAAGGCCTACCCCGATGACGGCACGGGCCAGGAGCTGCACCTGGTGATGGACAACTACGCCGCCCACAAGCGCGTCGAGATCCGCGACTGGCTGGCCGCGAACCCCCGGATCCACGTGCACTTCACCCCGACGTCCGGCTCGTGGCTCAACCTGGTCGAGGTCTGGTTCGGCATCATCGAACGCCAGGCCATCCACCGCGGCACCTTCCGCTCCGTGCGTGAGCTCAACGCCAAGATCCGCGCGTTCATCGAAGGCTGGAACGACCGCAGCCATCCCTTCGTCTGGACCAAGACCGCCGAGGAGATCCTCAAGAAGGCCGACCGCCGCAACCGGAAGACAACTTCAGCGACGCGCCACTAGGTTGCTCCGGTGGTCGGCAGTCCTTGGCACAGACCTGCGCCGACACGGGGTAACTCGACCTGGCAGCGGCTCGCCGAGCTCACCGCGTCCGGCCGCCACCTGCTACACGGATCGCAGCAGCCCGGGTTGACGGCTCTCCGTCCCCGCGCCCCCATCGACTTCAGCCCCGACCAGTTCTCCAAGCAGACAGCCGTGTTCGCCACCGAGGACCCCACCTGGGCCATCGCCTACGGCATCCGCTCGGTCGCGTGCCGACGCTTCCTCAGCGCCTGCTTCTACCCCGGCCTGGAACCGGGCACACCGTCGCAGCGGCGCATCTTCCTGTCCTACGCCGCCACCGTCGCAGGGCAGGCCCCCACCACCGGGGGTGTGGTCTACGTGCTGCCTCGCGACAGCTTCACCAGGATGCCCAGCCACCTCGACCCAGCGCTCGGACCCATCACCGAGTGCCAGTGGACCAGCACCGAGACCGTCCCTGTCGCCGACGAGATCCCCGTGGACCGGCACGACCTGCCGATCCCCCTGCTCCTGCACGACTTCGAGACCGTGTCCGCCCGCTCAGCCGAGGACCCGGCCGGCTACCCCTGGCTCGAGTAGAGCGGGCTCGACTGTCCTGCCCGTAGGACGATCGGCTACCAGGATGAGCCGGGGTCAGCTCCAGGTTCGGTGACTGAGGACGACGCGGTACCCGTCGGGATCCGCGACGGTTACACCCCACTGCTCCCAGTAGGGGTTGCGCGCGGTCACACGCGCGCCGCCCGCCTTGGTCAGGCGGCCGAGCAGCCCCTCGTCGGCAGGAGCGCCGAGGTAGAGCACAAGCAGATCCTCCTCGGTCGGGGCCGGAGGCGTGGCGCCCTCGGGGTCGGCAACAAGCTCCAGATGCCAGCCGGCGGTGGGCCACCCGACCATCAGCAAGTCGTGCCCCCCGGCATCTTCCGGTGGAGTCCGCCACAGCACCTGCAGCCCCAGGCCCTGGACCCAGAAGCGCTCGGCTGCTCCCAGATCGCGACTCGGGCGGGCGATACGCAGGTGGCTGTCGGGTCCCGGGAGCACGACGCCATCATCACTGGCCACCGGTTGTCAGCACCAGAGGAGGAGACCGCTTGGCTGTCGACGTCATCGTGCCCGAAGGCGGAACGAGCTCGGGGAGAGGCTGGCCCGCGCGAAGGTTGCCCAAGTTCCGGATCTGGCGCACACCATCCCGCCATGGTCGTCCGGTGACGGGGCCCTGCCCCCCCTCTGATTGCGGTGTGATTATGGATGCTCTGCGGGCGGCGCGTCCTGGCGACGGGGTCACCGTCACCCCGGTCTGCGGGGCAGCTCAAGGGCGCGTGCGAGCAGCCGGCGAGGCTCCGGAGGTGGCGCGGTCGCGTGCCGGTGGGTGCTGACAAGACCCTTCTCCGACAAGCGTCCTGTCACGGTCTTGCCCGTCCGTTGCGGGGCCCCGTTGCACACTGGTGTCCATGCAGACATGGGACGGAACGACACCGCTGCCACCCCGGTCCACGCCCAAGCAGCTCCCGCTGACGGTCACCACCCGCTTCAGCCAGACAGACGACGTCAGCGGTCACGGTCACTGGACGGCCGAGGTTCGCCTCATCACCCACCAGGACGACCGCAGCTCAGCTGGTTACACGCTCTGGACGTACAGAGAGGCGCACGACCCAGCCCATGGCCCTACCGACGTCACCGAGCAGGTCACCGAACGAGCCATCGGCCAGTTCGCCAACCGACTCACCAGGCTCCTGGGCGGACCTCCTGAGCGCACTGTGCCTGACGAGTAGCCCCACGGTCTGACTCAAAAGGCAGCTGCCGCACTGGACGCCCTGCCTCGCGTTCGTTCATGGGCCGTCGCCGCTTGCGCGCGGCGTAGTCACCCCGCGATCAGAGGGGGGGGGCCCTGACCGAGACGCAGCGCTTGCGCGACTGCGAGGACTCGTTTGAGGCGAGCATGCGTCCGGCTCTAGAGGCCAGCCGTGTGCCCCCGCCTCAGCCCCACATCAAGGGGTCGAAGGAGGTGAGGACCGCGCTTAGTGCGGTGCAGAGAATGAAACCAGCCATAGAGGTGGCCCACAAGAAGCCGATCCTGTAGATGTCGCTGGCGTCCGAATCGGCTCGCCTCGGTGGAAAGTCTTGTGACACCTGCCGCAGTCGATACCGGGTAGACAGCGTCAGAGCAATCAGTTGAGATGGCGCGACGAACAACAGGAAATAGCAGGCGAAGGCTGGGACTCCGAGCTCAAAGGCGATTGCACTGACGCCAACGCCCACAACGGACAGTATCGGCCACACCACGAAAGTCCCCATCTTCAGCAGGATCCACATCGTGTAGGGGCCTTCGACGTGACTACACCGAAAATCGCGGAAACTTGGTCGATCCTCGACAAGCCAAACGAAGGGAGTCATAACTGCTTTCTGAACGTTTAAGGTCACCAGGGTGGCAACCGCCACCTCAAGCAGGCCAGGCTCTGTTCGCCCGATCAAACGAGACTCGTCACGTTCGGAGCCGACATCACCAGAATCAAGGCCCGCCGGTGTTGGGTGGACCGGGTACCGCGGCCACGGAAGGTCGGGGGCAGCATGACCCTCAATCTGGGCCCAAACCCGTCATCATGCTGGACCGGGCCTCCCTGGTGCTCACGCGCCTCGAGGCAGTTACGGGCACGGCGGAGGGAGGGGTGCGCCAGGCCAGAGCCCGCTGGCGCGCGTTGGTCGCCTGTCGTTCACCGCAAACCGACCCCTGGGTGACGCAGCTGACCCTCCGAGCGGGCCGACGACGTGGAATCCGGGCTTGGTGGCCCTTGGACGGGCTGTCCGGCTGAGGATCGGCTACCGGATCCGGTCGTGGACAGACTTCTAAGGTCGGCGCGCACGGAAAAGCCGGGGGAGCTCGCGGCGGAACCCCGAGGCGTGTTGCTGCGTCTGACGGTCATGGGTGCACGAGCGGCTGCCGCCACCGGGCTGGTGGTCCTGCTCCTCGCCGGCTGCGGGCAGGGAACCGGTTCCGTCCTCGCAGGCGGCGGGTCCGCTCAGGATGACGGCACGACAGTCGACTGCGGTGGCAGCGTGTACGAGGCTGATTCGTTGGACGACGCCCCGCCGGCCTCCTCGCTACCCGACGGGCCGGCAGGGGCAGTCAATGATCTCGGGGAACCAGCCTTCGACCCGGAGTTGGGCTGGTCCGTGGTGCACCAGGACGGCGATCGGGTGGACCTGCTCCGCGAGCTCGACGCGCCGTTCGACAATGGCGGCGGTGACATCCGCACCCACGAGTCCATCAGCCTGGAGCGCATCACTGGCTCGAGCAACGTGCCCGACGGGACCTGGTTCCTGACGTCTGCTGGCCCCTGCGCCCAGCGTGTGCTGGGGAGCAGCGGACTAGAGGCAGCGGACGTCACCCTCGCGACCGAGCCGGTGCCCGCAGCGCGCACCCTCGAGCTGCTCGTCCGTGAGCGAGAGTGCGCCTCCGGGCAGGACGCCGAGGGGCGCATCGAGGTCGTCCTGCAGGAAACCGCTGAGCAGGTCCTGCTCCTGGTCGGGGTACGCCCACCAGGAGGGGGCCAGACCTGCCAGGGCAATCCGGCGACTCCCTTCACCGTGGAGCTGGCCGAGCCGCTCGGTGCCCGCGAGTTGCTCGACGCATCCGTCCTGCCTGCGCGCCCGATCACCGTGGCCGCGTCCGAATGACGATCCCCATCCGGGATGGCTGAAAGCGCCGGTCGCACGTGGGGACCGGGCGCCCTGATCAGTTCACCGGCTGTAGTGGCGGCGGGTGGCAATGGCGGTCCTCCGAACGCGGACCAGCGCCTGCGGGTGGACCGAAGTGCCAGCGGTACTCACCGGGGGTGGTGCCCATCCGGCGGCGGAAGGCCCGGTTCATGGTCTCCGGGGCGCCGAAGCCGCACCTGCGGGCGATCTGCTCGATCGTGGCGTAGGTGGTTTCCAGCAGCCGGCAGGCAGTCTCCAGCCGCACCGCTTCGACGTGGTCGGCCGGCGTCGTGTGTACCTGGGCCCGGAAGAGCCGGCTGAAGTGCCGTTCCGACAAGTGCAGCCGGGCTGCCAGGGCCGGGACGGACAGGTCGTCGGTGAGGTGGTCGGGCAGCCAGGCGAGCAGGTCGCGGACCGGTTCGCTATCGACGGCCTGCGCGGCGAGCAGGGCGGAGTACTGGGCCTGCCCGCCGGAGCGGCGCAGGTAGACGACGAGCTGACGGGCCACGACGGCGGCGGCCTGACGGCCGTGGTCGTCAGCGACGAGCGCCAGCGCGAGGTCGATGCCGGCCGTCACCCCCGCGGAGGTCCACGTGTCGCCGTCGCGGACGTAGATGGCGTCGGGCTCGACCGTGACGCGTGGGTGGGCGCTCTGGAGCTGTTGGCACTCCGCCCAGTGCGTCGTGGCCCGGCGCCCGTCGAGCAGCCCTGCTGCGGCGAGCACGAAGGCCCCTGAGCACACCGAGGTGACTCGGCGGGCGGTGGGCGCGAGCCGCCGGACGTGGCGCAGCAGCTCTGCGTCGGCGCAGGCCTCCTCCGTGTCGCGTCCTCCAGCGACGACGAGCGTGTCCAGCGGGCCGTCCACGCCCTCGACAGAGGCGGTGACGAGAGCGAGCCCCGAGCTGGTCTGCACCGGCCCTCCCCGGGGACTGACGACCTCGGTGCGGTAGTCGGCCGCGGGCCAGTACCGCGACGCCGTGGAGAAGACCTCGAGGGGCCCGGTGACGTCGAGGACCTGAGCGGACTCGAACGCGACGATGACGATGCGGGGCCCGGTCATGACCTGCTCACCTCGAGACCGTAGGGCAGCGGTGGCCGGAAACGTCAAGACCACGTCCTGGCGTCAGCGTAGCGATCAACGCCACGCTGGCCGTGTCCGATCGCCTGGCGCAGACCCGACATCGATCTAGAGGGAGTTCGACATGACCAGCACCGTGGCGGCTTCCGCCGGCTCTGTGCACCGTGGCGTGCGCGGGGCAGTGGCCTGCGGCGTCGTCGTGGGTGTGGTCCAGGGCGCCCTCCCTCTCGCCCTTGCCTGGTTGGACCCTGCGACCGTCTACGCCCTCGCTCTCACTCTGATCGCCGCCGTCTACGTGGGCTTCGCCGTCGCCGACGGGCGGCTGAACGTCTTGGTCGTGGAGGTAGGAGTCGCAGTGGGTTTCGTGGCCCTCGCCGCGGCTGTGACGATGGGATTCCCGTGGCTGATCGTGGCCGGGCTCGCTGCCCACGGCGCCAAGGACCTCTGGCAGCACCACACCCAGTTCGTGGCCGGTACCCGGTGGTGGCCGCCGTTCTGCGCTGCCGTCGACGGGGTGGCCGCCGGTGTCGTCGCTGTATCGATCATGTCGGGAGCGCTGTTCTCGTGAGCATTCCGCTGCGGCCCCCCTCGGCCCGCGCACGCGTTTCCCGTTCGACCGGAGGACAGAAGATGGACAGCGCCGCACCGGCCCGTGTCGGAGGGATCGTGGTCAGTTCTCTGGCCGCTGGGCTCCTCGCTGCGGTGCTCCTCGTCGCCGCCCCGATCATCCCGCCGACGGAGGCCAGGGTCACCGGTGCGGTCCTGTGCGGACTGGCGTTCGGCTGGGCGCTGCTGGCCGTGCTCTCGGTGCGGTTCAGCGACCAGCCACAGCGATGGGCCGCGGCACCCGCGCTGCTCATGGGGATCGGCGGGCTGCTGCTGCTGGCGTTCGGTTCCCCGGCGCTGGAGATCCTCAGCTGGGTGTGGCCTCCCGGCCTGCTGGTCCTCGTGGTCTGGATGGTCACCCGCGCCCGCCAGCAGCTCCGCAGTCCGAGCAGACGGTGGCTGCTCTACCCCGTGCTCGCGGTGCTGGCTCTCGCCTCGGTCGGCGGCGGCTACCAGACCCTGCGGGAAGCGGCGGACGCTCGGGCCCACCCCATGCCTGGTCAGCTGATCGACGTCGGCGGACACCGCCTGCACCTGAGCTGCACCGGCTCGGGGAGCCCCACCGTCGTGCTCCAACCGGGTCTGGGCGGGACGTCCGCGGACCTCGCGCTAATCACCCCGACCATCGCCCGGACCACCCGGGTCTGCGTCTACGACCGTGCGGGCCGCGGCTGGAGCGAGCCCGCCGACACCCCGCAGGACGCCCTGCAGATCGCGACCGACCTCCACACGCTGCTCCACGCGGGGCGCGTCCCGGGGCCGTACGTCATGGCGGGCCACTCCTTCGGTGGCCTATACACGCTCACCTTCGCCGACCGCTACCCCGACGAGCTCGCCGGAATGGTGCTCGTGGACTCCACCGCGCCAGCACCAGCACGGGGGGCGGAGCCGAGGGCGACACCACCGAGCGCCGGGGGCTCCGACGACTCCACGAGGCGTCTTTCCGCACTGGCGTCGGCCTCAGGCCGCCTGGGGCTGGGCCGCCTGGTGGGAGCAACGACCGCGAGCCACCTCGGCAGCACGATCGATGAGTTCCGGCAGGGGGGCTCCTCCATGGAGCAGGCAGCTCGGCTGCGCGAGTTCGCCGACAAGCCCATGGTCGTCCTGACGGCAGGCAGCGGAACCTCCCCCGGCTGGTCCGCGGACCAGGACGCTCTGGCCACCCTGTCCACCGACAGCGTCCACCGCGTCGTCGAAGGCACCGACCACGCAGGGCTGATCGGCGACGAAGACGGCGCGGCCGCCACCACTCAGGCGGTCCTCGACGTCGTCACCTCTGTCCGCACCGGGCAGCCGCTCGAGCGGTGAGCCACCAGTCCGGCCAACGGCGACCCGTCATCACCGAGCTGCACCTCCAGACAGGAAGGCACTGCCATGTCTGACGATCACCGACGACCAGCGCCACGACCCCGTACGAGGCCGCATGTACTGCAGCCTCGTGTACTGCAGCCTCGCCGGATGAAGCCCCACAGGCGTGGCCGATGGGTGGGAGTGACGGCCTCGGTCATGACTGCCGTCGTCCTCTCGGCCACGGCCACGGCCACGTCTGCGTCCGCCGACGCCGGCCCGACACCGGCCGAGGCCGCCGTCGACGAATTCATCCGCGCCGAGATGGCAGCCAGCTCCATCCCGGGTGCCGCGGTGGCGATCACAAGAGGGAACGAGGTCCTTCTCGTCCGCGGCTACGGGCACGACTCGCGAGGGGCCCCGGTCACGGGCGGCACGCTGTTCCGCGTCGCTTCGCTGAGCAAGTCCTTCACGTCGCTGGCGGTGCTCCAGCTCGCCGACGCGGGCCGGCTGTCCCTCGACGACAGGGTCGTCGAGCACCTGCCGGAACTCCGGCTCGCCGACCCCCGCGGCGCCGGCATCACCGTGCGGCAACTCCTCGACCAGACGTCCGGACTCGCTGACCAGACCTCCTCCGATCTGGACCGGACCCAGCCGACCTCCACGACCGAGGCCGTCGCCAGCATGTCGTCGGCGCACCTGGTCGCCGCTCCGGGCACGCGATGGAACTACCACAACCCGAACTACCACCTAGCGGCGCGCCTCGTCGAAATGGCCTCCGGGGAGGAGTTCGAGCACTACCTGCACCACCACGTCTTCCAGCCCGCGGGCATGGACGCGACGTCAACGACGATCATGTCCACCGATCCCGTCGCCGACCTGGCCCCCGGTCATGTGGTCGCCTACGGGAAGCCGATCGCGGCCGAAGGCCTCACGACGTTCGAGGCAGGGGCAGGGGGTGTCGTCAGCACGGCGGCGGACATGGCCGACTGGCTGATCGTCCACGCCAACGACGGCCGGGCCGCCGACGGGGCACGGCTGGTCTCCGAGAGCGGCATGACCGAGATGCACACCGGCCGCGCGCCGGCCGGGTACGCGCTCGGCTGGGACACGGACGGTCCGGTCGACACCCCGACGCGGGTGCAGCACAGCGGCAACCTGCTCACCTACAGCGCCTTCCAGGCTGTGCTCCCGGACTCCGGCTACGGCGTCGCCCTGCTGTTCAACAGCGGGTCCGCCTTCCTGCTCGAACAGTCCGCCATCTTCGAGGGCGTCCTCGACGTCGTCGAAGGCGCCGACGTCACCACCCGGGGGCCCCGGTTCCCCACGACGACGCGAGACGCGGCCCTCGCGTCGTCCACCGTGGTGGTCGTGCTCCTCGGTACGCGAGGGATCCTGACCTCGCGTCGATGGGCGGCTCGACACGGCCCGGCGGGTGCACGCGCGATGCTGCGGATGGTGCCGCTGCTGGGCGTCGTCGGGCTCCTCGCGGCGTTCCCGTACCTCGCCTCGGTGCTGTACGGCGGCCGTGACGTCACCTGGCTCGCAGCCGCGTACGCGTGGCCCGCCCTGGTCGTCTTCGTCGCTGCGTCACTCGTGGCGTCCGCGGCGACCGTGATGGTTCGGGTGTCGCAGCTCAGCTGGCACCGCGCTCCGGGTCCCGGCGCCGGCGCCGGCGAGAGGAGAACGATGGAGCCTGGCGAGGTCACTCCGCGAGATCGCGCCCGGCTCGAGGGAAGCGTCGCGGAGGTGGAACGGCAACCTGCGGGTGAAGACCTGGCACTGCTCGGCGACGACACAACAGGTTCTTCCTGGAGCCGGCGAGCGGAGGAGTGCGCGTGATGGGCCCTGGCGGGCTGGACGAGGCCGTCGGGCGCGTCGCTGCCCGGCACGGCAAGCAGCACGTCGGGCTGGTGGTGGCGGCGGTGACGTCCGCGGGCGCGCGGTCGGTCGTGCCGGCCGGGCACGTGTGCGTGCCTGACGGCCCGGCGCCGCGCGCGGACACCCTGTTCGAGATCGGCTCGGTCACCAAGGTATTCACCGCGCTGCTGCTGGCCGAGGCCGTGACGCGCGGGGAGCTGTCGCTGGACACGCCGCTCGGCGACCTGCTGCCGCAGGTGGCCGTCCCGACTCGCGACGGCGCGGTGATCACCGTCGAGCACCTGGCGACCCACACCTCAGGGCTGCCCAACAACCCGATGTCGCTTCCGGCTGCGGTCTGGGCCCAGTGGAAGGCCCGGAACGGCGACCCGTGGGAGACGATCGACCGCGCCGGGCTCCTGACCGCGCTGGGCGATACCACGCTGCGCCGCACGCCCGGTACCGGCCGCATCGCCTACTCCAACCTCGGTGTCGGCGTGCTGGGCCACGCGCTGGTCACCGCTGCTGCCCACCGCGACTTCGGCGAGCTGGTGCGCGCGCGGATCTGCGACCCGCTCGGGATGTCGGACACCGTGCTCCTCCCTGACCGGGAGCAGGCTGAGCGCGAGGCCGTCGGCCACCGCCGGCGCCGCCGGACCACCGGCCACTGGGAGGTCGCCGGCCTGCCCGGCGCTGGTGCGCTGCGCTCCACAGCCACCGACATGCTCACCTTCCTGCACGCCCAGCTGCGCCCGGAGGACACCCCGCTAGGACCGGCGATCGCCCTCACCCACCCGGAGCGCCGCCCCGGCAAGCGACTCGGCATCGGGCTCGGCTGGCTGCGGGTGCCGATGAGGGGTGACCACGTCCTGCTGTGGCACAACGGCGGCACCGGCGGCTTCCGCGCGTTCGCCGGGTTCGTACCATCCTCCGGTGTGGGCGCGGTGGCCCTGGCCAACGACCTGCGCAGCGTCGACCGAGCCGGCCTCGATCTGCTGACCGCGCTCAGCAGCTAACCCACGGAGCAAGGTGGCTCACAAAGCGATCGTCGGGTGAAACGGGCCGCTGCCGGCAGTACGAACGACACGGCAGCGGCGATCCTGAATACGCGTTCCACACCCACTGTGGTTCTCTGCTTGGGTGCCAGAGATGCCGGACGTGCAGGCGGCCCGCGAGTTGGCGGCGTCGCTAACGGAAGAGTGGACGCCCGCACTCGCGGCAGCGGGGGTCAAGTTCAAGCTGCGTTGGACGCGCGAGTGGGGTCTCAGCGGTCTAACAGAAGGACTAGTTCTCCTCGTGATGCCTGGTGGGGGCGTCGACCACGTCCACTTCGAACGTATGCGGAAACGGCCGTGGCGCGGTGAGTGGGTAGACATCGTGCCCCTGGCCGACGTGGCGCAGCGCCTCAGGGGCAGGTTGGCCGACTACGCGGAGGGCGCGGACAGCTAGCGCCCTCGAGGTCTCGCGGTCACGTGCAGGGGGGCCCTCTTCAGGCCGGCTTGAGCTGGCCGTGCTCGGGTCATGCACAGCGCCGCGGGAGTCACCCGGGAGGGTTGCCCCTCCTGTGCCTGCCTCGCGGTTCGCCTCTCCTGTGCAGCAGCCCCACGAAGGCTGCCCAGGCGTCTCGACGCTCCGCCCGCGCTCCCGGGATGAGGTCTATGAACGGCACGAGGATGAGCACGACAACCGCGTAGAGGGTCCAGGCCAGCATCACGAAGGTGCCGACGAGGAGCCCGCCCCAGAAGGAGTCCGCGACCGGACGGGTCCGTTGGCCATGGTCGAAGGCCGCTTCAAGCAGGCCTTTAGGACCTGGCTCTCCGAGCGGCCGGAGGCCTGGCGCGACGGTCTGGAGGTCGGGGCCATGGACGGGGTTCATCGGCTTCAAGACCGCCACCACCGAGGAGCTCCACGATGCGACGACGGTCATGGACCCCTTTTATGACGACCTCTTGGTTATGCCGACCTGGGCCCAGTGCGGGTCCCTGGGCAGGCGTAGACATGGTTCGAGGTCGGCATAATCACAGGCTCTGCAGGAAGGTCAGCAGTTCGTCGGAGGCCGGTTGGTAGCGGCCGGGTTCGGTGCCGGTGGGTGCGGTGCGGGCCATGGCCCTCTCCTTGGTGGTCATGTCGGCGTGCAGGTAGATCTGTGTCGTCTCGATGCTTTGGTGGCCGAGCCAGAGCGCGATCACGGTGATGTCGATGCCGGCGTGGAGCAGTCGCATGGCAGCGGTGTGGCGCAGGGTGTGGGGGCTGACGTTCTTGGCGTCCAGGGTGGGGCAGGAGGTCGCGGCGGTACTGACGTGTTGGGTCAGGCGACGTGCCACGGCGTCGGTGCTCATCCGGGTTCCTGTCCTGGTGGGGAACAGGAACTGCGTGACGGCGGGCAGGCCGGGCGGGCCGGGCAGGTAGTGGCGGATCGTGGTGACGGTCTGCTGGTCGAGTGGGGTGATGCGGCGTTTGCGTCCCTTCCCGGTGCAGGCGACGTGCGGCCCTGTCCCGAGGTGGACGTCGGCGGGGGTGAGCGCGGTGAGCTCGCTGACCCGCAGCCCGGTCGTGACGGCGAGCTGGATCATCGCGTGGTCCCGCCGACCCGCAGCGGTGTCCTGGTCCGGGGTGGTAAGCAGCGCGGTGACCTCGGGCGGGGTGAGGTAGGTCAGGTCGGTGCGGTGGTGACGCTTGGCCGGGATGTCGAGGATGCGGGCGATGGTGTCCGCGTGCTCGGGGTGACGCAGGGCGGCGTAGTCGTAGAAGGAGTGGATGGCCGCGAGGCGGGCGTTTCGGGTGCTGACGCTGTTGCCGCGGCCGGTCTGCAGGTGGGTGAGGAAGTTGCTGACCAGGGCGGCGTCGAGCTGTGCGAACTCCAGCTGCTGCGGTGCCCAGCCGCAGGTCTGGGCGGTGAAGCGCAGCAGCAGCCGCCAGGTGTCGCGGTAGGCGGCGACGGTGTGCGGGCTGGCGCCGAGCTCACCGGTCAGCCGGGTGGTGAAGTAGGCCTGCAGGGTGGGCGCGAGCCGGGTCATGTCCGATCCGCCTCGTCCGATCCGCCTGCTCTGACGGCTCTCCTGCTATCAGCGCTGGTGTTGTCGGCGCTGGTGCGGTCGGGCCGTTCGGTGGCGGCTGCCATCAGCTCGGCGGTGCCGGTCAGGTACCAGTAGGTGTCGTTGGGTTCGGCGTGGCCGAGCCAGGTCGCCAGCAGCGGCAGCGTCGCGGCCGGGTCCGCTCCGGACCGGTAGGCCTGCAGCATGGTGTTGACGGCGAACGTGTGTCGTAGGTCGTGCAGGCGGGGGCGGCTGGCGGTGGACGCGGCGCTCAGCCCGGCCCGCTCAGCGAGGGCGCGGAACGTGGGGTGGACGCTGCCGGGCCCGAGCCGGGTCCCTCGGCTGGAGATGAGCAGCGCCGGACAGTGCGCAGCGGGCAGCAGAGCCGCGCGGGTGGCGAGGTAGCCGGACAACCCGTCGGCGACGGTGGGGTGCAGCGGCAGCATGCGGGTCTTGCCGTACTTCCCGGTGACGGTGAGGGTCCCCTGGTCCAGGTCGACGTCGTTGACGTCCAGCCCGGTCGCTTCCCCGGTACGGATGCCCGTGGCGGCCTGCAGCGACAGCAGGGTCCGGAACGTGACGACGCGGAACCGGGGCCGCAGTTGGTCGCAGGCCTCGAGCAGGGCGCCGATCTGCGCGTCGGTGTAGATGAACGGCGTGGGCCGGGTCGCGCGGGCCGGAAGCAACCGGGGTGGTGGGACTTCGATCCTCGGGTCGAGCAGCTGCGCCCAGCTGGCGAAGAGCCGGATCGCGGACAGCCGCAGCGCGTGGGACCGGACCGACGGGCCTGCGGACGCGGTAGCGAACCGCAGCGCCTGCTCGACGGTGACGTGCTCGCCTGTCGCAGCACCGTCACCCTGAGCGTCGCCGGCGCCGCTGCGATCCAGGTGGTCGGCGAACGCGAACAGGACCCGACCGGCGCCTTCGAGCTTGAACCCCAAGGCACGACGCGTGCCCAGGTAGTCAGCGATCAGTGTCCGCAGACTCGGCGCCCCAGTCGCCTCCCCGGCCGGGTCACCGGCCGCCTCGCCGGTCGGCCCACTGGACGGGTCACCGGTCGGGTCACCGGTCGGGTCTCCGGTCATCGTGGGCCACCCTCGACGAACGCGGGCTGGCCGGTCGGGGACTGCGTTGCCGGCCACGGCCTGGCCAGTGCGGTCAGCCGGGACCGGTCGACCTTCGCGTAGATCACCGTGCTCGCCACGCCCTCGTGGCGCAGCAGCTGCGCGACCTCGTCCAGGGTCGCCCCGGCATTGAGGGTCTCGCTGGCGGCGGTGTGCCGCAGCCGGTGACCGTGCACGGTGCCCAGCCCGGCACGGCGGGCCGCCCGGGCCACGATGCAGCTGACGCTGCTGGAACCGAGCGGGGTGAACGGCGCGACCGCCCGGAGAAACACCGCCCGCTCCGACGTGGCCGGTCGCCCGCCCCGCAGGTAGCCCACCAGGGCCTCCCCGACGTCGCTCGGCAGCGGCATCCGGTCCACCCGGCCACCCTTGCCGCGGATCCGGACCGTCCCGCCGACCCAGTCGACGTCCTGCAGACCCAGCGCGGCGACCTCGGCGCTGCGCAGCGCCAGCCGTCGCATCAAGACGATCACCGCGCGGTCCCGTGAGCCCACCGGGTCGCCCGGGTCGCACGCGTCCAGAAGGGCCCGGACCTGGGCCTGGGTCAGCGGCCGCGGCAGGCCCGACAGCCGCCACCGGGCGACCGGCGGGACAGCAGCGCTCAGGTCCCTGCTCAACCATCCCTGCGCGTGGGCGAACCTGAGCAGGGACCGCATTGCCGTCGCGGTCATCTGCGCGGACTTCCCGGACAGCGCGGGCAGCGAGCGGGCCAGGAAGGCGACCAGCTCGCCCGCGGCGACGTCCCGCGGCGCCTGCGCTCCCGCCGGGCACAGAAGATCCTCCACGAAGGTCCGAACCCAGTGGGCGTAGGCCGCGGCGACCGGACCGCTCAGGACACGCTCGTCCACCAGGAACCGAACGAACCCGTCAAGGGCGACCTGCGCCGCCGTCGTCGGGACCACGGGCAGCGACTCCGGGACCGCACCCACCCGACGCAGGTAACCCAGGATCGGGCTCAGCGCCTCCGCCGAAGACAGGTTCACATACGACGTCCGCCGCTCGGCCACGAACGCGTCGATCACCGACGGAGTCAGCTCCGCCAGGCCCAGCCCCGAGCCTTCCAGCCACCGGGACAGATGGGCCGTCAACCGCATCAGCCCGGTCGCGGTCGTCGTCGCGTACCCGAGCGTTCGCAGCTCGCAGATGAGACCGTCCGAGAACTCGACGACCGGCCCGGACATCCGAACCCGGGACGGATCTGAAGCACCTTTCATGATCACGTTCCTCTCCTGGTAGGAGAGGACAGCGTCATCCCGGCCCAACGTTATGCCGACCCCTGATCGTGTCTGCGCCGGTCAGGGGTCTGCGCTGGGCCCAGGTCGGCATAACCAGGAGGTCGTCATAAAAGGGATTATGCCGACGTCGGCATAATCCCTTCCACGTCGTCCGCCTGGGCGGCGACGCTCTCGACCGCTGCCGGCGCCGGGTCCAGCAAGACCTGCACACGGTCACCGCGGTCGCAAGGACGACCCGCTCTACCGCGCCCGACGGAGCATGCACACCGGCCACGACCTGCTCACTGACCGGCAGCGGCAGCGGCCGACGGCGTTGTTCGGGGTCGAGGACCACGTCCAGATCGAGGCCACCTGGGGCATCTACCAGCGAATGATCGGCGCCTACCGCAAGCCCGACCGGACCGAGGGCAAGCGGCTCATGGCGGCTCTGATCGAGTTGGTCAGCCACGGTGTCCCGGCCGCTCTCACTGAGCTCCGCACGCTGGGCCGGACGCTAATGAAGCGCGCCGATGATGCCCTGGCCCACTTCGACCGCCCCGGCACCGGCAACGGCTTTACCGAGGCCATGAACGGCCGCCTTGAGTACCTGCGCGGCTCCGCTCTCGGTTTCCGCAACATAACGAACTACATTGAGGAGGAGCCTGCTCGAGACCGGCGGGTTCGAGCCGCGGCTACACCCTCAACTGTGATGAGCCCCATTGACACGCTGCGTCGTCTCATGGCCTACTGACTTGCTCAGGATGCCGGAGTTGGTGTCCACCTCGCGAGGAGCCCTGACTCATGTCAACTGCGGCGCGCGCTCCTGGTCCTCGGCACATCGGTGTTGCTCGCTGCCGCCATCTCTCCAGTCTCCACTGCCGACACCTATCAGGTGCCCGACAGCCCTTCGGCTCAGTCGACCGAGGCGTTATCCATCCCGCCGGAAGACTACATGCGAGACCTGAGGCGGCACTATCCGGGCGCAAACGACAGCGCAATTGAAGCCTTCGTGGCAGACCAGGGCCTCAAAGTCGAGCTGACAGAGTCATTCGCTCGCAACACAACTTTCGCGGGCGCGTACAGTGACGGACCAGGGCAGCCGTGGGTGATCTTGGCAACAGACGCCGTTACTGCGGCTGAGCAGCTTCGGACCGCTGAGAGAGCCGGTCTCGACGCAAGTAGTCGCACCGTGCGTCGCGATTACACCTTTCTGGAGGACATAAGTCGGTCGATAGCACAGTCGCAGGCACTTCATGGGCAACGTTTCGCCGTTTCGGTCGACGTGCCGAGGAACGCGGTCACACTGGTCACCCAAACGCCGATGGATCTCAAAGTCGTGTCGCCGCTTCTCTCGAGCGAGCAGCGAGAGGCAGTACACATGGAAGTAGGACAGCTTCCCGCCATGTACGAGGCCGCATGCTCATCTCGCTATGCATGCGGAACGCCGGGCAGAGGTGGGGTCAGCATTGGGCGGCGGGCAAGCAGCGGCAACTACACCAGCGCAATGTGTTCGGTCGGTTTCTTCGCTCGAGCTGACGACGGCTCGTACTGGCTCTACACAGCTGGTCATTGCTTTCGTCAGCCGCTAGTAGATGCCCGCGAGACCATTGGTCACGGAGAGCAATATTATGGGTATGTCCGCGACAGCATCGAAACGGCCACTGTTGATGCAGCGCGTGTTCGAGTCAGCAATCCCTACTGGTTGAGTTCCTCGTTCGGCTACATGTACGGGAGTGCTTCGACCACCCTGTCGGTCACCAGCGCCATCACCTCAACCGCGAGCGTGCAAGAGGGTCAAGTGGTGTGCTTTCAGGGCCGAAACCTTGAGGTCGGAGATGACCGTTGTGGAATCGTCACTCGCGAGAACTATTCTGGTAAGCCCCAAGTGAGCGGGCTGACGGTCTGCGGTGGGGACAGCGGAGGATCCGTGTACATGCCGGTGTCTGGCGGAAATAGGGCCTACGGGTTGGTGTCGGTCACCAGTGAAAGGGACGCCGACGGTTGTACAGCCGCAGGCTCTGGGCAGATGTCGTGGAGTAATCTGCCCCACATCAACAGTTGGATGGACGGGCTGACCTCGCCAGGCAACATTAGAGTAGTGACGAGATGAGGCAACGTCTCGTTGTGTTGTGCAGTGCAACAATGCTCCTTGCAGGGTGCGTCGAGGCTCAAGAGGACGACACCGAAATGCAGGCGCCTCGGACAGCCGTTTCGCCGAGTCCTGACAACGACGGAGTTGTTGCGCTGCCTGTCGTGGACACGGAACCCTCCTACTACGGGGCACCGTTGGAGGGGACGCTCGAGGTGATGGCTGGCTGTCCGGTACTGCGGTCCCCGGACGGGACCGACCTACTGCTGTGGATGCCCGGTGCCGTAGCGGTCGTCGGTGAGGACGGGCGCCTCGAGGTCACGACGCCTTCGCGGACGTCCCCCCTGTTAGAGGGCGAGCAGCTCATCGTGTTCGGACGCGCGGGACGACCAGCCGAGGCACGAGGACCTTGCACCGCCCTCCTCGAGGACGGCACGGCCACGGGGACCTTTCTCGTCCAAAGTGTGCCGGAGTGAATGCAACTCTTCCCAGTTGAGGGTGTAGTCGACCTCTACCCGGGCGCCGACGCGCCGCCCGCTACGCGCCGCTGACTACACCCTGCTTTGTGATGAGCCGGTTTTCATCGCCGGCATGTCGCCTTGGCGGGCGGTTGTCCTGCTCAACCACTACAGGGCCGAAGCCGTTTGGAACGCCAGGAGCGAGACGGCAGGCCCCTCGGCCCCCTCTGGTCAGCCACTGCCACCCAACCCGTAGCGCCGCGGGAGACAGCGCGCCGGTAGCCGATCCCCGCCTGGGGACCGACTGCCGTACGGCAAGGGCCGTCAGGTTCAGACGCTGACGACCTCGAGGAGGTCATCCAATCCACGGAGATCAGCGGCGTTTCGTGTGTAGAGCCGCGCGTCGTGGG
>Ga0105045_10001879_pt1 | contig 17401 bp, 10 predicted proteins | sample MAT02_FD_78089 | JGI IMG/M metagenome (GOLD analysis project Ga0105045, IMG submission 78089) | Freshwater microbial communities from Lake Fryxell liftoff mats and glacier meltwater in Antarctica - MAT-02 (megahit assembly) | ecosystem: Environmental > Aquatic > Freshwater > Ice > Liftoff... | reverse complement strand
GCCCTTTCTAATAAATCTCTGTTGGAAGCCGCAATCACTCTGACATTGGTTTTCATCACCTTAGATGAACCTACTTTTATGTATTCTCCGTTTTCTAAAACACGCAATAAGCGCGCTTGTGTACCTAAAGGCAGCTCACCAACTTCATCTAAAAAAATGGTGCCTCCATTCACCGCTTCAAAATAGCCTTTTCTGGCTTCTGTAGCGCCTGTAAATGAGCCTTTTTCATGTCCAAACAGTTCTGAATCAATGGTTCCTTCAGGAATTGCGCCACAATTTACTGCTATGAAGTTTGCATGTTTTCTTAAACTAAAAGCGTGAATAATTTTTGAAAAAGACTCTTTTCCTACCCCGCTTTCACCATTTATTAAAACACTCATGTCTGTTGGTGCAACCTTAATGGCCGTTTCCAGAGCATGGTTCAAAGCAGGCGAATTGCCCACTATTTCGAATCTGTTTTTTATTGTTTGTAAATTACTCATTCTTCAATGCTCCTTCCTATTAATGTTGTTGTTGTTGATTTTTCGATAATTACATTCACAAAATCGCCAATTTTATGGTTTCCCTTCGGAAACACAATTTTATTATTTTGGTCGTTTCGCCCACTCAAATCGTCTTTGCTTTTTTTAGAAAAATTGTCGGCCAACACCCTGTGCACTTTTCCAATTTGGCTGCTATTATTTACAGCAGAAATTTTATTTTGCAAATTAATAATCTCTGAAAGCCTGCGAGATTTATCCTCCTCAGAAACATTGTCTTCCATTTTCTTTTGCGCAAGTGTACCCGGTCTTTCGCTGTATTTGTACATAAAACTGAAAATAAACTTACTAATTTCCATCAGGCTTAAAGTTTCTTGATGATCGGCCTCTGTCTCGTTGCAAAACCCAGAAATAATATCGCAACTGATGCTGCATTCGGGCATAATTTCTTTGATTCGGCTAACCTTGCCCAAATACCACTCTCGGGTATAGGTTCTGTTCATTTCATCCAACACCTTGCTGCTTCCGCTTTGGGCGGGCAGGTGAATGTGTTTACAAATATTATCGTACTTTTTCATTGTAAAGAGCACATCATCTGTAATGTCTTTTGGGTGCGAGGTGCTAAACCGAACCCTCATTTCAGGGTTTATCAAAGCCACCATTTCTAGCAATTGTGCAAAATTCACACTTTCTTCTTTTTGCTGCTCGCTTGCGTTTTTAAAATCCAACTTTGCCCCTCCGCCAAACCATAAATAGCTGTCTACATTCTGGCCCAAAAGCGTGATTTCCTTATAACCTGTTTGGCTCAAAACTCTCACTTCATCTACAATTGTTTGGGGTTCTCTGCTGCGCTCTCGTCCTCTTGTGAAAGGCACTACGCAAAAAGAACACATATTATCGCAACCACGCATAATACTCACATAAGCCGAAACACCATTGGTGTTTAAACGCATTGGCGAAATTTCCGCATAAGTTTCCTCTCTACTAAGCAAAACATTTATGGCCTTTGAGCCAGATTCTACCTCAGCCACAAGCTTAGGCAAATCTCTGTACGAATCTGGCCCAGCAACAATATCCACCAACTTTTCTTCTTCCAAAAGTTTGGTTTTTAACCGCTCGGCCATGCAACCCAAAACACCAATGATTAAATCAGAATTTTGTCTTTTGTTGTTGCGCAAATGTTTCAGCCGCTCTCTAATCTTTTGTTCCGCATTGTCTCTAATGGCACATGTATTTATAAAAATAACATCTGCCTCAAACTCATTTTTGGTATATTCAAAACCATTGTCCATCATAATAGAACCAACAATTTCGGAATCACTAAAATTCATAGCGCAGCCATAACTCTCTATATATAGCTGCCTTTTGGCAGGCTGCAATGTTTCTGCATTTTGGGTTTTAAGTTTAGTGTCAAACATAAATTATGTGCAAAAGTACGATAAAAACATGACAAATTGGCGCAAAAATTGTTGTTGGTTAATACGCAGTAAAAAAATGGCTTATAAACAAAAAAGAGAGACATGAAATGTGTCTCTCTTTTTTTAAGATTATTTTTATAAACCTGAAACTGGTGTTTGCTGGCGCAGGTTTCTCCGCACGATTTCATGCAGGCTTCTTTGTTTGTTCATTTTTTTTTCGCAAGATGTAATACAAGTGCCTATGAATTTACTCTTTTAGTTATACATGCTCATGCACTTAGCTTTTTCTTCGGTTGAGCAGCCTTTTTCGTCACACATTTTTGCGCATTCTTCTTTGCTCATTTTGCTGCATTCTGAAAGGTCGCATTTTGACGCTGTTTCTGAACCACAAGTAGATTTTTCTTCATTGTCATCGCTTTCTGCGCAACATGAAGCCGAAGCTTTTTCTTTTTCATCTGAACAGCAAGACATTTCTGTTTTATCTTTTTTGTAACTGTTGTCACCACTGCCTGCACCTACAGCAATATATGGCGCAATTACTAAAGAAACGATACTCATTAGTTTAATTAAAATATTCATTGACGGACCCGAAGTGTCTTTGAAAGGGTCGCCAACTGTGTCGCCAGTAACGGATGCTTTGTGTGGCTCAGATTTTTTGTAATACATTTCACCATCAATTTCAACGCCTTTTTCAAATGATTTTTTTGCATTGTCCCAAGCGCCTCCTGCATTGTTTTGGAAAATACCCATTAATACACCCGAAACGGTAACGCCTGCTAACAATCCTCCTAAAACTTCTGGTCCGAAAACGAAACCAACAATTATAGGTGAAAGTAGTGCTATTGCTCCAGGCAGCATCATTTCTCTAATTGAGGCTTTGGTAGATATTTCTACACATTTTTCATATTCTGGTTTGGCTTTATATTCCATTATACCTGGAATTTCTCTAAACTGTCTTCTAACTTCTTGAACCATATCCATGGCGGCTCTTCCAACTGCAGCAATTGCTAAAGCAGAAAATATGAATGGTATCATAGCCCCTACAAATAAACCTGCCAATACATTTGCTTTGTAAATATCAATAGCATCGATACCTGCAACACCAACAAAGGCTGCAAACAAAGCCAAAGCAGTTAGAGCCGCAGATGCAATTGCAAATCCTTTTCCTGCAGCAGCTGTGGTGTTTCCAACAGCGTCTAAATTGTCTGTTCTTTCTCTTACCTCTGGCGGCAATTGGCTCATTTCAGCTATTCCGCCCGCGTTATCGGCAATTGGTCCAAAAGCATCAATTGCTAATTGCATAGCCGTTGTTGCCATCATACCCGCAGCAGCGATTGCTACGCCATATAAACCTGCAAAATGGAAAGAAGCCATAATACCGGCAGCTAAAACCAAAATTGGAATAACCGTAGATTTCATTCCAACTGCTAATCCACCAATAATATTTGTTGCGTGTCCGGTTGCTGATTGTCTAATAATTGATTGCACTGGTCCTTTGCCCATTGCGGTGTAGTATTCTGTAACAATACTCATGATTGCGCCAACTACTAAACCTACCATAATAGCAAAGAAAACATCTAAGTTTGAAAATGTAACACCTCTGATGATCATCGTTTCTGGCATCATATACATTACCAAAAGATAAGAAGCAATTGCAGTTAAAACTATTGAAGACCAGTTGCCAAGGTTTAAAGCGTTTTGAACACTTGATTTTTCGCCAGATATTCTAACAAAGAAAGTGCCTATAATTGAGAATATAATTCCCAAACCTGCTAATACCATTGGTAATAAAATTGGAGAAAATCCATTCAACCCATCAATTGATACATTGTTTAATTTATCGATAACAACTTCTTGCCCAAGCACCATGGTTGCTAAAATTGTAGCCACATAAGAACCGAACAAATCGGCACCCATACCTGCCACATCGCCCACATTGTCGCCCACATTGTCTGCAATTGTTGCTGGATTTCTAACATCGTCCTCAGGAATTCCTGCTTCTACTTTTCCTACTAAATCTGCACCCACATCTGCTGCTTTTGTATAAATTCCTCCACCAACTCTAGCAAACAATGCAATAGACTCGGCACCTAATGAAAATCCTGTTAAAACTTCAATAGCAGTTTTCATTTGGGTGCTATCTACATCAACAACATTAAATATTTTTAAGAAAACAATAAACAAACCACCAAGACCAAATACTGCCAAACCAGCTACGCCAAGTCCCATAACGGTTCCGCCCGTAAAAGATACTTTTAGGGCTTGTTTCAAACTTGTTCTAGCCGCTTGCGTTGTTCTAACATTAGCTTTGGTTGCCACTTTCATGCCAATATATCCTGCAAACGCAGAAAAAACAGCGCCAATAATAAAGGCAATTGAAATGATCCAACTAGAATGAATTTCTCTTCCATTAAAAGAAGAAATACTTCCAGAATAGGCTAATAATGCAGCTGCAAAAACCACAAATATGCCTAAAACCTTCCATTCAGCTTTTAAGAAAGCCATTGCACCTTTGGCAATATAGCCAGCTAATTCTTGCATGTTTTCATCCCCTGCATCTTGTTTGCTTACCCAGGCCGACTTAACTGCCATTACTAATAGTCCAACTATTCCAAGAATAGGAACTAACATTAAGAAAAAATTATAGTTATTCATAAAACTTTGTGTTTTTAAATTTAAGGGTGCAAATGTAATCAAATACAACTAATTTTCATAATGCACATATTTAACATGAATTTAATCATGTTTTAATATTACAGATTACCTTAATTTTGCACCCATGAACGAACAAGAATACAGCAATGGCTTTGATGAAATTTTGCAAATGGACATTAAACAAGTCCCATATAACGACACATCTTACTTAGAATATACAAAATTGAACAAAAGCCGTTTTAATCGTTGGATAAAAACTGGTGTGCTTTTACAGCAAAATATTTTGCAGCTAAAAAATATAAATAAACAACAAAATTGGGTGTTAATAACTGAACATTGGTGTGGCGATGCTGCGCATATTGTCCCATTTATTATAAAATTAGCAGCCATCAATCCACTAATTAATTTAGAAATTCAATTGAGAGACAGCAATTCAGAAATTGAAAATTACTTAACAAATGGTGGAAAATCTATTCCTATTTTAATTATAAGGGATGAAAACAAAAAAGACATTGTAGTTTGGGGTCCTAGGCCAAAAGAGTGTCAATTTTTGTATTTGGAGATGAAAAAAGATAATATAGAACTAAACGAACAGAAAATACAATTGCAAAACTGGTATAACCATGACAATGGTGTTTCTATTCAAAATGAAATTTGCGCCTTATTGCCTTTAGCATAAATCAAATTCCTAACAATATTTTCTAAACAAAAAAGGAGTGATTGCTATACAATCACTCCTTTTTTAATAAGCTTTATCTTTTTGATTATAACACTTGATCAACGGGAGTATATGTTAAATTAAAGGCATCTGAAACACCTTTGTAAACAACTTTACCTTCAACAATGTTTAATCCTAATTTCATTTCGTTGTTAGACTTGCAAGCCTCTTTCCATCCTTGGTTTGCCAACTGAACAGCATACGGCAAAGTGGCATTTGTGAGCGCAAGCGTTGAAGTATAAGGCACAGCACCTGGCATGTTTGCCACGCAATAATGTATTACATCGTCAACAACATAAGTTGGCTCAGCGTGGGTCGTTGGTTTGGTAGTTTCAAAACATCCACCTTGGTCTACAGCTACATCAACAATAACAGAGCCTTTTTTCATTGTGTGCAACATATCTTTGGTTATTAAATGTGGTGCTTTTGCTCCAGGAATTAATACGCCACCAATTACCAAATCAGCGGTTTTGATTGCTGCTTTTATGTTGTATGAGTTGCTAAACATTGTTGTAACATTGGCTGGCATAATGTCATCCAATTGTCTTAGTCTAGGAATAGAAATATCCATAATAGTTACTTGTGCACCCAATCCAGCGGCCATTTTTGCCGCTTGAGTGCCCACAATGCCACCGCCTAAAACCAAAACTTCTGCTGGTTTGACACCAGGAACACCGCCAAGCAAAACACCTAATCCTCCCATTGGTTTTTCTAGAAATTTAGCCCCTTGCTGAATGCTCATTCTGCCTGCAACCTCGCTCATTGGAACCAATAATGGCAGCGAACGGTCTGCTTTTTCAACAGTTTCGTAAGCCAAACAAATAGATCCATTTGCAATCATAGCGTGCGTTAATGGCTCATAACTTGCAAAGTGGAAATAAGTGAATAATAATTGACCCTTTTTAATCAATTTATATTCGCTCTCTATTGGTTCTTTAACTTTTACAATCATCTCTGCAATTTCATAAACTGCTTCAATAGTTGGTAAAATTTTCGCACCAGCCTCAGAATATGCTTCATCACTAAATCCACTTCCGTTTCCGGCTGTGTGTTGAACATAAACAGTGTGTCCGTGTCTAACAAATTCGCTAACGCCTGCTGGGGTTACTGCAACTCTGTTCTCATTGTTTTTAATTTCTTTTGGAACTCCGATAATCATGATATTATTATTTAATTATTTTAAAATTTTGGTGCAAAAGTAAATCTTAATTTTTGCTTTAAAAAATTAAAAATTACGATAATTTTTGCCTAAAACTTAATTCAAGATTTTGATGCCTGTTGCTTCAAATCCAATGGTTATTGCTGGAGAAACAAATTTTTTCTTTGCCTCTTCTAAAGTCATGCTTTTGGCATCGTCCACAGCTTCGTGAATTTGCTGCTTTATGCTTGTTGTATCACTATAAAAACTGCCATTGGCAATTACTTTTTTGCCAGCCAAATCTTTGTGCATCAAAAATTTATGTCCAAAATCAATGGTTTGAGTACCATTTGCACCCTTCAAATCGAACCAACAGCCTTTACTTTGACAAACGGATTCTATTTCTCCATTAATTTGCGCATTGGCTTCTCCTTTTTCGTTGTAATTTTTTAGTGCATTTTCTAGTGTTAAAGTGTTTTCTTCTTTAAAGGCAGAGCCATAATAACCGTCAACCAAAGTGGCTGTCAGCTTGTCTTCTTGCTTACATTCATCAGATTCCTCTGTTATGGATTTGTCGTTTTTTTGTGCATTATTGCAAGCGCTAATGGCTGCCATTACGAAAATGCTTGCTAAAATATTTTTTAAATTCATGCCACAAAAGTAGTCAACTTTTTGATTATTTTCAAACATTTAGAATCCACAAAACTTTTGCAAACATGGTTTCCTTCACAAAAGATTTATTTTTTATTTTTCTATCAAATAAAGACTCGCTTTTTCTACCTTTTGCACCTTGGTGCCATCCTCAAGTTTAAAATTGATAGCTTCATAAGGTGCAACAATTACCTCATCGCCCACTTTCAAACCTTCTTTTATGTGAATGTATTTTGTGTCTTGAATACCAGTTTTTACCACTTTTTTAACCACTGTGCCGTTAGAGAATAAGAAAACCACTTCTTCTTTCTCTGTTGCATTGTCTTTTTTCTCTTTTAAAGTAATGGCACTCACATCAACCCCAATAATCTTGTTTTGATAATTGGTGTAAATATGCACAGTTGCACTCATGCCCGGCCTAAAAGGCATTTTACCTTTATATTCTGCTACCAAACTTCTATAAGAGGATTCCAACATAAGCACCTTCACCTCAAATTTGCTCACTTGATCTGTGGCACTCGTTACCAAACTATTTTTTGCGCTGTTAGCAACCTGCGTAACAATGCCTTTAAATATTTTGCCAGGAAAAGCATTTACCTCAATGCCTGCTGTGTCGCCAACTTCTATTCTAACAACATCGTTTTCGTTTACCTCCACTCTTACTTCCATGCGGCTGAGTTTTGAAATACGCATCATTTCTGTACCGGCCATTTGGGCTGTGCCCACCACTCTTTCACCTTTTTTGCTAACCAAGCCTGTAATAATACCGCTTTCTGGCGCAAAAACATTGGTACGGTTATAGGTTTTGCCCGCTTGGCTAACGGTTGCTTTTACGGATTCTGAATTATATTGCGAAGCTAAAACCTGTTTTTCTTAAGCCTCAAAATCTGCTTTTGCCATTAAATATTGCGCTTCTGAAGTGTTAAACTCTTGCTTACTGATTACTTTTTCGTCAAACAGTTTTTTTTGCATTTCAAAATTTCTTTTCTGCAATTCAAAGTTCGATTTTGCTCGGCTCAGCTGTGCTTGTACACTTGCCACATTTGCTTTTGCATTGTTCAATCCTGCTTGGGCTTGTTCCAATTGGGTTTGATAAATATCTGGATTGATGCGTGCCAACAATTGCCCTTTTGAAACAGAGTCGCCTTCGGCTACCAATAGTTCAATAATCTCTCCGCTCACATCGGGACTAATTTTTACCTCGCTTTCTGGATACATGGTGCCACTGGCCGAAATTTCTTCCACTATGGTTTGCAACGCTACTTTTTCTGTGGCTATTTTAATCCCTTTTTTATCTTTTTTAGAAAGAATACCAACGATGATTAATATAACAATGATGCTGCCTAAAATGATATATAGTTTTTTGTTTTTCATGAAATGTGTTAAAGTGAAATTGTATTGTTTTTATAAAAAGAAAGAATTAATGCTCGAAAAATTAAATCGTATTTTGCTTGAATTTCATTTGAAACCGCCATGTTGTAATTGTTTTTAGATTGAATCACATCAAATGAATTGGAAACCCCGGCATCAAATCTTTTTTGAATATAATCTAAACTTGTTTTTTGTGCAGAAACACTGTTTTGTGTGGCTTTATATTTTAGTTTGGCGGCTTCGTAATTGTTGTGGGCGTTGCTAATTTCGGTTAATAAGGCATTCTGCACTTGGGTCAAATTTATTTGCGCAATGTCTTGGTTTATTTTTGCCATTTGAATTTGGTTTTGAACCAGAAACCCCGAAAACAAGTTCCATGAGAAATTGAATCCAGCCGACTGCCCCAAATTTTCCTTCAATTGTTTGGCAAACGAAATGGTTTCGGTTTGGTAGGCATAGGTAGGTCGCAAAACCCTCTCATTGCTTGTTTCCGTCAGCCCAATAGGTTCTGCCCCTGTGATAACAATATTGGTTATGTTTTTTGCATTTTGAGAAAACACTGTATTAAGGCTTGCATACACGGCAATGGTTGGCGACATCAGTCCTTTTGTAACCTTGGTTTGCATGGCGCTTGCCTCTGCCTGCGCTATGGCGGACTGAATCTGTGGCATACTTGCAACGGCCGAAATATATAAATCGTTGATAGAATATTGATTGTCTAGCACATCTTCAGAAAAACTTGGCACTATGGGTTCTATATCTTCCGAAACCGGCATTTGCATAATAAATTTAAGAGTTATAATGGCTGCTCGCTTAGCGTTTTGTGCGTTCACTAAGTTTAATTCCTCATTTGCCAATTGTGCTTTTTGGGTTAGCAAAACGGTTAAATCACTGCTGCCCACAGCCACCATTTTTTCTGCTCTTTCTATGTTTTTAGTGGTGGTTTCTTTCTGCAACTCTGCATTTTTTATCAATTCAGTATTTTGTATCACCTGCAAAAAAGCCGAAGCCACATTCAGTGCTATTTGATTTTTTATTTGAGCCAAATTATCTTGAGCGGCCGCTTTCAGCAGCTCATTCTGTTTAATACTATTTTGATTTTGAAACCCATTAAAAAGTACCAAACTGGCGTTCAGTCCGGCATTGTTAGACCTAATGGTTTGGTTCACAAATGTGTTCGAAAACCTGTCGATACTCCGGCCAAATTGATAATGTTGCCCAATGCTGGTGGACAAAGTGGGTAACAAATTGGTTTTGGCTTGCTTCACATTTATTGCGCTTGTTTTCAAATTCAAAGCCGATTGCTTAATCTCTAAATTATTGAGCATTGCATATTCAACACACTGATTGAGAGTTAGTTGGGTTTGAGAATGCAGCAGCGTTGTATAAAATAGAATGGTAAAAAGGAAACCTAATTTCATAGCGTGTTTTTTTAAAAAATGTTGTCAAATTTAAGTATAAACCTTCAAGGTTTTGCAAAGCTATCGATAAATAAAAAGGATAACCGACAAAGAATGGTTATTTGTTAATGTTGGATTAGATAATAATTGGTAGTTATTTTTAAATAGTTATTTGTATATACCCTTAACAATTATGCCATTAACTAATAGTCACTCGACCATTACACCAATAAGAAGCTTCATCCTGATCTCCGCTTTAAATCTTGCAGCTTGTTTGGTACCGGTCTCGGCTAAGTATCGGTTCAGCCGAGACCGGGTAGCCCGCTGCGGACAAAGCCTAGCTAAACCGACAAGCAGATAGCAAGAGCTACCGCTACTATCAGAGCTAGTTGTTTTTGATTGATTATTTTTAATTTAATTTTTATGCCAAGCGGAAACTAGCAACGGCTGTAAATATATTAATTTCTTGGCCCACATTTTAACGAATATGATTGATTTGTTAAAAATTAGAAACAAAATGTTAAAAACCAAATAATTAATTTATGTTTACATTTAAAAATTGATTATGAACACAAAAATTAAATTCATTGCATCGGACTTTTGTATGTGCTAAAACCATTTTATTTTAAAACCCCAATATTGTTTTTTAAAATAATTTTGAACGCCTTTTTAGGTGCTGCTGACTGCACTATTTTCCATTTGATTAACTAAAAACTCTTGCAACCATTGGGCGCTGTGTTTTAGAATTCTTCTTTGAGAAATGGGGTCTATTTCTGAGATGCCAAATTTAGGAAAATACCCTTCTGCCCACTCAAAATTATCATTTAGGGTCCACAAATAAATGCCTTTTACAGGAATATCATTTTGTATGGCATTATGTATATTTTTAAAAAGTGCTTTATAGTAGTTTATCCTTTCAATGTCATACACCTTATTGGCTATTCTCTGCTCATTAGGCACGGCCACACCGCACTCTGTAATATAAATATCGGGTAGGTTGGGGTACTTTTTTAACTGATTAAAAACCAGAGATATGGCATTGGGATTAATTTCCCAATTCATTTGGCTCACCGCCACATTTCTTTCCTTTGCAAGCACAATATCTGCATATAATGGTGGCTTATACCATTTGTGTTTCACCACTTCTTGGGTATAATTTTGCACACCAATAAAATCTGCATTAAATGAAATTATATCCTCAGGTTTTCTGTATTTATCTATTTTTTTTAATAAGGGCAGCTCCTTTGTAGGGATATCAAAACCCAAGTATGGGTCTAAAAAAATTTGATTTAAAGCAGTATTTATTTTTTTTTGAGCCTTAACATCCTTAGGTTTGTTGGTATGTGCTATAGCAGGGGTTAAAGAAAAAGAACTGCCCACTTTAAAAGAAGCATCCATGGATTTAATACACAAACTGGTTTCTGCATTGCACCTAATGGCATTATATACTGCGGGTAAATAATTTGCCAATCCTTTTTTGCCTGGTGCATGAAGCCCAAGTAAATAACCTGCGGTGGTAAAAACCAATGGCTCATTTAGGGGAATCCACGTTTTTACTCGGTCTCCAAAGCTTTTAACCGCTATTTCTGCAAAATCATTCATTCTCCCCACTACATCTCTATTGGTCCAGCCACCTATATCATCCATATATTGTGGCAAATCCCAATGGTACAGCGTGGCAATAGGTTCTATGCCCAGTTCTAAAGCAAAATCTATCATTTTATTGTAAAAATCTATACCCTTTTGGTTTGGGTAGCCATTTAGCTGTGGCAATATCCTAGACCAAGAAATGCTAAACCTAAAGCTGTTAAAGTTTAATAATTTTATGGCCAACAGGTCTTCTTTATAGCGGTTATAAAAATCACAACTTTTAAAATGATTTTCATTGCCTCTAATGTTTCCTTTTTTAAAAGAAAAAGTATCCCAAATATTTAAGCTTTTGCCGTCTATGTTAAATGACCCTTCGGTTTGCACAGCAGAAGTGGTAATCCCCCATTTAAAATCGGTACCAAAATTAGGCATATCCATTTAGTAGGTTTGCAAAAGAGATTGGGCAATTTCTGACACCGATGTGGTAGGGTAAACAGGCGGGCAATAGGGAGCCGCAAGCCATTTTTTTATAGCTGCTATGTCTTTGTGTGAATAGCAGACAGAAAAGCCGAGTTTTTTTAATTTATCAGCATTTATTTTTTGCTCCACCTGCCCTTTCATGGGTATCACCATCATGTTTTTTTTAAATTGAATGAGCTCAGATGTTAAGCCAAAACCTGCGGCAGTGAGCACAAATTTAGCTTGCCTTAAGTCGTTGTTGAAATTTAATTCATTTATTTTTTTCACCCTTAGGTTGTCAGAAAATACTTTTTCATCTTCTTTCATCCATTTAGAATAAGAGATAAAGGTATAATTTTTAAAAGAATTGGCGATATGGGTTAAAGCGTTCCTATCATGAGCAGGCAAGTAAATTAAAATCAATTTTGGATTTTCTTTAACATTAATGGAAAGAATAAGAGGGTTGATTAGCGGAAAAAACACCTTTTGATGCGTATTTTGTAGGTAATCATACTTAACTGCTTTCGAAACCGGAGCAAAATGTTTTAGAAACCAAACCCCAAGTTTTTCTTGTAGGGTATTTACTTTTATAGGATAATATTTAGCCGCATATTGATTGCCAAAACCAAGGCAATTTATTTTTCTAATCTTACTTGCCCAAGCAGTGATGGGTTCAAAATCTGTTATAACCAATTGGTATTGATTAACAGGGCAATTTACAATTTCTTTTGTGAGCTGAAAAATGTTGCATTTTAGCAATGTTCTAAACAAATCTATTCCTCCTTTTTTCCCGAAAATATAGCTTAAACCCATTTTTTTATATTTTATAGGAAAAGGAAGCGTTAGCTCATGGCTAACACCACTCATCAAAACATCTACTTGATGCCCAAGACTTATCAACTCTTGTATAACAGGAACGCATCTGCTAATGTGTCCATTGCCGGTGCCTTGTATGCCAAATAATATTTTCACTCTATTTCACTTTTTTTTACTTTGACAGTTTGTAGGTTTTTTTCAAAATAGACCAATTTCCAGTTTTGATCTGCATACTCTAAAGCCGAGCAGTTCTCTACCCAATCTCCACTATTCAAATACAGAATTGGTTTTTCCTGAGACACATAGGTTTTAATTACCGGCTGATGTATGTGGCCGCAAACCACGGCATCAAAACCCTTATTGGCAGCATACTCCGTAACCGTTTGCTCAAAATCAGTAATAAAATTTATTGCTCCCTTAACAGTATTTTTAATCCTTTTAGAAAAACTCATCGGAGCCCTTCCCACTGCAATTAAAAGGTAATTAATTACCCTATTTAATAGTATAAGCAAGTCATAACTATAGCCGCCCACTATGGAGAGCCATCTGTTATTTTGCACCACCATATCAAACATATCGCCATGCATAAACAAGTATTTTTTACCTGCAATTACCAATTCTAGTTCATCCTTTAACTCCAAACCACCTAAAATTAAGCCACTGTGTTTTCTTAACCTGTCATCGTGGTTGCCTGTAAGGTAATATACTTTTGCGCCATTGGCAATGTGCTTAAACAGCTGTTTAACAACTGCGTTGTGACTATTTGGCCAATAGCGTTTAGAGAACTGCCACATGTCTATGATATCTCCATTTAAAACAATGATTTCTGGATTAATGGATTTTAAATAGGCGGTCAGTTCCTTTGCATGGCAGCCGTATGTGCCTAAATGCACATCGCTAATTACAGCTAACTTTATTTTGCGTTTTATCATTATAGGTACTATTTAGTTAAGCCCATAAAATGTTTAAACTGCCAGTTTATTAAAATTATTTCTAGCTTTGCCATGAATGATTTAAAGATATTTTTCATACCCTCAAAAGTGATAATTGTATTTAAACTAAATGTATTTTTAGTATTAAAATTACAACAGATTTAGATTATTATTATGTTAAGCGGCTATTTGCGTTTAAATTTAATGTGCCATGGCACTGATACCAAAATGACTTAATTATTAGTCCAAATAGTATTTAGAAAGATATATTGAAAAGTACAAATAGAAATAACAATTTCGCTATGTAAAGTTTTTACTTTCGATTCAATAAATTGACACACTTCATCTAAGTTTTTATGGAGTTTATTTTTAAAGCTTCGTTTAAATTTAGCCCAAATTTTTTCAACTGGAATTAATTTCAGGCTACATGGCGGAAGTAATATTAGGACTATATTATTTGGTATAAGCAATGAATGAGCCTTGTAGAATACCCCATTATCAAGTACTATAATTTTTAATTCATTAGGATTTTGTAGGGAAAATTCATCGAGATATGTTTTGGAAGTATTGGCGTTATAAAATGGCAATCTTAATAAAAATGAGGCGCCCGTTATTGCCTATAATTGTACGGATGACATTATAAAGTATTTAAAAAGCTGTCAATATTTTTTTTTATTATGATTTCCTCCATACAAGATTATCAAATAATTTATAATTTCTTCTTCAAGTTCTAATGAGAATTTGAGTTTTGGTATTTTATATCCTTTTAAATTATTTAGTTTTTTATAAACAGTTAGCAATATACTTTGAATAAGTGTTGCGTATAAAACCACTTTTATTCCATTTTCATTCCTTAATAATAAATGACTGAAGTTAATTTCTTGTTTTAGAAATTTGAATTACACTTCTGTATCCCATCTTTTTTTGTAAGTTGTTGTTATCTCTTATGGAGTAAAGCTATAAGCATTTGTCAAAAAACAAATTATTTTACCTGTTTGTTTATTTTAGGCTTTTATAAATCTAAATGCATGCTTTGTTAATTTCTTTTTTTATTATACAATCTTTTTAGATTGTCTTCAATAATCAATAAGTTTTCGTGGTCAATTGGTTTTTTTTAGAGGGTTTTCTTCCACTTGCTCAAACTTATGGTTTGCATTTATCATTGTAATAAAGCAAATGTTTTTGTCTGTAAATTCATAAAAAGTAACTCTGGCTTGAATCCCTTTAACAAACAATATAATTGTATCTCTTTTAATTTTACAATTTAGGATACTCTCTTTTAAGGCAACATTCTAACTATTAAATTTTTATTCGTGATAAAATGAAACTGATTCTGGAAGATTGGAATAGCCCATTGTGAATTCCATCTGCTTGGCATTTTCTTGCCCACCACCACACCTAAAACCTGTTTCATTTAGTTTTGCTTAAATAGAAACAAGTGTAGAATCAAAACGAATAATTTTAGTTTCTTTTTCTGTGAATTGATTGCTAAAAAGTTCGATACAATCAAAATACAATTTTTCAAAAAAAATGTATTTTATGTTACCTAGCCTTTGCCCAATGGAGGTATTCTTTATTTTTTTAGCAATTGGTTTGGAATGTAAACTTTGAAATATTGTGGAATTAAAAAGTTGTTCTATTACCCTAAGACTTACATTTGTCGTAGTTATTAAGCTGTATGACAATAATAAAAAAATTAATTATCTATCCAGTTTTTTTGCTTTGTAATTTACATTTGTTTCTTTCAATAATTTATCCTAGGTAGATTAGGGAATCATATTGAGCAATTATTTGTCTCTCATGCAAAAAGTTTCATTAGTGTTTTAATGACTTTGAAATATTAACACATACAAGTATAAGCTTTTGTTTAGTCTTCCGTAAACCTATGGGCTTAGCCGAGAACGGCACCAAGCAGGCGCAAGACTATAGGCTGAGAGCAGTAAGAAACTTCTTAATTAATGAAAAAATAGGGTATTAACAATTAACCAATATCATACAAGTAATAAATTAACATAAACTATTTGATAACTTCATTTGAAAACAAAGTAATATTAACATTGCCGCAGCAATTTTGCACCATACAAATACAACAAATGAAAAAGAAAATTTTTACTTTAATCGCAACAGGTATGGCTGCATTTTCGAGCCATGCGCAAACCCCTTTTCCTATCAACATTGACACAGCTTGGTCTGTAAAAACAGTGTGGATGCCAAAATCGCCACTTAAACAACAAGTTATTTTTGTTGGCGGTGTAGATACAGTGCAAACAACTGCCACTTATGGCAACCCAGCAGGAAAATCTCCTGCTAAACAATGGCATGATTTTATAGGTTTTTCTAAAGCGCCTCTTAACTCTAATGGTATTTTAGGCAATGTGATTGTTAACCATGAAATGACTATTAAAGACCCTAAAATTGGCGATGGTGGCGGAATGACAATGTTTAAATTAAAAAGAACTACAGGCAATCAACTAGAAGTAGTGGATCAAACTTTAACAGATGGCAGAAAAGGAAAGTTTTTTAATGTCGATTTTGTAAATACAGTTGGCGAAACTGGCATGAATTGTGGTGGAATTTCAACACCATCTGGAAGAATTTGGACTGCTGAAGAGTGGATGCAGAGAAGCAACGGACAAATTTTCAACAATGGCAATAATTTTACAGATACTACTGATTTTGTTATAGGAACTACTACACCCGCTGGCTTTCCTGCATTTAATGGTAGAACTATTAAAAGATTCCAAAATTTAAATTGGATGGTGGAAATAGATCCAAATAATGCAAAAGCTATCAGAAAACAATACAATTGGGGAAGAGCTGGTTGGGAAGGTGGAGTAATTATGTCTGACAACAAAACAGTATATTTATTTGAAGATGCTTCTCCTGGAATACTAGCTAAATTTGTGGCAACAACAGCTAACGATTTTACAACTGGTCAATTGTATGTTTACAAACAAGATGCACCTACAAAATGGATAACCATTGAGAATAATTTAGATACTTTAATACAATTAAACACTGTTGCTATCAGAAGAGGTGCTTCTATGTTTAACAGATTGGAATGGGGACAACAATTAAATGGTAAAATTTACATTTGCGAAACAGGTAGAGATGCTTTTTCTTATAGTTCCGGAAATGCAAGATACGGTGTAGTAGGTCAAGGATTAATTGATGGATATAAAACAAGATTTAGAATATTAAGAGGCTCAAGCTTTACGGGTACAGATGCTCAAGCTGCTGACTCTGTAAGAACTGGTAAATTTAATGATTATTATGGCAGAGTTATAGAATTCGACCCTGCAACAAACCTAGTTCGTTCATACATAGAAGGTGGGCCATTGTCGCCTGCTTCTGCCTCTCAAAACAGATTTGCTTATCCTACTATTCACTTATCAAATCCTGATGGTATTGATTTTATGAAATTGGCGGGTAAAGATTATATGATTATTCAAGAAGATTTGAATGGAGTAAATTGGAACAGAATGCCAGCAGGAATAACGCAAACGAATTGTGAAACATACTTGTTAGACATGTCAATTACTAATCCAACATTCAATGATTTAATTAGAATTACAGCTTGCCCTCCTGGTGCAGAAATTACTGGGGCTGTTATGATAGATGAAAATACAATGTTATTAAACTCTCAACATCCAAGTACTTCAAACACTTTTCCTTATAACAACTCTTTAACGTATGCTATTTCTGGATTTAAAGTTAACTCATCAGCTATTATTAATCAATTAAAAGAAGAAAGCAATGTATTTTCTGTTTATC
>Ga0105045_10001875_pt1 | contig 17412 bp, 18 predicted proteins | sample MAT02_FD_78089 | JGI IMG/M metagenome (GOLD analysis project Ga0105045, IMG submission 78089) | Freshwater microbial communities from Lake Fryxell liftoff mats and glacier meltwater in Antarctica - MAT-02 (megahit assembly) | ecosystem: Environmental > Aquatic > Freshwater > Ice > Liftoff... | reverse complement strand
GTGAGTATGACGCGGCGCGCGCGAGCATCGATGCGGTGGCCGACGGCCTGGAGCCGTGGCTGCGGGAGCGCTGGTATGCCGAGGTGGCGCTCGAAGCGTCGGACGAGGCGATCGTATCCGGGGCCGCGGCGACGCTGCGGGCGCTGGCCGTCGATCCCGCGGTCCCACCCATTCATAGGGGTGAGATATTCTTCAACCTCGCCTTGCTCGCCGAGCGAAGGAACGACCCAGGCGCGGCCCGGGTGGCGTGTCAACATGCGCTGGAGCGGCATCCGGGCCTCGAGGCGACCGTTCAACCCCTGCGTGCGCGGCTCGGGGCGGGTGAGGGACCAAAAGGCGTAGTCGGAGTTTAGTCGCAGCCCTGCTCGCCGCAGGCCTTGCGGTGGATGCATCGCAGCACGCAGCGCGGCGATCTTCTCCGCGGTAGACTACCTGGCCGATCGGACAGGTAGGTCGCAAGCTCGCTGCCAGCGCACGAGTTGGGGCCCCAGCGAACGCTGCGGGCCCCAACTCGCAAATGGTGCGCAAGAGACGCCGATGCTTATGCATCGCGGGTTTCAGTGCGAATGCTGGTCAGCGCGGGCCGGCCTTGACGACGATCTCGACGCGGCGGTTGTTGGCGCGGCCCTCTGCGGACTTGTTGTCGGCGATCGTGCGGTCGGAGCCGAAGCCGGCGGCCGTGATGCGGTCGGCGGCGATGCCATGTCCGACCAGGTAATCGCGCACGGAGTTGGCGCGGTTGACCGAGAGGGTCTGGTTGGTGGCGGCCTTGCCCTGCGAGTCCGTGTGGCCCTCGACGACGAAGGTGGCGCCCGGGTCGCCGGCGAGCAGGGCCTCGGCGACCTGGCCGATCTTGACCTGGGCGGCCGGTAGCAGCTCAAACTTGTTGCTGGCGAACAGCACGCTGCCGCTGAGCGTGATGACGGTGCCGCGCTCGTCCTGCTTGACGGCGCCGATCCGGGCCAGGTCGGCGGCGGACTGGGCCGCGCGCTTCTCGGCGTCGGCGCGACGCTCCTTCTCGATGGCGAGCTCCTTCTCGGTCGCGGCGCCCTGGGCCTTCTCGGCCGTCAGCGCGCCCTTGGTGCGGGCCAGCTCCGCCTTGGTCTTGGCGGCGTCCTGCTTGGTGAGCGCATCCTCCTGCTGGTCGGAGGCGGCGATGCCCTTCCTGAGCATCTCGATGCGGGCGAGCACCTCGGCGAGCTCCGACTTGCGCTGGGCGATGTAGGCCTGGTCGCGCACGAGGACGGTGTCGCCGTCGTGCGTATAGCTCTTCTCGGCGCGGGCCAGCGACTCCTTGGCTATGTGCAGGTCGGCCGGGGTGTACTGATTCGCGGGGCCAGCGGCGGCGCGGTCGTAGGAGGCACGCGCCGACAGCAGCTCGTTCGGGGCAGTGTGGGCGCAGGCGCCGAGCAGGATGAGTGTGGAGGCGAGGAGGATGGACTTGGCGGGGTTCATGGGGTCGTCTCCGGGCTCTTGGCGTCGTCGACGCGCTGTTCGGCGCTCTTGGCCTCGCCGCGGGCCGTGTTCTCGCGGGTCAGCGCGATCGCCAGCTCGGCGTCGTTACCGGCGCGCAGGGCCATGTAGTGGGCCTGCTCGTTGTCGCCGCCGGCCATCAGCTTCTTGGCCTTGTTGAGCCCCTCCTGGGCCAGTTGCAGTTGCAACGCAGCCTGAGGAACATTGGCGGCGCCGAGCTCCTCCGCGCCGCGCACCGAGGCGAGCGAGCTGGCCATGGTGTCGTTGGGCGGAGGAAACGACGCGCACGCGGAGACCGCGAGTACGAAGCCGGGGATCGTAAACATTCGATTGAACATGCAAACTCCAGCGCAGGGATCGACAGCCGGCCAGACGGTCACGGCGTCGATCCCAACGGATGTCGGTATATGGGCGGGTTCTTCCCAAGGTGCAAGTTTGTCTAACTGTCCGACCGTAGACGTCAGGCTTCGCGGCGGGAATCTTCGAGTTGTCCCACAGGACCCTGAAGCGCACGAATAGGGGACCTGCCGTTCGTTGCACGTAAAACGGCCGGGTCCGTCGAGGACGGACCCGGCCGCGGGTACTGGGTAGATAGACCTCAGCGGGCGTCGCGGGGGACGGCGGCCTCGGTGGTGCTGCTGATGTGCTCGGCGCCCAGCGCCTTGAGCAGCGCCTCGGCGCGCTTGCGTTCCTCGGCGTCCTCGGTGTGGACCGACATCAACAGCTTGCCGCTGTGCAGCTTGCCCTCGTACACCTTGGCCTCGATCTCGGGGATGCCGAGGCCGATCAGGGCACCGACGACGCCGCCCGCGGTGGCGCCCGCGGCCGCTCCACCGAGCGCCGCCATGATCGGTCCCGCGGCGATGAAGGGCCCGAGGCCCGGGATGGCGAGCGCGCCGAGCCCGAGCAGGAGCCCCAGCGTGCCGCCGACGACGCCGCCCGCGGTCGCCCCACCGATGGCGCCCTCGGGCGCCTTGGTGTGGTTCTCGTGGGCGAAGTCCTTGGTGCCGCCGGTGTCCGACATGAGCACGGAGATGTCGTTGGTGCCGAAGCCGGCGGCGGTCAGTTGGCGAATGACATCCTCGGCCTGAGCGCGGGTGTCGAGGGTACAAACAATTGCTTTTTTCATGGTGTCCTCGGTTCCTGGGCTACTTGGTCTCGACCTCGAGCTGCACGTCGAGCGGGGCGGACCCCGCGACGTTCTTTGCCATGTCGACGACGCGGGTCTTCTCGGCCTCGTCCTTCACCGGGCCGCGCAGGGTCACTGCGCCGTCCTTGGTGATGATCTTGACGTTCTTGGCGTTGCTCGACAGCGAATCGTCGGCGACGACCGCCTGGCGGATCTTCTGCGTCATCTCGATGTCCGCGGCGCTGTTGCCCTGGTCCATCGGTGTCACCGCGGTGCCGTCACGGTCGCGCGCATTCTTCTTGGTGTTGTCGGCGTCGACCTTGCCATCGCCGCCACATGCGGGCAAAAGCCCGAGCGTCATCACAATGCTGAGAGCTACAATTCGCATGTTCCTGGCCTCCTGCCGCCCGTCCCGAACGACGCGGTACCTTGCAAGAACTCGCCTGGATCGCAACCGCCGATCGCGGTCCGACCGCTCAGAATACGCTCAGAGGGTCGCTGGCGCGGGGTCACGCGCGGCGCCGGCTTTGCGGGCGCCTGCGACGCCGATCAGACGCGTGCGGCATGGACGTCCGCGCGGGCTCCATCATATCGTTTTGTGATGCGGGGAGCGGTGAGTGGCCGGCGCGGGCTGCGGCCAGACCTCCATCGCTCAGGTGACGGGGATCCCGCGCTGCTCGAGCTGCGCGATCGGGTCATCGATCGGTCCGCTGAAGGGATCACCGCGGTACACCGCCCGATCGCCGCGCGGCCATACGACGTGCAGCGCCCGCGAGGACGAGGTGAGCTGGAATCGCCGCACGAGGCGGACCTCGGCGAGCGGCGCGAGCTTGCGGCCGGCGCCGTCGAGCAGCACGCCGGCCTCGCGGTCGAGCACGACGATCGCCTCGGCCGGGTCGAGCGCCCGGTCGCGGCGGGCATTCCGTAGGCGGACCAGCGCGACGCAGCCCCAGCCGGCGAGGGCGGCGACGACGAACAGCACCAGCCCGAGGGTCAAGGTGCCGTCGCGCCGACCGACGCCGACGCCGACCGCGATCGCTGCGTTGGCGGTCAGGATCACCGTCAGGAGTCCGGCGACGTACACGGCCCAGGCCGGCACGAGGCCGCGGCGCTCGACGAATAGCAGCCGCTGGCCGTCCTCGGCGAGCACGAAGCGCCCATTGTCTGCGATAGCCCGCATCGCGCGAGCCTATCACGTCGGGGGGGGCGTTAGCGATCCCACGCTACAGGATCTTCGCGCCCTGGGCCCCGAGCTCGAGCGTATGCACGCCGAGGTCGTGGGCGGTGCCGCGGCACTTGGTGACGCAGATCGTGCGGGTGAGGCGGTCGGTGATATTGACCTCCAGGCGCACGACGTTGTCGGACATATAGCTAAACATCCCGAGGATGCCGGTCGAGGAGCCGTAGTCGCTGGCGGTGGACTCGGCCGTGATGATGCAGGTGGTCCGGTGGATCACGAAGTGCTGGGTCAACGAGTACATATAATCGTGGAGCCGCTGGGGGTCGCCGGCGGCGACCGAGAGGTCGCCGAGCGAATCGATGACGACGCGGCGCAGGTTATGCTCGTTGAGCATGCGAAAGATCCGGCTGACGACGCTGTCGATCTGCAGCTCCACGGGAGACTCGTAGAGGGCGTGCAGGCCGCGGCTCTTGGCCTCGACGAGGTCGACGCCGTACGACCCGAACATGCGCGCGAGCTGGGTCGGGTTCTCCTGGAAGTTGATGTAGAGGCTGGGCTCGCCGAGGCGCAGGCCCTCGATCGCGAACTGGGCCCCGATCGTGGTCTTGCCGGCGCCCGTGGGCCCGGCGAGCAGCGTGGTGCTGCCGCGCCACAGCCCGCCGCCGAGCAGCGAATCGAAGCCCTCGACCCCGGTAGCGACGCGCTCGGTGATGATCTTGTAGCGGACCGGGATCTCCGGGGTGACGAGGCGCGGGAACACCTGCAGGCCGGTCTCGTGGATGCGAAAGCCGTGCACGCCCTCGGAGTAGCGGCTGCCGCGGAGCTTGAGCACCCGCATGAAGCGCTCGTCGCGGTTGCTCTTCTCCTGGCGGAAGAACTGGACGATGCCGTCGGCGACCGCGAACTCGGGCTGGATCCGCGACTGCTCCTCGGTGTATTCGCCGACCAAGAAGACGGTGGTCTCGTAGGCGGCGAGGATCCCCGAGATCTCGTAGATGGCGCGGCGCATCTCGGCGATCGAGGTGGAGACGTCGTGCAGCGCCTTGAACGAGTCGATGACGATCATCTTCGGCCCGAGGGTCTGGATCGCCTCCTTGAGCAGATCCTTCAGGACGCCGATGCCGTGCTCGGCGAGCTCGGGCCCGATGTCCTGGTAGGTGACCGCGGTGCCGAGCTTGTCCTCGTCGTAGAAGTTGAAGCGCTGGAGGTACTTGATGACCTTGGCGATCGGCTCCGACAAAGTCGTCAGATAAAGTACGGGGTTATCTTCGCGGGCGTTCTCGAACACCATCTGCTGGACGAAGATGGTCTTGCCGGTGCCCGGCTGACCCATGATGATGTTGATCGAATTGGCCGGGAAGCCGCCATTGAGGATCTTGTCGACATCGGGGTTTCCGGAGCTAATGCGCGGGAAGTCCGGGTGGCCGTTGTCGGGGACTGGGATGCGGTCGGTCATGGATGTACTTCCTGCGCGGGCCCTGCGCTGGTGGGCGGGGGGCGGAGCAGCCGCTCCACGACCCCGCCGAGGCGGTGACGGTCGAGGGGCTTGAGCATAAACGCGTCGGCGCCCGCCAGCTTGGCGCGGTCGTGGGCGTTGAGGACGCTGAGCACCAGCACCGGCGTGTCGCTGAGCGCGGGCGACAGCTTGATCCTGCGGCACAGGCCGAGGCCGTCGAGCTTCGGCACCAGGATCTCGAGGATGACGAGCTTGGGCCGGCGCGCCCAGACCTGTTCGAGCGCCATCTCGCCGTCGTCGAAGAATTGCAGGGTGTTCTGCGGCGTGTCGAGGAACACCTGCAACAGCTCGCGGACGTGCTTGTCGCGCTCCACGACGAAGATCAGATTTGCTTCGAGCTCCGTCATGACCGCCTTTCTTTGCAGGAGAGCCATCGCTGCTGCGACGGTTGCATGCTTTGTCCGCGGATAGTGCGGCGGAGAGAAAGCGAGCCGCTGGTAAATACCCCGTGGCCGGGCAAATGTCAAGGGCGCGCCGCCGGGCGGCCGACCGCGGTGCAATGACCGCGTGTGGGGACGGGGCGTGTTGGCGTGCGGTGGCGCTATGTGCGGACGAGATATGACCAATGCTCCCTGGAGCAGCCGCAATCGACGGACCTCAGATATAGCGACATTTAAGTCTTCGGCGAGGCGAGCCCGGCGAAATGGCATCCGGGGGATCAGGGCGCGGGGGCGAAGCGGACCAGGCCGAGGTCCTGACCGCTGCTGGCCTCGATCGGCGGGAGGCCGGGCCACGCGACGGTGCCCGCGAGGGTCGCCGCGATCGCGGTGACGCCAGCGTGGGTGGCCATGGGCCCGGCGCTCTGGGCATCGGTGTCGGCGAGGGTGATCACCTGGCCAGGGCTGGTCGCGCCGGCCGGGTATACGGCGAACAGCAGGTCGGTCTGGCCGCTCGTGGGGACCTGCTGGTCGCCGAGCTGGGCGGTCCCGGAGGTGGTGAGCAACACCGCGGTCGCGCCGTCGGCGAGGGCGGCGAGGCCGGTCGGGTGCTGATCCTCGGCGCCGGTGATCGCGGTGGCCCACAGCAGCTCGCCGTCCAGGCTGTGGCGCCCGAGCACGATGTCGGCGGCGCCGCCGGCCGCGAGCTCGAGGTCGCCGATCGTGGCGTCGCCGGTGACGACGGCGGCGAAGGTGATCTCGCTGTCACAGTCGAGGTGGGCGCCGTAGTCGGTGCCAGTCCCGGTATAGGCCCGGATCCACAGCGGCTCGCCCTGAGGGTCGATGCGGGCGAGGAACATGTCCTTGCCGGCGAGCGGCTCGACCGTCTCGGCGCCGAAGGTCAAGGGGGCGGTGAAGAAGCCGGTGATCACGGCCGAACCGTCGTCGCACACGGCGATCGCTTTGGCCTCCTGATCGCCCGCGTCGCCGTACCACCTGGCGAAGATCGGGGCGCCGTCCGGGTCGAGGCGGATCACGAAGATGCCAGTGGTCGCGGTGCCGGTCAGCGCGATGTCGGCGACCATGAAGGGCGCGAGGGTCGCACCGGCGATCCAGATCGAGTCGTCCGCGCCTATAGCGAGCCCGTGACTGACCTGCCAGTCAGCCTGCCCGAAGCGCTGACCCCAGCGCGGGGCCCCGTCGGCGTCCCACTTGGCGACGTGTACGTCGACCTCGTCGGCGGTCAGGCTGGCGCCGCCGAGCTCGTAGGTGCCCTCGAGCCAGCCGGTCACGATCACGGCGCCGCCGCTGTCGACGCCGAGGCCGGCGATCTGGCTGAGGGTCGGCTCGCCGTTGCTGGCGAAGAAAGCCTGGGTGGACAGGGCGTCGCCGGTGGCGCCGTAGCGCGCGAGATAGAGGCCCGTACCCTCACCAGCGAGCGCGCCGAGGCCGAGATCCATGCTGCCGTAGAAGTCGCCAGCGACCCACAGCGAGCCATCCGCGGCGAGTCCGATCCCGCCGGGGCGTTGCCCGTCCGGCGCGGCGAAGCTGCGGGCCCAGGCGGGCTCGATAGGCTCGCCTGTGCCGGTGTCGGGCACACCCGAGGTGGTCGGCGGCTCGCCGCTCGAGCTCACCGTGATGGATGTCGGGTCGGTGGTGGATGTCGGGTCGGGGGCGCTGGTGGTGCCGGGGTCGGTGCCGATCTGCGTGGTGCTGGTCGGCTCGAGGGTGGCGCTACCGTCGTCGCCAGTCGCAGGCGCGGCGCAGGCGGGCAGGAGCGAGGCGAGCACCACACGGGCGGGGAGGAGGCGGAGCGCGCGGACCATGGTCGGTTTCTTAGCACGGGGTCTGTGGGGCGCGGCGCTTGCGATCGCGGCGGGGCCGGCCTATGACGGGTCAGCCATGGCAAGCGGGTCAAGTGTATCGAGTGCGGGCGAGGCGACGTACGAGCTGTATTACTGGCCGGGACTGCCAGGTCGCGGTGAGTTCATTCGCCTGGTTCTGGAGGACGCCGGGGCGGCCTATGTCGACGTCGCACGGCTGCCGGAGGAGCAAGGCGGCGGAGCCGGGGCGATCACGCGGTTGCTGCGGGGCGAGCACACCGGACACCTGCCGCTGGCGCCGCCGATCCTGTGCCACGGCGAGCTGACGATCGCGCAGGTCGCCAACATTTGTATGTACCTCGGGCCGCGCCTCGGGCTCGCCCCGGCGGACGAGCCCGGCCGACTCGCGGTCAATCAATTGCAACTGACGATCGCGGATCTCGTCGGCGAGGTCCACGATACCCACCACCCGATCGCGGTGGGTCGCTTCTACGAGCAGCAAAAGGTGGCCGCCCGCGAGCGTGCGGCGTTCTTCCTCGACCAGCGCCTGCCTCGCTTCCTCGCGCATTTTGAGCGGGTCCTCGGCCGTAACCGCGAGGGTGCCGGCGAGTGCCTGGTCGGCGCGGGGCTGAGCTATGTCGATCTTTCGCTGTTCCACGTGCTCGATGGTCTGACCTACGCGTTTCCGCGGGCGTTCGGGCGCAACGAGGCGAGCATCCCCGGGCTGCTGGCGCTGCGTGACCGGGTGCGCCAGCGCCGCGGCATCGCCGCGTATATGGCCTCCGACCGACATTTGGCGTTCAACGAGAAGGGCATCTTCCGCCACTACCCCGAGCTCGATCTGCCGGATTGATCGATGCCGAGGTGGGTGCAGTTGCGGCCGGCCGACTATCGGCGCATGCGCTGGAAGAACGGCGCGGGCTGGACCACCGAGCTCGCGGTCCACGGCGGGCCGGAGGCGTTCGACTGGCGGATCAGCGTCGCGGAGATCGAGGCGGACTGCGACTTCTCGCGCTTCCCGGAGGTCGACCGCAGCATCCTGGTGCTCGATGGTGCCGGCATGATGCTGCAGGTCGAGGGCAGCGCGCCAGCGGTGCACCTGCGCGGCGAAGATCCGGCGCTGAGGTTCGCCGGGGAGCACGCGGTGCAGTGCCGGCTGCTGGCCGGCCCGACCCGCGACTTCAACGTGATGACGCGGCGCGGCGTATATACCCACACGCTGGAGCGCCACACGCTGGCGCAGCCGCTGGCGCTGACGGGCGAGTGCTTCGTGTACGTATGTGCTGGCGCGGCGCAGGTCGGTGGGCTCGCGCTGGCGACGGGTGACAGCTTGCAGGTCGCGGCTGTCCCCGGGGACAGCCCGGTGACGCTGCACGGAGCGGCGCAGTTGGTGGTGGTGCGGCTGCGCTGCTGCGGGGGCTGAGGGGTCCCGCGGGAGCGTCAGTGCGGCGGATCTGGGCGGGCGCGGACGATCGCGGCGCACTCGTCGTGGAGCGCGCGGGCCAGCTCGAGCGCCTCGTGTGCGGCGCTGTCGGGGCCGCGGCCGAGCTGCACGAGCGCTGCGGTGGGGGCCACGGTGATCGTCAGCAAGCGGGCGGCGATCGTGCGGGCCTGCGCGGACATCGGGTGGCGACGTGGATCATCCGCGCCGGCGATCGCACGCAGGTGATCGATGTAGCTACGGCCCCAGCGCAGCTCCTCGGGGGGCGGGACAGTGAGGGCCACGAGCACCGCGTTGAGGGCCATGCCGGCGCCGCGGCGGGCGTGGGTGATCGCGGTGCGACGACTGCGGAGGTTGGCTGCCCCGGCTCCCAGCTCGATCTCGGCGGCGCGTAGCCAGGCCGGGGCGTCGAGACGCCAGAGCCAGTGGTCGCTGAGGTCGGTCACGGACCCGTGCTGGAGCCGCCAGACGTGGTGCCGGTGGTGCCGGTGCCGGTCGAGCCGTCAGTGGTGCCGTCGGTGGTGCCGTCGGTGGTGCCGTCGGTGGTGCCGTCGGTGGTGCCGGTGGTGCCGGTGGTGCCTCCGGTCGAACCACCGGTGGTGCCGGTGGTGCCGGTGCTGGTGCTCGTGTCAATGGTGGTGCCGGTGCTTGTGTCGCCGGTGGTGCCGGTGGTCGTATCCGTGGTGGTGCCGGTCGCGGTAGTCGTCGTGGTGTCGCTGGTGCCGGCCGAGAGGCTGTCGCTGCCACCGGGCTGGAAGTCGCGCCGCGAGGGCACGTCGTCCCAGAGCATCGGCTCGCTGAGCTCGGAGGGCAGGCCGGAGTCGGAGTCGAGCATGTCGCCCTCGACGCAAAGACCGTTGACGCCGAGGTTGAAGCACATCTCTGCGGCCAACGACTTCTCGCCCTCGGCCCGGCACACGAGGCCGGAGCGGCAGTCGGTGTCGCAGCGGCACGGGGCGTCGAGGCCGCCGCGACAGGCCACCTGCATCAGGCCGAGCAGCCCGACCAGACCGATCATGCTCGCGGCCAGCAGTCGGTGCGGCTCGGCCTGATGCAGGTGGCGGGGCGCGGCGAGGGGGGTGCTCACGGGATGGCCTTGTATTCGACGCGGACGACCTCGTACTCGCGGTCGCCCTTGGGCAGCTTGACGATGACCTCGTCGCCGACGCGCTTGCCGAGCATGGCGCGGGCGATCGGCGCGGAGATGGAGATCCGGCCGCTGCCGGCGTCCGACTCGTCCTCGCCGACGATGAAGTAGACGACCGCGGTGTCGTTGTCGATGTCGTTGAGGGTGACGGTCGCGCCGAAGGTGACCTTGTCATCCTTGACGATGGTCGGATCGATCACCTGGGCGTGTGCGAGGTGCGACTCGAGGTAGCGCATGCGGCCGTCGAGGAGGCCCTGGCGCTCCTTGGCGGCGTGATACTCGGCGTTCTCGCGCAGGTCGCCGTGCTCGCGGGCGGTCTCGATGTCGCGGACGTTCTCGGCCCGGTCGTGCTCTTTGATCTGCTTGAGCTCGTGCTTGAGCCGATCGAAGCAGGCCGGCGTCATGGGGATCTTGGTCTCGGTGGACATGACCGTGAGGAGGTGCGGAGGCTCTAGAGGAGTTCGCTGCGGTAGCCAGCTCGGCTCGCCGGGGCGGCGTCCGGGAGGTCCCCGGGGATCCGATGATAGTCCTGGAGGCTGCGGGCGACGAGGGTTTTCTCGCCGGCGCGCGCCGCCTCGATCGCGTGGGCGGCCGCCAGTGCCGCGGAGATCGTCGTGAAGTGGGGGACGCGCTGCGTGAGCGCGGTGCGCCGGATGCTGAAGCTGTCGGCGATGGCCTGCGCGCCCACCGTGGTGTTGATGACCATGGCGATGCTGGCGTTGACCAGCGCGTCGACGATGTGCGGCCGGCCCTCCTTGACCTTGTTCACGAGCTCGCAGGCGAGGCCGGCCGCGCGGATGAACGACGCGGTGCCGCGGGTGGCGACGAGGTCGAAGCCGAGGGCCCGCAGGTGGCGGGCGACCGGCAGCACGGCGGCCTTGTCGGCGTCGCGGACCGAGACGAACACGCGGCCGTGCTGCGGCAGCCGCATGCCGGCCGCCAACAACGCCTTGTGGAAGGCGGCGCCGAAGTCGTCGGCGACGCCCATGACCTCGCCGGTGCTGCGCATCTCGGGGCCGAGGATCGTGTCGACGCCCGGGAACTTGTTGAAGGGGAACACGGGGACCTTGACGGCGACGTGTCGGGGGATGCGCTCTTGCAGGTGCATGCCGGCGAGCGGCTCGCCAGCGGCGACGCGCGCGGCGAGCTTGGCGAACGGGATGCCGGTGGCCTTGGCGACGAAGGGCACGGTCCTCGAGGCGCGGGGGTTGACCTCGAGCACGTAGAGCTTGTCGCCTTGCAGGGCGAACTGGACGTTCATCAGGCCGACGACGTGCAGCCCGCGGGCGAGCGCCGCGGTGACGCGCCGGATCTCGTCGAGGATCGCGGGGGCGACGTTGACGGGGGGCAGCGAGCAGGCGGAGTCGCCGGAGTGTACGCCGGCCTCCTCGATGTGTTCCATGATGCCGGCGATCACGAAGTCGCTGGCGTCGGCGAGGGCGTCGACGTCGAACTCGGTGGCGGTGTGTAAGAACTCGTCGACGAGGACCGGGTGGTCGGGGCTGGCGAGCACGGCCGTGCGCATGTACTCGGCGAGCTCGCCGGGGGTGTAGACCACGCGCATGGCCCGGCCGCCGAGCACGTAGCTCGGGCGCACGAGCACGGGGAAGCCGATGTCGTGGGCGATGCGGGCGGCCTCGTCGGGCGAGCGGGCGACGCCCCAGCGGGGCACGCGGATCCCGAGCCGTTCCACCAAGGCACCGAATCGGCCGCGGTCCTCGGCCATGTCGATGGCGTCGGCGCTGGTGCCGAGCAATTTATAGCCGGCGCGTTCGATGTCGGCGGCGAGCTTGAGGGGGGTCTGGCCGCCGAACTGGACCAGCACGCCGACGACCTCGCCGGTGCGCGACTCGAGGTCGAGGATCTCGAGCACGTGCTCGCGGGTCAGCGGCTCGAAGTAGAGGCGATCACTGGTGTCGTAGTCGGTCGAGACCGTCTCCGGGTTACAGTTGATCATGATCGTCTCGAAGCCGGCCTCGCGCAGGGCGAAGGCGGCGTGGACGCAGCAGTAGTCGAACTCGATGCCCTGACCGATCCGGTTGGGGCCGCCGCCGAGGATGACGACCTTGCGGCGGGCGGTGGTCTCGCTCTCGTCCTCCTGCTCGTAGGTCGAGTACATGTAGGGGGTGTGCGCGGCGAACTCGGCGGCGCAGGTGTCGATGCGCTTGTAGACCGGCCGCAGGCCGCAGGCGAGCCGTAGCGCGCGGATCTCGGCCTCGGGGACGCCGCGCAGGGCGGCCAGACGGCGGTCGGCGAGGCCGCTGCGCTTGGCGGCGTACAGCAGCGGGGCGGTCAGCTCAGGCGCCGCCGAGACGGTCCGCTCGAGCTCGATGATCGCGGCGATCTGGCCCAAAAACCACGGGTCGATCCTGGTCAGCTCGTGGACCCGCTCCTGCGAGACGCCGAGGCGCAGGGCGGCGCCGACGTGCCACAGGCGCAGCGGGTGCGGGCGACCCAACAACGCCTCGACGGAGGCGGCGGTGGCGTCGGGGCTCTGGACGTCGAAGCCATCGGTGCCGGTCTCGAGGCTGCACATGGCCTTGCCGAGCGACTCGCGGAAGGTGCGGCCGATCGCCATGACCTCGCCGACGGACTTCATCTGGATCGTGAGGGTCTCGTCGGTGCCCTGGAACTTCTCGAAGGCGAAGCGCGGGATCTTGGTGACGACGTAGTCGATGCTGGGCTCGAAGCTGGCCGGGGTGACGCGGGTGATGTCGTTTTGCAGCTCGTCGAGGGTGTAACCGACGGCGAGCTTGGCGGCGAACTTGGCGATCGCGAAGCCGGTGGCCTTGGAGGCGAGGGCCGACGATCGCGACACGCGGGGGTTCATCTCAATGACGATCATCCGCCCGTCGGCGGGGTTGACGGCGAACTGGATGTTGCAGCCGCCGGTGGTGACGCCGACCTCGGTGACGACCATGCGCGCCGCGTCGCGCATGCGCTGGTACTCCTTGTCGGTGAGCGTCTGGATCGGGGCGACGGTGATGCTGTCGCCGGTGTGTACGCCCATCGGGTCGAGGTTCTCGATCGAGCAGACGACGACGAAGTTGTCCTTGGCGTCGCGCATGACCTCGAGCTCGTACTCTTTCCAGCCGAGCACGGACTCCTCGATCAGGATCTCGTGGCGCAGGGACTCGCTGAGGGCGTGCTCGACGTGGACCTCGAACTCGTCGCGGTTGTACGAGATGGCGGCGCCGCTGCCTCCGAGCGTAAAGCTGGCGCGGATGATCGCCGGGAAGCCGATGGTCTCAAGCGCGGCGCGGGCCTCGGCGAGCGAGTGGCAGTAGACGCTGCGCGGGACATCAAGGCCGATCTTGAGCATCGCGGCCTTGAACTGGTCGCGGTCCTCGGCCTTCTCGATCGCGGGCAGGTGGGCGCCGAGCAGCTCGACGCCGTGGCGCTCGAGGATGCCCTGGCGGCCGGCCTCGAGCGCGAGGTTGAGGGCCGTTTGCCCGCCGACGGTCGGCAGGATCGCGTCCGGTTTTTCGGCCGCGAGCACGCGCTCGAGGAACTCCGGGGTCAGCGGCTCGACGTAGGTCCGCTCGGCCAGGTCCGGGTCGGTCATGATCGTGGCCGGGTTCGAGTTGATGAGGATGACCTCGTAGCCGTCCTCGCGTAGGGCCTTGACCGCCTGGGTGCCGGAGTAATCGAACTCGCAGGCCTGGCCGATGACGATCGGGCCCGAGCCGAGGACACAGATCCGGCGGAGGTCGCTGCGGCGAGGCATGGTCCTAGCGCTCCTTGATGAAGTTGCCGTCGAAGCTGTGTTCGCTGCCGAGGTTCGGCACGACGCGGTCGACGTGGACGCGCACGTCCCACTTGAGGCGGGCGATGCCGGTGAGGATCTTGGTGCGCAGGCGCAGCGAGTCCTCGTCCTTGTGGACCAGGCGGGCGGTCAGCGCGTCGAGCAGGCCGGGGTCCGGGGTGGCGGGGTCGGCGATGTCGAGCAGCGCATCGACGGCGTGCAGCCGGATAGTCTCGTCGGGGTCGTCGAGGTAGCGGGTCAGGATCTCGGCGACGCGGGGATTATCGACCTCGGCGATGTGCGCGAGGAGCTGCTGCTTCTTGGCAGGGGTACGCTCGTAGACGGGCGGGTGCTTCTCCAGCAGCGCGTCGAACAGCTCCCACTCCTCGCGCTCGTTGGCGCGGTCCTCGACGATGCGCAAGACCCAGGCGATGTTGTCGTTGTTGAGGCAGAACTCGCGGGCGGCCGGGAGCAAGATGGCCTTGTCGAGGTCGGTCAGGCGCTTCGACAGCCAGTTCTTCTCCTCCTCGTCCTCGATGCTCTTGCTGGCGTTGCTGGTGAAGCGCCGCATGACGCCGACGATCGCCGGGATCGTGCCGATCTCCAGCAGCTCCTGCATCGCGTGGTAACGGTCGGCGGACTGGCCGTAGATGTTGACGACGGCCTTCATGTTCCGGTCGAGCCGGCTCTTGCTGCGGCCGCTGCTGCTGAAGATGTCCTTGATTCCCACGGTGCTCCCTCAAAGGTTGGCAGGTCGGGCCGAACCAGTCGTACCTGCGCTCGAAGATCCGGTGTCGGCGCCAGTGTCGGCGTCCGTGCTCGTGCTGGTTCCGGTTCCGGTTCCGGTTCCGGTGGAGCTGGTGCTCGCGTCCGGTTCGCCGGTGGTCGTGGTGGCGGAGGTGGTGGTCGGGACGTCGGTGGTGGCGGTGCTCGGGTCGCTGGCGCTGGGGCCCTGGCCGAGGCCGCATGCGCCGAAGTCGGCCTCGACGTCGCTGCCGTCGCGGTGGCAGCAGCCGTCGGCCTCGCAACTGTAGCCGCCGGGGCAGACGGCGTCGTCCGGGGTGCAGGAGAACATCACGGCCTGCGCGGGCGGGTTGAAGCAGGCGCCGAGAGCTGTCCCGAGGGCCAGGGCCGCGAGGACATGTCCGTAAGGCCATCCGAGGAGCGGTCGACGGGAGCAGGCGAGGAGGCGGTTGACTCGCGTCGCGGAGGTGAAGGGCGACATGGCTAGAAGCGGACCTCGAGCCCGCCGCGCGCGGCGCGGACGCGTGGGGCGTCGGTCTTGTTGGCGTCGGCCTCGCGGGTGCGCACGGCGTGCACGATGAAGAGCACGACGCCGGCGACGAGGAAGCCGGCGCCGCCGGAGATCAGGCCCTTGGCGACGGCGGCGTCGCGTCGGCCGGTCCGCAGGATGTCCTCGTACTCGCCCTGGATGTCGGCGTAGGGCAGTTGCATGCCGGTGCTGCTGTCGAGGGTGATGGCGAGGCGCTCGGCCTTGTCCTCCTGGACCTCGGCGAGGCCGGCGAACACGCCGCCGGCGCTGGCGAGCGCGAAGGCCCCGAACATCGACCACCACGCGCCCCGCTGCAGGGGAGGCAGGCGGCTCGGCACGTCCGCGAGGGCGGCCTTGTCGGCGCTGAGGGAGCTGCCCTCGAGCTCGGCGCGGGCGCGCTTGGCCTCGGGGTCGTCCGCGGAGATCGTGCGCCCGCCCATGCCCGCGGTCGTCGACACTGGCGAGACGTTGTTGGCCGGGGCGACCAGCGAGGGCTGACCCCCGTCACGGCGCGGGTCATCGAGCGGCCGGACGGTCGCGGCCTCGGGGCTGATCGGCGCGAGCGGGGGATCGGCCCCGCGGTCCTCCGGAGGGCTCGGTGCGGGCTTGCCGGGCGCGACGGGCTTGCTCGCGGGCGCGATGGGGCTGCTCGCGGGGCCCGCGGCGGGCTTATCCGTCGACTTGGGCGCAGGGGTCGCGGGCGCCGGACCAGCGTGCGCCACGCTCGGGCTTTGCCCGACCGCGACAGCCAGAAGGAGGCCGAGCGCACGTGTTGGCGACGAAGCCCGGGGCATGGTCGGGGCGGGATTGTAGACGGGCGTGGCGGCCCCGCAAAGGCTCATGAGCGTGCGTTCGCGGCCCTGGCGGGGTCAATGCGTGACTTTTGCCACCGCTGTACCGCGCGCGGGGGATGGTATCCACTGCGTCCCGTGCAGCGCTTGCCCGCAGTGCCCGCAGTGCCCGCAGTGCCCGCAGTGCTCGCAGTGGTCGTGCTCGCCATGATGGCGGGCGTCGCCGCGTGCAAGCTGGTCCAGACCGGGGGCGGCACCTCGGCGCCGATGGCCGAGAGCTACGACAAGCCGAGCGACTTCGCGGGCGAGTGGGTCGGTGAGAGCAACGGGGTGCTCGGGGCGCTCATGATCAAGTCGCTCGGGAGCGGTCGGTACTACGGACAGTTCGCGGGCGACGATGGCCAGACGCGCTTCGTCATCAACATGCAGCAGCCGCTGGTCACCTCGGTCGGCGGCGGTGACCCGCTGCCCGGGAACCTGGTCCGCTTCACCTGGCAGGACGGTCGCGGCGGACGCGGCGATGGGTGGGTGCTCATCAACCCCGAGGACTCCGCGCTCACGGGTGAGATCCGCGTGGGGAGCCAGGGACACGCGATGGACTTCGTGCGCGTCGACGAGGGCTGAGCCCTCGCCGGACAAGTTCACTTCGTGGGGGCGGGCGTCATGTCGCCCGCGGGCGCGGGCGGAGCGACGGGGGCGGCGTCGGGGAACGGCTCGCCATCGGTGCGCACCCAGGTCTCCTTGCCCTTCTTGCCCGGCTTGCCCGGCTTGCCCGGCTTCAGGCGCGCGAACTGGTAGCTGGCGGTGGTGGTCGTATAGAAGTTGCTGGTGGCGTCGCGGCGGGTGCTGATCTGCTCCTTGAGGAGGTGCGGCTCGCCGGCGTCGAGGAGGTAGTAGAGCACGCCCTGCACGGTGCCGCTGCGGTCGCCCTTGGGGCTCGGTGCGGTGTAGCGACCGAGGTAGGTAAACTCGGCGCGGCGGCGGCCGTCGTCGTCCTTGCTCATGCTGGTCAGCTCCCAGATGACCTCGCGGGTGTCGACCACGCCGCCGGTGCGCAGGTGGCAACTGTCTTTCCACTTGGCGCCGACGCCGATCGGCTCGTCGGGGAAGCGCAGGCAAAAGAAGCGGTGGACGTCCTTGAGGGCCTGGCCGGCCGGGCTGGCGGCCTGGGCGTCGTCGCCGGAGATCGTGGTGTCGCCTTGGCGGGCGCCGGTGGCGAGCAGGGTGTGCGAGGTGACCAGCTTGTCGACCAACTTCTCGTCGGCCTCGAAGATGCGGCCGTTGGGTGGTTCGGCCTCGAAGTTGACGTAGCGGTGGGTGACGCGGCAGCGGCGAGTGGCCTCGGCGCCCTCGCAGGTGTCGAGCTCGACGCGCTCCTCGCGAGCAAAGCCGCTCGCGCGCACGCCGGTGAACGCGACCATGCCGATCGTGGTGATCTGATAGACGCTGGCGTCCTTGAGGGCGAGGCGAACCGGGACCAGCTCGGTGCCCTCGGGTGGCCGCGCGGTGAGCTGGCC
>Ga0105045_10001873_pt1 | contig 17417 bp, 17 predicted proteins | sample MAT02_FD_78089 | JGI IMG/M metagenome (GOLD analysis project Ga0105045, IMG submission 78089) | Freshwater microbial communities from Lake Fryxell liftoff mats and glacier meltwater in Antarctica - MAT-02 (megahit assembly) | ecosystem: Environmental > Aquatic > Freshwater > Ice > Liftoff... | reverse complement strand
GCGCGCCTGCGGAAAGCAGAACGTGCATCACCTTGAGCGTGAGGATCTGGTGGCGCTGACGGTGGAGGCAGCAGCAATGGCAGGCGTGCCACTGGCTGGGACCCACTGGATTCCGGGGCAGGGCTCAACCTGAACCTTGCCCCTTCGAGGCGACGCCTGCCAGGCTTGTTGCAGCAAGAGACCGTTGCGGTCAGACCGGCCCTTAGAGGATAAAGGCGTAGTTCCCCTGCGGTGCGTCGCAGTCGAGCAGATGGACGATCTTCATCTGCACAGCCAACTGGCCATGGGCGTTTGGTGCCAGCCCATAGATCTGACTGCCGGCATGGGCACGCATGTGGCCCTTGCGGTATTCCCAAATGACCATGTTGGCGCGTGCGCGAACGGTGTCACCAGGCCCGGCCCACTGTTCGATGTTGGAGAGCATCCGCCGAGTGCGAGACGGCGGGGTCTGGGCATGCAAATGGCCGCTGCGGATCATCGCGATACGCTCACCGAGCCTGCGCCGGTCATCAAGATAGATGCCGGTCTCGGTGCGCGGATCGGCGGGTTCGAAGCGCCGGGGCAGCCAGTACAGGCAGCGCGGCAGGAAGGTCGCAAGCCAGGCGTCGTAAAGGCGTTCGTCGAGCAAGCGCGCTTCCTCGAAAAGCAGTCGCGCTACACCATCGGTGCATTGTTCCTCCCCTTGGGCCGTGTGTTCGCGCGTCTCGCGCCACAGTGCCCACAGCTGTTCGTATGCCGCGTCGTCGACGTAGGGTGGTGGTTCGTCATTGGCGATCGGTGAGTCGGCGGCAAGGCTCGCGCCAGCCGCCGCTCCACCGCTCATACCAGCACCTGCGGAAGGAAGTTTCGGCACATCAATACCTTCCAGTACGCGTAGGCACCGCGGATGCCGGTTTCGTCGGAGACGTTGCCCGTCACAGTGCCATCGGCGCTGGTCGTTTCGCGGTCAGTGCCCAGGCCCTTGCTGAAGTCGACCCACTCCATCTCGGGGCTGTTGCCCAGGCCCTGCTGGATACGCTCGAAGATCTCGTTGTCGTCACGGTACCCGAAGCCGGTGAAGTCCTCGAGGAACCGATTCTTGAGTGTGTTGACCTCGGCTGGTGCATCGTCGAGCACGACGCCATACGAATGCACGATGGTCTTGTCCACTGCCACCGGTTCATACACGTTGAACGATCCGGCACCGGCAATGATGAGTTGGGATAGAGGACCAGGTTGATGCCGGCGCGGCCGGTCATGTCAAGGTACTCCCGCGCCTTGTCCGGGCCGAAACGTTGCTCCAAGGCATTGGCGCACGCCTCGCTCCCCGGTACCGGCCGCGCGCGGTCCCATGGCGAGGGAATCGAGGGTCTCTGGTCGATCAGCTTGTGGCCACGCCCGTAATACTTGACGCACATGGGGGTCTTGTCGCCGCGAAAGTGGTCCAGCCCCTTACCCGAGCCGTGCCGCATGGCCGTGACCTCGCCAACCGAGCGGTGCGTAAACGGAACGTGGTACATGTCCCCGTTGTTGTCGTTTTGCAGCTTCCAGTTGGCCTGGAACACCATGGAACTGGTGCGTACCACGCGCGCGCCTGGCGTGGACAGAGCTTGTCCACCGACCAACCGATCAATGCGCTCGCCGGACCCATCCAGTCTTCCAGCGGCTCGACGTCCGGATCGAGCGAACCGAACACGTAGCCTCGATAGGACGCGATGAGCGGAAAGCGACCCAGGTTGTGCGCCGCCTTGTCGAAGCCTGGCCCATAGCCGTCGGCAAATGTCACGGTGGTGAGTTCGCCGGCGTTCGAGAAAGTCCAGCCGTGGTACGCGCACTGAAAGCGCTTGGCATTGCCATGTGAATCGACACAGATCACGGTGCCGCGGTGCGTGCGGCGGTTCATGAGGCCGCGGATTTCACCGTCCGCGTCGCGGGTGACGATCACCGGGCGGCGGCCAATGTTCACGCATTTGAAGTCGTTGACGTTTGGAATTTCGGTCTCGTGCAACAGAAACACCCAGGTGCCGCCGAAAATGTTGAGCATCTCCTTCTCGAAGATCGCCGGGTCGGTGAACAGCGTGCGGTGCACCATGCCGTCGGGACGCACCATCGCGTCGTAGCGCGAGGCCTGCCCGTCGGAAGGCATCGGGCGCGGCAGGCGCTTCAAGGATGTGACGCTCATGTCGATGCGATGGATGGGCGGAGGCTGACCCGGTCGGGCTGCTTCGTTCTTCCGAGCGAGCGTTCGCAATCCAATGGGTGGTTCATGGGAGTCCCTCCTGCAGTCTACATGCTGCATTCAGACAGCTAGCACGATTCATGCTAGCGAAGAAAAGTGAGGTGCGTATCCATGTTTACCCGTATTGTTACTTTGGCTGATTTTTCGTCGGTGGCGCAGTGGAAGTGCCCTCGCGCATCGGCTATGCTGCATGCGCGGTTGACATGGCAAGCCGCGCCAACACACCGGAGGCAATGAACGTGAATGCGGATGCGAGATCCAGGCCACCCCCACGCGCTATCGCGTGGCACCGCTCAACATGGTCTGAGGTGATTCAGTTTGCCGTGTTGATGACTTTGCTGCTGCTGCTCATCCTCAAGGGCGCCAACAGCATGGGTTACGATTGGAAGTGGGACAAGGTGCCGCAGTACCTCTATCGCGTGATCGACGGGGAATTCATCTGGGGCCCGCTGATGAAAGGGCTTTTCGTCACGCTCGATATCGCGTGGTGGGCGGGCTTGATCGCGATGGGTATCGGGCTTGTCGCGGCGTTGCTGCGCCTGTCGGGGTCGATCGTTGGCTCGGCGATTTCCTGGTCCTATGTCGAGCTGATCCGCAACACACCGATCCTGGTGCAGATGCTGATTTTCTACTTCATCATCGCCGCCGTTCTGGGCATCCCGCGACAATGGGCCGGTATCCTGTGCCTGGCGTTCTACGAGGGTGCATTCACCGCCGAGATCATCCGCGGTGGCATCGTGGCGGTGCGCAAGGGGCAGCGCGAGGCCGCGCAAAGCCTGGGTTTCTCGGGTTTTTCCCTGTACCGCGACATCATCCTGCCGCAGGCAGTGCCACTCATGCTGCCTCCCTTGGGAGGCATCATCGTCAACCTCGTCAAGCACTCGTCCATCGTGAGTGTCATTGCGGTGTTCGATCTCACAACCCAGGCCCGCACCGTGGTGTCGGATACCTTCATGGCGTTCGAGATCTGGCTAACGGCCGCGGCGATGTACCTGGTGGTGACGATCACGCTGTCGATCGGGGTCGCCTGGCTCGAGCGGCGCTACCGCACCGCCTGACCCCATCTGTCGCCATGTGCTTCACCATGTACCGACGAAACCGCCTGCATCCTGGGAAGGGCCGCATGCCTTTGACGGAAAGCTGCAATCCATGAACGCAAGAACCTCAAACGTACGACTACGCTGGACCTGGCTCGATGCCGCATTGATCGTCGCGGTCGTGATGTTCCTGGGCTTCCTGTTCTGGCGCGCAGGAGCCGTGTTCAGCTATAAGTGGAATTGGTCCAGCGTTTTGCCATTTGTTTACAGGTTTGACGCCGTCGCCGGCAAATGGGTTCCCAACCTGCTGATAGAGGGCTTGCTGACGACCATCCGGCTGGCGCTCTGGGGCATCCTGTTCGCCAGTGTGATCGGAATCGCGATGGGCCTGGCGCGCACCAGCAAGCGCTTGTTCTTCCGCCTGATCGGCACCTTCTATGTCATGCTGATCCGCAATATCCCGCCGGTGGTATTCGTGTTCGTGTTCGTGTTTTTCATTGCCAGCCAGATCATGCCCACGCTGGCCGTGGGCGAGCGCGTGCAGGCCCTGTCACCGCAGGCGCAGCAATGGATCAGCGTTTTCTTCGGCTCGCCCAAGCAGATCGACAACTTCCTGCTCGGCCTGATTGCCCTGTCGGTCTTTTCCGGTGCATACGTGACCGAAATCGTGCGTGCCGGCATCGAATCGGTGCCGCGTTCGCAGATCGAGGCGGGTGACAGTCTGGGCTTCTCGAAGGGCGACGTGATGCGCTTCATCGTGCTGCCGCAGGCAATGCGCAATGTGCTGCCGCCGATGGCTGGACAGTTAATCCAGTTGATCAAGGACTCCTCGCTGGTGTCGCTGGTGTCCATCCAGGAACTGACCTTCATGGCCCAGGACGTGCAGGTCTCGACACAGCGCGTGTTCGAAGTGTTCGTGCTCATCGCCGCGATCTACTTCGTGATCTGCTTCTCACTGTCGCAGCTTTTTAGCTACCTGGAGCGGCGTTACGCACGTGCGAACCGCTGATGGCCTGCCCGCACGCGGCACACGCGCGCGGCCCCTGCGGCTGACGCCGATCAGGCGCGGGCCAGAGCGGTGCGGAATTCTTCGCGCAAGGCCTCGCTGTGCACCATCGACCAGTCCTGCAGATAGTGCCCTCCTGTGACTACCCCAAGGACCACGAAAACCGGACCGCGCTCCTGCAGCACCGATGCGATGCGCTGGTCGAAATCGACCAGGTCGTCGAATTCGAACACTTTCTCGATGCCGGCGGCCCGCGCGAATCCGGCAAAACTGACTCGGTGGGCACCGGGGATTGGATGGCCCCCGTTGGCTTCGTAGGTGTTGTTCTGGCAGACGAAGTGCACGAGGTTGGGTGGGTTGGCCTCGGCGATCGTCACCAGCGTGCCCAGGTTCATCAGCAGGCTGCCGTCGCCGTCGATCACGATGACGCGCTTGTCCGGGCGCCCCAGCGCGATCCCAAGGCCGTGCGACGATGCCTGTCCCATGGCCCCCACGCCGAGATAGGTCAGTGACTGCGGCTTGATGGCGCGCCATTCGAAGGCGGCCTGGTAGACCGGGATAACGATCTGGTCGGTATGGTGGCGCGCCAGAATTTTCAGGCACTCGTCGCGAGGCATCATGGCTTACTCCGGTGTGCGGGTCACTAGAAAGATGAAGGGCTTGCGCGTCGCGTGCGCGCGCTCGAAAGCCGGCGCAATGCGCTTCGCGTCTTCGCGATACGTGAGCCGCCCGTGGCCGATACCCATCGCGTCGAGCACCGGTTCCACCACCTTCACGCCATACTTGTCGGACTGCGGCGGGTCGCGGTCGGGCTCCAAGCCCTGCAACCCGACGATGGCGCACAGCCCGAAGCCATATTCCATCACCACGCCACGGATGCAATTGAGCGAGTCGAACAGACCGGTCTGCTGCATCAGCAGCACTGAGGGCATGTCCGCATAGCCCAGTCCGGAGCAGATCGAAACGCCCTCATCCTCCTTGCAGACGCGGATCAGGCGCAACTCGGGGTCACGCGAAATCGGCCACAACAGGTTGTCGCTGGTCACGATGTCGGGCAGCGCCACCACGGTCGAGATGCCACAGCGCTTGATGGCCGCGATGATGTCGGCACCTCGCACCACGTTGCTGGCAGCAGTCAGGTTCATGTTGCTCAGGTCCTGTCTTGTGGAAACGGATTGGGAACCGGTGTCAGGCCCATCCAGACGCTTTTGACCTGCAGGAACTCGCGAATCGCCTCGATGCCGTTCTCACGCCCATAGCCGCTGTGCTTGTAGCCGCCCACGGGGGATAACGTGCTCACGCTGCGATAGGTGTTGACGTAGACGGTACCAGCGGCGATGTGCTGCGACAGGCGCACGCTGCGTGCCATGTCGCTGGTCCAGATGCCGGCGGCCAACCCGAAGCACGTGTCATTGGCCATGCGCACTGCCTCGTCCTCGTCGCGAAAGCGGGTCACCGCCAACACCGGGCCGAATACCTCTTCGCGATACAGCTGCATGTCCGGCGTGACGTTGGTGAAGATGGTCGGCTCGAGGTACCAGCCGGCTGGGCAGTTCACCGGGTGCGCTGCCTTCCCGCCCAGCACGCAGGTGGCACCGTCTTGGCGCGCCTGCGCAATGAACGCAAGCACCTTCTCGAATTGCGGCTGGTTGGCGATTGGCCCGAGCTGGCTACGCGGGTCAAACGGGTCGCCGATGCGCACCCCCTGCATTCCCGTCACCAGGCGTTCCACGAAACGGTCATGGATGGTGTCCTGCACCAGTAGCCGTGAACCGGCAATGCAGGATTGCCCCAGTCCCATGAAGATTCCAGCGAGCACGCCGTGGACGGCGGTGTCCATGTCCGCATCGTCAAATACCAGTTGCGGAGATTTGCCGCCGAGCTCCAGTGTCACCCGCTTGAGACCCTGCGCGGCTGCGGCGGCGATGCGCTTGCCGCTGGCGTCGGAGCCGGTGAACGTGATCTTGGCCACGTCGGGATGGTTTACCAACGCCGTGCCCACGCCCTGGCCGAAACCGGTGACCACATTCACGACACCGGGCGGCAGGCCGCCCAGCTGCAGCAGTCGGGCTAGTTCTAGCGTCGACGCCGACGCGTGCTCCGATGGTTTGAGCACCACTGTGTTGCCGGCAGCCAGCGCCGGTGCCAGTTTCCAGGCGGCCAGCATCAGTGGCGAGTTCCAGGGTGTGATGGCCACCACCACGCCCAACGGCTCATGGCGCGTGTAGTTGAAGACGCCTGGCACGTCGCTCGGTATCACCGAGCCTTCGATCTTGTCGGCCAGGCCGGCGTAGTAGTGGAAGTACTTCGGCAGATAGCGCAGCTGCGGGACCAGGTCGACCTGTCGGCGTCCGTTGTCGCGCGCCTCGATCGCCACAAGTTCCTCGATATGCAACTCAAGGTAGGTGGCGACTCGGCGCAGTAATTCGCCGCGCGCGGTCGGGTTCAGGTCATGCCAGGGCCCGATGTCGAAGGCACTGCGCGCCGCCGCGACGGCATGGTCCGCGTCGCGCGCGGTGCCGTGCGGTATCAGCGCCCATGCTTCACCGTTGGCCGGGTTGACGGCCTCGAACCACTCTCCGTTGGCTGGCGCACTCCACTGGCCGCCGATGTATTGGAGGTACTTGCGTTGCCTGGGCGTGTCGGAGCATGGCTCCGAAGCGGACTTGCGCAGTCCCGTGCTGTCGGCAAGTTCTGTAAAGTGCAAATGGTCCATGGGACGCATTATGTTGGTGAACGGCGTTGCATGAGCCGTCGCCTTGCATCCGCAATCGCTGATGCCTGGTGTGCACCCTGCGGCGGCACAATGCACGTCGTGTACGCACATTAGCGGAATCAATGGGCCAACCGATGTTTCGCTAATTTTTTGTCAGGGCTTTGTGATGCGGCACAGGAAGAAGGGTGCGACGGGTCGCGGCGCGTTGCCCTCACCCGCCCGGATGCGCTCGATACCGACCGCAGTAAACGCCAGAACAATCGATAGGAAATGACATCGATGGATGGTCTGAGCATTGTTTCGTCCCGGGTACGCGGATTCTCCATTCTCATGGGCCCAGAGCCGTGCTTGATGTGCAACCTGTCCGATGGCCGCAATGAGGTGTCGGGACTGCTGCGAGCCGTCGACACCCGCCAGCGGCAGGTCGGCATCGTCACTGCATGCGACCGGGCAGTGGGGGTCCGGTTGAGGGCCATTGGCGGGCAATCGGCAGGACGGGCAACCGGGCCATCGCGTTCTTGCCCGCCGAATCGGGTGGAACGAGGCAAGTGGCGCACACAGACCCGTGCCGTGACCTGGATTCTGCGGTGCGGCCCATCGGGCGAGGAGTCTGTGCCGCTGGTGCCGATCGATACGTGGCTCTCATGGTTTGTTCGGATGCCGCCCGCATGCGAAAGCGTTATGCTGATCGCGTTGGAGCCCGGTCGGTCTGTGATCGCATCAGGCGAATGAATACCACAACGGCGACAGGAGGTGCAGCATGTACAAACGAATTCTGATGGCATACGACGGCTCCGAGGCCGGGCAAAACGCCTTGCTCGCATGCAGGGATCTGATGCAGTGGACGGGCGCTGCGTTAACCCTGGTGGCCGTGATGCCGCACCACATCGACTTCATCGGTGCCGAGGGCGGGTTTTACGATCCGCAGATCACCGAGCGTGAAAAGGAAAACTACAAGCGCATTCTCGAGCAAGGCCTGCAAGTGCTGGCCAAGGCCGGGTTTGCCGCCAATGGCGAGGTGCTGGTCGGGGAGACCATCAGCGAGATCGCCAACTACGCCAACAAGATCGAAGCCGACCTGATCGTGGTCGGCCACAAGCACCTGGAAGGCTGGGCAGCGCGCTGGTGGCGAGGGTCGAGCTCCAGCTCGCTGATCGAGCATGCGCATTGCAGCGTGCTGGTGGCGATCACCCGGTGACCGCTGCGCTTGCACGCATGCCAAGGGTCGCTGTCCATTGCGTCTGCAGATAGCGTCTACCCGTCGTCTCTCTGCCCGCCGACTGTCTACCAGTCCTCTTTCACCGCCAGCACCACGTCGGTGCCGGCGGCGGCGCGCGCTGCCAGCCAGGCGGTGGCGGTGCCGGCCAGCACGGTGGCCGCGCACAGTGCGGTCAGCTGGGGCCAGGGTATTAACAGGTCCATCGTCCAGTGGAAGCTTTGCGGGTTCACCACATGGACCAGGATCAGGCTCACGCCCAGGCCCAGCAACAGACCCGCCAGTGCGCCAAACCCGGTCCAGGTCAGGCCTTCGAGCGCCACCAGTGCGAGCACCTGGCGCCGGGTCACACCCAGATGTGCCAGCAGACCGAATTCCTTGCGCCGGGCCAGCACCTGGGCGCTGAAGTTGGCCGCCACGCCAAACAGCCCGATGGCGATTGCCACGGCTTGCAGCCAGTAGGTGACGGCAAAGCTGCGATCGAAGATGCGCAGCGAGGTGGCGCGAATGTCGCTGGCGCTGGCAATCTCCAGTTCGGCCGATCCATGGCGCAGTGCCACGGCGGCTCGCAGCGCCGTCTGCACCGCGCCGACGTCCGCCCCCGGCACCAGGGTCAGCGCCAGGTCGTTGACGCGGCGGTCGCCGGTGAGGCGCTCGAAATCCTGCTGGTCGATCGCGATGGCACCGAACTGGCGTGCATAGTCGCGCCACACGCCGGCCACGACGAATCGGATCGGTGGATCGCGCTTGTTGCCGTCCGGCGCGTCGGCAAACACGGCTTCCAGAGGTGCGAATGCGCTACCGACGCGGGCACCGTACAGTGCCAGCATCGGCTCGCTGACGTAGATCGCGACCGCGCCCGCCGGCACCGGCACCAGGGTACCGACCAGCGCCAGGTTGCGTGCAGGCTCGCCCAGCGGTCGTGCCAGCAAGGGCACGGTCTGACGCCCCGGCTCGAGCAGCAGCGGCATCGAGCGCAACGTGGTCACGCCTTGCACGCCGGCAATCTGGCGCGCGGCGGCAACTGTGTCCGGATCGAAAAACGCGGCATCGTTGCCGCCAGAGGACGGCAGCCGACCATACAGGTCGGCCGGCAACACCACACCGAGCCATTCCTGCACCGAGCTGCGGAAGCTGGCAACCATGACCGTGAGTGCCACCGCCAGGCTGAGCGCGGCGACCACGCCGCTGACCGCCACCGCAGCGCTGGCGCGCACCCGGCGCGCGCGCTCAATTGCCAGCATCGGCAAAAGCCAGTGGGAGAGCGCCGGTGCCAGGCGGCGGGTCAGCACGGCAATCAGTGAGGGCAGGGCGCCGATGCCGCCGACCAGCAGCAGCGCAATGGCCAGATACGCGCCCAGCGCCATGTCCCACACCGGCGGGGCCAGCAGCAGCACGCCACAGGCCAGCACCAGCAGCAAGGCGCGCCAGGGATGGTCGCGGCCCTGCGCCTGCAGGCCCAATCCCTTGAGCGTCTGGGCTGGAGGCAGTCGCTGGGCGTCACGCGCCGGCAGCCAGGCACCGGCCATGGCCGCCGCCACGCCCAGCAGTCCGTAGGCCAACGCCATAGTGCCGTCCCATTGCAGCTGCGGCGCAATCCCCTGGAAATAACCACCCCCGAGGTCGCCGCCCAGCCAGCGCAGCGCCAGCCACGCCAGTAACGTGCCCAGTGCGATGCCGATCAGGCTGCCGATACTGCCCAGCACCAGCGATTCGGCCAACACCAGACGCAGCCGGTGGCGACCGCTCAACCCGAGCACGCCGAGCAAGGCAAACTGCTGCGCCCGCTTGGCCACGCTCAGTGCGAGCACCGAAAACACCAGGAACGCACCGGTGAACAACGCGACGAGCGCCAGCACGGTCAGATTGACCCGGTAGGCGCGCGACAGGTTGCTGACGCTGTTGTCTGCGTTGGCCGGCGGCGTAACGCGCAGGCCGACCGGCCAGTCGGGCTCGGCCTGCCATGCTGCGGCCAGGGCCAACGGGTCCTGACCGCTGACCATTCGCAGGTCGATGCGCGTGAGGCGACCGTTCAGCCCGAACTGCTCCTGCGCCGCGCCGATGTCCATCACGGCCAGCGGCGTCCCGCCGGCGGCAACACTGCCAAGGACCCGCAGCGCCAGGTCCGATGGCATGCCCTGCGCCTGCACATTGGGCATGCCTTCGACCGACAAGGCCAGTGCCTGGGCGGCTGCGGCATTGAGGAACACCGCATCGGGTGCAAACCAGGCCAGACGTCCGGCACCGGTGGCTGGCACCGGCACCATGTCAGGCGCGAACCGGGCAATGAGCAGTGGGTCGATGCCCAGCGCCCGCAGATCGACCGTCGCCCCCGCTTTGGAACGTAACCGGGTACGCAACTCCAATACTGGCGAGGCCAGCGCCACCCGGGCATCCGATGCGACACGCTCAAAGATGCGCTCGTCGAAATTACCGCTGGCGGCGCGCAGCTCCAGGTCGGCCTGGCCATTGACGGAACGTACCGCCTGCGAAAATTCGCTGAGCGCCGAACGGTTGATCAGCGACACCGACAATGCCAAAGCCACGCCCAGCGCCACGGCCAGCACGGCGGCCGCGTTGCGCCAGGGATGGTGGCGCAATTCCTGCCACGAAAATGTCTTGAGCAAATCGATCACAAGTCAGTATATTGATCAGACCGCCGCGGTGCTTTTTGCGTGGCTTTTGCTGAAGAATGCGCCGTCGGACGCGCCGACGCCTTGCCCCGTTGCAGGCAATTTTTCCTTGAAAGAAGGTTCCATGCTTCCCTTGCCCACATTCGACGATGTCGTTGCCGCCAGCGCCCGCATCGATGGCCATGCCCACAAGACACCCGTGCTGCGTTCCTCCACGCTGGACCAGCGTCTGGGTGCCCAGGTGTTCTTCAAATGCGAGAACTTCCAGCGCATGGGCGCGTTCAAGTTCCGTGGCGCGTTCAATGCCTTGTCGCGCTTCGATATGGCGCAGCGCAGCCAAGGCGCGCTGGCGTTTTCCAGCGGCAACCATGCGCAGGCGATCGCCTTGTCCGCGCGCCTGTTGGGCATGCCGGCCGTGATTTTGATGCCGCAGGACGCGCCACAGGCCAAGATTGACGCCACCCGCGGCTATGGTGCCGAGGTCGTGTTGTTCGATCGATTCCAGCAAGACCGCGAACAGTTGGGACGCGCATTGGCGCAACAACGCGGCATGACGCTGATCCCGCCGTTCGACCATCCGGATGTGATCGCTGGGCAAGGCACAGCCGCCAAGGAGCTGTTCGAGACGGTGGGCACACTCGACTACCTGTTCGTTTGTATGGGCGGCGGTGGCTTGATCAGTGGGGCCGCGTTGACCGCACGTGCCATCTCGCCCGGTTGCCAGGTGATCGGCGTCGAACCTGAAGCCGGCAATGATGGACAGCAGTCGTTTCGCAGCGGCCAGATCGTCAAGATCGCCACGCCGCACACGATCGCCGACGGCGCGCAGACCCAGGCGCTGGGTGAACTCACCTTTGCGATCATCCGGCGCGACGTCGACGATGTGGTAACTGTCAGCGATGCGCAGCTGGTCGATGCGATGCGCTTTTTTGCCGAACGCATGAAGATCGTCGTCGAGCCCACCGGCTGCCTTGGCGCGGCCGCAGTGATGCGCAGCGACATGCCGCTGACCAAAAAGCGGGTCGGCGTCATCGTCAGCGGTGGCAATGTGGATCTGCAGCGCTTCGCGCAACTGGTGGGCAGCTGACGACGAGCCCGTCTGCAGTTTGATCTTTCTCAAACTGAGGGCGTTTGGTGTCGGCCCGCTATTGAAACTGCCGGCACAGTCTGCAGATAGAGTGCAGACGGCGCCGATCGGCGTCGCCCTCGTGACCTATTCGCAAGGAGTGACAGCATGAATTCGCTGATGACCCGTGGCAGTTTGTTCGATGACTTTTTCCGCGACGCGGCACCTGGTTTTTACGTTAAGCCCCTGCACGGCGACGCGTTGCCGACGCCGTCGCAGATCAAGGTGGATGTGAAGGAATCCGACAAGGCCTATACCGTGCAGGCCGAAGTACCAGGGGTGCCCAAGGAAGACATCCATGTATCCATCGACGGCAACGTCGTCACCTTGCGTGCCGAAGTGAAGCAGCAGGACGGGCAGGCCAAGGACGAAAAGCTGCTGCGCACCGAACGCTACTACGGCCCGGTGGCGCGCAGCTTCCAGTTGCCGCAGGACATCGACCAGGCCAACGCCAAGGCGAAGTACGACAGCGGTGTGTTGACCTTGACCCTGCCCAAGAAGACGGCCAGCGCAGCGCAACGTCTTGCGATCGAATGACACTGCATAGCTGATCGCCTACAATCCGCCGATCACCGGGGGTGTCGCAGGGCCGCAAGGCCCCGCGACTGAGAAATACCCCACTCACCTGATCTGGGTCATGCCAGCGTAGGGAGCGTGATGAGATGGGTCTTTCGCATCGAGAGGTCCCTCTTTTCAAGCGCTCCCCACTGGCGCATTGAAAGGATGGACGGCATGTTGCGAAAGACCTTTTCTTTTTGGGCCACCACGTTGGTGGCAACCGTGGTGCTGGCCGCCAACGCTGTGTCGGCGCAGGAATTGCGCGTGCTGGTGCATGGTTCTTTTTCATTGCCCAAACCCTTGCTGGCGCAGTTCGAATCCGAATCGGGCATCAAGCTCGGCATCATCAAGGGCGGTGATGCCGGCGAGATGCTCAACAAGCTGATTCTTACCCGAGCGCAGCCGATTGCCGACGTGGTATTTGGCATCGACAATGCGTTGGTGGCCAAGGCTGACGCCGCAAACGTGCTGGATGCTTACACCGGTCCAGCGGCCACACGCGCCACCCGTGTCACGATCAAGGGGTCGGTGGTGCCTGTCGACTACGGTTATGTCGCGCTGAACTATGACAAGGCCTGGTTTGCCAAACGGGGCCTGGCCTTGCCCACTTCACTCGAAGACCTGACCCAGCCCGCCTACCGCGATCTGCTGGTGGTGCAGAACCCGGCCACGTCCAGTGCAGGCTTTGCATTTTTGCTCGCCACGGTGTCGGGCCTGGGCGACGTGGCCGCTTTCGACTGGTGGACACGCATGCGTGCCAACGGTGTGAAGGTGACCAAGGGCTGGAGTGAGGCCTATTACACCGAATTCAGCCGCAACGGCGGCAGCCGCCCGATCGTGGTGAGCTATGCCAGCAGCCCGGCGGCCGAGGTGTTCTACAGCAAGGAAAAAATCTCCGAGCCGCCCACTGGCAGCCTGTTCTTCAAGGGCAGCGTGCTGCGCCAGGTCGAAGGCGTGGCGTTGGTGCGTGGTGGGCAGCAGCGCGAAGCGGCGGGTCGTTTCATCGAGTTTTTGCGATCCAGGCCGGTGCAAGAGGCCTTGCAGACCACGATGTGGATGTTTCCAGTCGAGCCCGGCGTGCCGCGTCCGGAGGTGATGCGCCATGCGTCGGAGCCGGCGCAATTCGAGGATCCTTCCTCCGAACAGGTGGCCGCCAACGGCGCATACTGGGTCAGCCGCTGGACACGGGTAGTGTTGAAGTAAGTTGACCTGCGATGCGCCTGCGGCCCGCCAGCGTGATCCCGCCTGCCGTGTGGCTGGGCATGGTGCCGACGCTGTTCCTGGGCCTGATCATGCTTGCGCCGCTGTGGCGGCTGGGGCAGGAAGCGGCTGCCGGTGCCAGTTGGGATACGGTTGCGGCATTGTGGCAGGACGACTATCTGCGCTGGCGCATCGTCTGGTCGTTTCTGCAGGCCGGCGCGACCTGCATCATGGCACTGGCGCTGGCCTTGCCGGTGTCCTGGGTGCTGGCCCGGTTTGCGTTCCCCGGGCGCGCGCTGGTGCTGCGGCTGCTGATGCTGCCGTTCGTCGTTCCGACCCTGGTGGCCGCCATGGGCGTGCTGGCGTTATGGGGCCCGCGCGGCTGGCTCTCCAGCTGGGCCGGCGTCGATCTGCAAGACACGCCCTGGTTGCTGCTGTATGGCAACTTGTTTTTTAACCTGTGCCTGGTGGTCCGCGCGGGCGTGGATGCCTTGGGTTTGGTCAGCGCATCCCGTGTGGCTGCCGCCCGCACGCTGGGTGCCACGCCCTGGCGCGTGTTCTGGCGTGTGGAGTGGCCGGCGATCGTGCCCTGGCTGGCATCGGCGCTGTGTCTGGTGTTTCTGTATTGCTTTTCGGGTTTCGGCCTGGCGCTGGTGCTCGGCGGGCAGCGCTATGCCACCGCCGAGGTCGAGATCTACACCTTGGTCGCGCATGAGCTCAAGCTGGCGCAAGCCGGCGTGCTGGCGCTGGCGATGGCGCTGCTCACCGGTCTGGTGGCGCTGGCCTATGCCTGGATCGAAAAAGGACTGGCCACACCCGGGCGGTCCGATCGCATCGCACTGCGCAAACCCGACGGTTTCATGCAATGGTCTTCAGTGGGCGGCGCGTTGCTGATCCTGGGGGTGTTTTGTGCCGCGCCGTTGGTGGCCATCGGTCTGCGTGCATTGACAGCGGGTGGGCAGGCATGGGCCAGCGTGTTCGATGCCGACAGCCTGCGCGCCATCATGAACACCCTGCGCTTCACGCTAGCCGCGTTGCTGCTTGCCACCCTGCTGGGCGTGGCCCATGCATTGGCAGCACGCCGTTCGGTGTGGATGCGCGCCAGCGCTTTTTTGCCGTTTGTGGTGTCGCCGGTCACGGTCGCTTTCGGCCTGTTGTTGTTGTACCCGCGCTGGAGCGCCAGCATGCTGGTGCTGGTGTCGGCCTACGCGTTGTTGGCCTATCCCTTTGTGGCCAAGTCGCTGGGCGCGGCGCTGGACCAACTGCCCGCGCAGCTGGCCCAGGCGGCGCGCACCCTGGGCGCATCCCCCTGGCGCTTGTTCTGGCGCGTCACCTTGCCGCTGGTGGCACCATCGTTGCGCCGGGGCATGGCGTTTGCCGCTGCCACGGCGCTGGGCGAATTTGCCGTTACGCTGTTTCTCTCGCGCCCGGAGTGGGCAACCCTGACCACGCTGATCTACGAACGGCTGAGTCGCCCCGGCGCGGCAAACCAGGATGCGGCACTGGTGCTGGCGGCGGTGTTGATGCTGCTGGCGCTGCTGGCCTTCCTGTTGATCGAGCAACCGGCCTCCGAGCAACAGTCGGCTCGGCTGTCGGCACGCAAGACGCGCCATGCTTGAGTTGCGCGCGATCCACAAGACGTTCGATGACCACGACGGCGGGCATTGGGTGCTGGCCGACGGACTCGATCTGCAAGTGCCGGGTGGCCAGACCGTGGCGGTGCTGGGGCCTTCGGGTAGCGGCAAAAGCACCTTGCTCAAGATCATCGCCGGCCTGGAGGCGCAAGACAGTGGCAGTGTCTGGTTCGATGGCCAGGACTTGGCCGGTGTGCCGCCCGAGCGTCGCGGGTTCGCACTCATGTTTCAGGACTTCGCGCTGTTCCCGCATCTGAACGTGCAGGACAACGTCGCCTTCGGCCTGCGGGAGCAAGGGGTCGCACGCGGCGCGGCGCGCGAGCGTGCCCTGGAGTTGTTGTCGGTGTTCGGCCTGCACGCCCATGCGCGGCACAAGGTCTGGAAGCTCTCCGGTGGTGAGCAGCAACGCGTGGCTTTGGCGCGTGCCTTGATCACCGCGCCCCGCCTGCTGCTGCTGGACGAGCCGTTTTCGGCGCTGGATGCGGAGCTGCGCGCCAGTCTGCGCGCCGAGTTCGTCACCCATATCGCGGCCACCGGCATCGCCACTGTGCTGGTGACCCATGACGAATCGGAGGCCCGGGCGATGGCCGGGCGCGGTTATCGACTGAACAAGGGACTGCTGCAGCCTCTGTGGTGACGGCAGCGCCATGCAGCCCCGGTTGCGCTGTGCCCGCTGCTATGCTTGCCGCCCATGCCTGCAGAGCGCTTCTCCGACCTGACCGACCAGCGCGCACCGCGGGCGCATTGTTGCCACCTGCATGGTGGCGCAGGCGGCGGTGTCCGCCATGCTGGTGGCAGCGACGCATATCCCGATAATGGAGCAGAGAAGGCGATGGAACCACAGAGTGATGGGGTAGCTGCGACTGATGCCGCGGGCAATCCGGTGTTGGCGCGGCCCACGGGTGAGCCACGGCCCGGCTTGTATCGGCACTACAAAGGTGGCATGTACCAGGTGCTGGGTCTGGTGCGCCATAGCGAGACGCTCGACGTCCTGGTTTTGTACAAGGCCCTGTATGGAACACGGGGCTTGTGGGTGCGACCGAGGGCCATGTTTGCCGAATCGGTTGACCACGGCGGCGTGTGCCAGCCGCGATTTGCCTGGGTGTCGGAGGCGGCGCCCGATAGCGCGCTGATGCGCGAGCGCGATTGATACTGGCGTTCGCGGGTGGGGGCAAGGTCGATACAGTCTTCGAATGACGCCATCGTGGCCGAGCGTCGCCCCGCGGCGCAAGCAGTTGCTGCGGTCTGTGACAATCGGGGTCAGGCAGGAGCCCCCATTGGAATCATCTCCAGGAGAACAAAGACCCATGCGTATCGCGATCATTGGCAATTCCGGATCAGGCAAGTCGACGCTGGCAGTGGAATTGGCGCGCGTGCATGAGCTGGTCATGCTCGATCTGGATACGGTCGCCTGGGAACCCGAAAAAATTGCCGTGCCGCGCGAACCGCGGCAGGCGCTGGCCCAGGTGCGCGGCTTCTGCACGGCCAAGCTGGACTGGGTGGTCGAAGGTTGCTATGCCGGCCTGATCCAGGCGGTACTGCCCCATGCTTCCTTGCTGCTGTTCCTCGACCCGGGCGTCCACGCCTGCATCGCCAATTGCCACAGCCGTCCCTGGGAGCCGCACAAGTTCAGGTCGCCCGAGGAACAGGATCGCCACTTTGCGCATCTGTTGGACTGGGTGCACGACTATTACCAGCGAGACGGTGACGCGTCGCTGCGCCAGCACCGGGCCTTGTTCGATGCATTCGAGGGTCCCAAACAGAAGCTGACCGGGCGCGCGTCTGCGCTGTCGATTGGCGAACTGTCGCTGCAGCCTGGCTGAGCGCGGGTGCCAGAGCCGCCATTGCGGTGATCGGCATGCCGTACTTTCGCGAGGGCATCGGCACCGTCAAGTGGATCAGCATTGGCTTGATCATGGTTGCTGTGATTGACGTAAATCTGGGCGGCGTCAAGCACTGACGTGCTCACCACTGCGCCGAGATCACCAGCACGCCGGCACCCACCAGCAGCAGGCCGACGCGTTCCTTGCGGCTGATCTGTTCGCGGAACAGTCGGCGCGAGACCAGGTAGCT
>Ga0105045_10001872_pt1 | contig 17417 bp, 8 predicted proteins | sample MAT02_FD_78089 | JGI IMG/M metagenome (GOLD analysis project Ga0105045, IMG submission 78089) | Freshwater microbial communities from Lake Fryxell liftoff mats and glacier meltwater in Antarctica - MAT-02 (megahit assembly) | ecosystem: Environmental > Aquatic > Freshwater > Ice > Liftoff... | reverse complement strand
TCGAGTTCTCGGGCCATTTGTTAATGATGTGTCCGCCGACCCGATTGTTTTCCAGCCACATATCGAAGCCGCGAAATTCGGTTGCTTCGTCCATCCGCGCGATGACCGAACCGCTGATGTTGTCACGCGTCGGATAGACCCACGCACCGTAGGAAAACGGCTTATCAAACTCGAAGTCACCACCGACTTCGCCCACTCGAACGGTCGAATCGCCTTCGATCGCCAATGCGGCGGGTGCGGTGTAGCCTTCGACCCATCGCAGCGGTGCATCGGCCAAATTCAGCCGCAGCTTTCCACCTCGCAGCGACATCACCGCCGGTCCGGCGCCTTCCGCCAGCATCGCATGAAAAACGAGCCCTTCGCTCGGGATCGAATCGGTGATTTCATCCGCGTTGAGCGACATCGGTTGCGATTGAAACGTTTGCCGAGCCTCGGTGGTGGTTCGCTCGACGTTCGCGCGAGCGTCGACGATCAACGGATCCAAGTCCACGAATCGACCGCGATCGGCCATCATCGGCACCGTCACGATCGGTGGCGTATCGCGGACGTTGCCGTCGCGTACCGCTTGCGTCGTGTTGTTGAAGAACGCTGACAACGAGTAAAACTCTTTTGCCGACACGGGATCAAACTTGTGATCGTGACAAACCGCACACCCGGTTGTCAGCCCCAACCAAACGGCGCTGGTGGTTTCGGTACGATCACGTGCGTAGAGGACTTTGTATTCCTCGTCGATGATGCCGCCCTCGTTCGTTGTGATGTTGCAACGATTAAAACCCGATGCGACCAATTGCTCCAGCGTTGGCGACGGCAAAAGGTCACCCGCGAGCTGCTGGACCGTGAAGTCGTTGAATGGCAAATTGCGGTTGAACGCGCCGATGACCCAATCGCGATATGACCACATCTCGCGGTAGTTATCGAAGTGGATTCCGTGCGTGTCGGCGAATCGTGCGTAATCCAACCACAACCGACCGCGATGTTCGCCCCAACGAGTCGACTCGAGCAATTGATCGACGTAACGTTCGTAATACTCTGGCGACGAGTCGGCGACGAATTCGTCGACCGCTTCGGGGGTCGGAGGCAACCCGGTCAGGTCGAGCGCCAATCGCCGCGCCAGCGTCCGGCGGTCCGCTTCGGGAGCGACCTCCAAGCCCGCCTTTTCGATTTCGGCAAGGATGAAATGATCGACCGGGTTGCGAGTCCAATCGGTTCGCTTGACGTCCGGCAATGGGCCGCGAACGGGGGCTTGGAACGCCCAGTGTGCTTCGTACTTTGCTCCCTGGGCGATCCAGTTTTCGAGCATCGCACGCTGTTCTGCGGTCAAACGCTTGTGGCCGGTGTTGGGCGGCATCGCCAAATCGTCGCTGTCATCCAGCCGAATGCGGCGGACCAATTCACTCGCCTCGACCTCACCCGGAATGATCGCGCCCATCTCCTCCGCCGCGTCGGATTTGTCCAACCGCAAGTCGGCCTGCCGTGCGGCGCTATCGGCACCGTGACACGCGAAGCAGTTCTCCGCAAGAATGGGACGAATGTCGCGGTTGTATTGAACTTCGACCGGGTTGGTATCACTTGCGGGAGCGAGACCGCAAAACGCGGTAAGCACGCCAATCATGACGATACAAATCACGTGATCAGGCGTCTTTGGCATAACATTCAATAGAAATTTGAGGGCGGGACTCGTGCGGAGCAGGCCTCTATTATACCCGCATTAGCACCCTTACACGCCACCCTTTTTCGACAACGATCCGACATGAGCCTTTTCGCGGGAACAAAATGGGAGATGCAGCCACGATGTGATCGGTGCGGCGAAGTGGACGCTTTGTGCAAGTGTGTCCCGGTCGCCGAAGTGGTATTCAATCCCGCGAAGGCATCGGTCGTCGTGCGGACCGAAAAACGCAAAGCCGGACGGATCGTTACGATCGTCAGCGGGTTGCACGCGACGCCCACCGAGCGAGCCAGTCTGCTGACCCAGGTCAAACAACACTGCGGCGCCGGCGGGACCACCGAAACGGATAACCTGATCATCCAGGGCGATCACGCGTCACGTATCGCCGCGTGGTTTCGTGATCTCGGTTGCCGCGTCAAGGCGTAACGGCGGCGGAACCATCCGTTATCATGACTATCGAAATAATGTTTGATCCATCCGCGGAGAATGAATGATGAGTGGGATAATTTGTGGCCACGTTGCCTTTCTCGTTTTGATCACCATGTCGGTTTGCCAGGGCGACGATTGGCCCCGGTGGATGGGACCGAGCGCCGACGGCGTTTATCGCGAATCGGGAACGGTGACCGATTTGCCCGCCGGTGGGTTGACGGTGAATTGGCGGGTTCCCGTCGCGGGCGGATATGCCGGACCGGCGGTTGTTGGTTCGAGGTGCTACGTTTTTGACTACGAAAAATCCTCGGGCGAGGCGTTCAACAACCCTGGCACGCGAGCGGAATTGCAGGGCAAGGAACGATTGCTCTGCGTCGACGTTGCCACGGGAAAAACGCTTTGGAAATACGAATACGATTGCCCCTACAGTATCTCCTATCCCGCTGGGCCCCGCTGCACGCCGACGGTTGATCGTGACGATGCCAACGATCCTGGGCGCGTCTACATCCTGGGCAGCGAGGGCGATCTGTCGTGTCTCGATGCCATGACGGGAAACCTCGTTTGGAAACGCAACTTCAAAGTTGACTACAACGCCCCGGTGCCGATTTGGGGATTTTCGGCGCATCCGCTCGTCGATGGCGAGCTTATTTATTGCATGGTGGGCGGCCCCGGCCAAACGGTCGTCGCGTTCGACAAAATGACCGGCGAGGAGCGATGGAAAGCACTCGACGCGTCGGGTGCCGCTTATTGCCCACCCAGCATGATCGAATTTGGCGGCAAGAAACAATTGATGGTTTGGCACGCGGACGGGATCGTCGGCATGAACCCCGAGACCGCAAACGTCTACTGGACCGTCGACATCAAGCCCGAGTACGAGATGGCGATCGCTCGCCCGATGCGGGACGGCAATCGCGTTTACGCCAGCGCCATCCGAAATCATAGCGTCATGTTTGAACTCGCCTCAGACCGTCCGGAAGTAAAAGAATTGTGGCGTGGCGAACCAAAAAACTCGGTCTACTCCGCCAACAGCACGCCCATTTTTCATGACGGCGTGATCTTCGGAACCGATTGCAACGAAGGCTGTCTGATCGCCGTCGACGCTGCCAATGGTAGTCGCTTGTGGACAACCTTTGCGGCGACGAAGCCCGGCGAAAAGCGACGCGTTAACCACGGGACCGCGTTCCTGACGCGGTTAGCGGACACGGATGATTACCTGCTGATGAGCGAAACCGGTGACCTGATTCGCGCGACGTTGACCGCCGAGGGTTACGACGAGTCATGGCGTTTTCACGTTCTTGAACCGACCGCCGAAGCGTTTGGCCGCGCCGTCGTCTGGAGCCATCCTGCGTACTCGCAGGGCAACGCGTTCGTCCGCAACGACAAAGAACTGGTGTCGGTCCGAATCGCGGAGTAGAGCAAATTCACCCTGCCCGCGCAGCGGGAGGGCAATGGACGGCTTATCGAAAGATTAAAAACCATATCCGGGCCTGGAGGCCTGTATCTCCCGCGGGGCGGGAGAATGAGGTAGACACCCGCGAAACCAAGCCTTATTGCCAGGTATTCGCGACGTCCTGGGCCAAGAGATTGAGCAGATCTTCTTTCTCGGCATCCGCGGATGCCATGCCTTCGCCGACCGGTGGCGCGAAGGAAGAGGACCTGGCCATCGAGACCGTGATGGCGTTGTAGTTTGCAAACGCCGTCGTCATTCGGGCACGCGTGTCGACAATCGTTCGGTACGCATCGGCAGTCAACGGCGTCGGATTGACGATCGTCGGAGTTACGACCGGTGCCATGATACGATTGCGACTTGTGATCGAACTGATCACCTGCAACGCGTCCAGCGGCGTAATCCGTCCGTCGCCGGACACGTCGGCGAACTTTGAAAATCGCTGTGCTGCGGTTTCGCCTTCGGCTCGTCGTCGCTGGCTGATCTCGTTGATGATCAGCAGGGCATCGATCGGCGTGACCCGTCCGTCATCGTTGACGTCCGCGGGCAGCAAGCCATTTTGTCGGACTTCGCCTTCGGGAGACGCGGCCGAACCGCCGATCGTGATCGACGTCGCGCCGAACCGAATCAGGTTCAGCGGGATGGGTGAATCAGGAGTGAAGAACAACGAATCTCGCTGCGGCGACACGTCCGGAGGGCTGGTCTTGAAGTCGACGCGACCTGGCGCGATCGCGTCAAAATACAACGTCGCCAATAGCACCGGGTCACCTGCGACGGCACCGGGCGGCAGGAAATTTGGATCATTGACGGCGACGATCGAGCCAAATTCGTCAATGATTCCTGGCGTGTCCGAGATGCCGAAAGCACCCGAAACCTGGCCAGTCGACGAATTGAGGCTGCCGAAAATGTCGCTGAACACGACGTCAAAATTGAACGCGTCGGTCAGAATCGTATTCGACGGACGAACCAGTCCGGCGTTGTAGAGGATGTCCGCGAACGCAGCGAAAACTCCCTGCGGGCTGGCTTGTAACGCCGTTCGCAAATCGTCGACGACAAATTGAACGCCAAACCGAGTGTTCACGGGAATGTTGCCGGTGATTGGCCGGCCGGTGCCATCGACAACATTCAGCGTGATCGACATTTGATCATTTGCGGCCGCGCTGCCAGCGGTCAAATCGACCCGTGCGGTGCTGCGCACGCCGTCGGACGTGACGATCGCGTAAGTGAACGTATCGTTGTCGTTCAGCGAGTTGTCCGGCGTGTAACTGATCGTGTTATCCGAGCCCACGACTGCGGTACCGCGTCCGGGTGCCTGCAAGATCGTCAGCGACGACAACGTCACGTTTGGACCGATGATGTCATTGGCAAGAACGTTTAACCTTGCGGGCGATCCGCCAACGATGATCACGCCGTTTGAATCGCGACCATCAAGGAACGCATCATCCACGGCGCGGGTGAAGATGGTGCCCGCCGGTGCGATCGTCAATTCGGCGGTGCCGAGGCGAAGTTGCGATGGCGTCAATGCCGTTTGCAAACCCAACAAACTGGTTTCATTTTCAGGTAAATCCGCAGGGTTCGCCTTGAAGACGGCGACGCCCGGTGCGGCCGCTCGCATGCGAACGGTGAACAGCGTGATGACGCCTTCGCCCACCACTGGCTGGGCGCTGATCGGCTTGGCGGAACCGACTTCGTTCAGTAGTCCCGGCGTGTTTGCGTCGCCATTGCTGATGTCCTCGCCCGAATCGGAGCTGGTGAATTGAGGCCCAAAATTGATCTCAAAGCCGAGCCGATTGGTCGAGCTGGGCACGACGGAGAGCAATTGATCAGTGTACAGCAGGTCCAGGAAACCGGAGAAGACACCCTGATTAGTCACCACGGAGCTTCGCAGATCCTGAATCGAAACGCGGACCAGGAATTCATCGCCCGCCTGCACGTTCGTGATCGGACGGTTATTGATCGGATCGAGGAAATCGATCGTGTAGCCCGCCAAATCGTCGTTGCGAGAGCCCGGTTGCATGTTAACCGTGACGGTCGCCCGGCTGGTCCCACCGCTGGCATCGGTGACGTTGTAAATGAACTGTTCGGTGCCCGTGAACCCGGCGCGTGGCGTGTACGTGATCGCTTGACGACCACCGGCCAGAGTCGTTTGTCCGCCCTGATCACCTGGGGAAACCGACGTGATCGTCAATCCGCCCGACCGGCTGGGCACATCATTATCAAGGACATTGATCGGAATGTTGACCGAACCCTGCGGGATATCGAACGAATCGTCCACCGCGATCGGCGAGTCGCTCAGGAATGTCACATTCAACGTAACCGTCGTCGTGGCCCGCTGTCCGCTCAGCGACGTGACGGTGTACTGGAACGTATCCGTGCCCGTGAACCCGGTCGGAGGCGTGTACAAAATGCTGCGTCCACCGGCGGCGATCAATGTTTGACCACGGGTCGGCGGATTGCCCAAACGATCGAGGCTGGTGATTCGCAGGCCCGTGACGCTGTTGTCAAAATCGTTTGCCAATACATCCAAAACGTTTGCTTGGCTGTTTCGCGTCACCGTGAATGTGTCAGGGTTCGCAAGGTTTGCTGATGGCGAAACCGTGAAAACGTAATCTTCGACCTCACCGGCGTCCGCTTGTCCACCAAAGCTCACGCCCGTCTGGGTGCTGTACCGAAACCGAGCGTACAGCGAACCAGGCACGACGGTTGAGGGGACGTTGATTTGAAAATCTCGTACCCCGAGGCCTGAGAAATCGTTGATCGCAAGCTCAGACGATTCAAACCTGCCGTTGCCGTTGAAATCGAACCAAGCTCGCAAATATCCCGTTTGGGTCGTCGCATTATTTAAGTTGACGCGGAACGTCGCCGCCGCACCGGGACCGATCGGTGACAACAATTGAACGCCGTCTTCGTCATCGACAACGTTGCCATCAGGTCCGACGATGCCGCTGACGTCGTCCCCATTCGCACCAGCGGTCGGTTGTCCATCGGCTTCACGATCCGGTGCACCGCCGAGCGACAGGCCCGCGAGGATACCGTGACTCGGTCCACCGGCGGCGAGCGTCGTGCCGTAGCTGTCCGGAAGGTCACCAAAATCAAGATTAGGCCGATTGCCGAAGTTAAAATTTTGGGTCAGCGAGGTGCCATTGAAAACGACGCGATGCTCATCCGGATTTTGACCGTTAGGCAGCGTGATGGCCGATTGCGGAATGAGCGGGAAGGTTTGCTCGTAACCCGATGGCAGGACTTCGCGGATGAAATACGTCCCGGCACCCGGGAAATTGATTCGGTAATTGCCAGTGGCGTCCGTGATCGAGCTCGGTTCGCCCACGTCGGGACGATTATCGCCGTCGAGGTCCAGGTATACAAACACGCCAGACTGGGGACCTTCGCCGGACTCACGGGTGCCGTTGCCGTTGAGGTCGTTGAACACGGTGCCGGTGATGTCCGATTGCACGCGGGTCAAACCCAAATTGATATTCGCCGCGCCCGCGGTTCCCACGGTAATGTTTTGACCCAACGTCGTGTTGGCAAAACTGTTCGGGGCAACGGCCCGGATACGAAACGTCCCCGCGCCAACCGCCAGTGAGTACGTGCCGTTCGCATTGGACAATGTCGAAACTTCGCCGGAATCGAATTGTCCATTATTGTTCGCGTCAACGAATACGCGAATGCCCGACAACCCCGTTTCGCCAGACGTCAAACGGCCATCCTGGTTGAAATCGTTAAACACGGTCCCGGTGATCGGCGTTCCCCGTGTTCCGGTGGACAATACCCAAGCAAGCGCTGGCGCGACGTATTGATCGCCGATGAAGCCTTCCACCGGATTGAATCGCTTGAATACCGGAAATTGCGGTTGAACATCATCCGCGGTTCCGAAAATCCCATCGGGTCCGACGCCGAGCGCACGACCCTGTACGGGAATCGGTCCGCCCGTGTCGATGATTGAATTGACAATGCTGAGCGGATCAGTGTGGCGAAGTCCAAACGAATGTCCGATTTCGTGAGCAATGGTCGTCGCCAATCGGAACGCAATCGCATCGGACAGGCTTGACGCATTGGAGATTGGAAAGGTCGAAGCGGCGGCTTCAAAGAACTCGACTGGAAGCAGCACAATTTCGCTGGTGTCGAAATTGCCGACGTCGAGCGACTGCGATACTCCCAAAATGTTCAAGATATTGACATCTGCCGTGCTGCCACCGATGTGAGCCCGTGTGACAAGTGGGTCGTTGAATGGGTCTGGATTGTCGCGGCTGTTGAGAAACTCGATGCCGAATTGTCCCGCGATGCCGGTCGAGGCAAAATCGCCGTTCCCGCCGTTAGTTACTACACTCCTGAACCGATCATTCAGGTTCGCCAACACCTTGTTAATGAATGGCCCCTCATCCTGAGGCTCTAGGTTCAATAGATTCAACGAGTCAAACAGCGAAGGAATTCGCGTCGTTCCCGGCAAACCCGGCGTGAACAATGAATTGGGGATCGTCGCACCGTCGAAATCCAGAAATACCTTCTGCTTGGCACCGATCGGTTGCGACTCCATCACCGGTCGGTAGACACGCAGTCCGAGCGTGTAGCTGGAAGCGGACAGCCCGCTGTTCGCCAAGCGGATGTAATAACGCCCGTCCGACGGAACGACCTGGGCCGCAACCGCGTTTCCGACCGTCATCAACGGCGAATTCGCCGGATACAAGATTGCCTGGTTGTCTTCGAACGCAAACCAGCGTCGCCCGTTAGCAAAGAAAATATCGACGCCGCCAATCGAACCGATGCCGGAGGTGTCGAGAATGTCGCCGGCACGCAAATCGACCGCGTAGTAATCAATGTCGTCGGGCAACGAGCCGGTCAGGCCCGTTCCGGGTGATGCGGGCGGCAACGAACCAGTCACGTCGATGGTATTTCGTTGCCCGGGGCCCGTTCCGAGCGGAAGAAGCTGCGCAGTTTGGATTGAATCGTTCAACCCGCGGCCCGTCGCAATTTCGGTCTCCTGAATCGCAAAGGCAACGACTCGTGCGTCGCCAATATTTCGCGGGAAAACGTCGTCAACAATCCCGTTGCCGTTGTTCGAACCGCTGGCGCCACCGGTAATGGCGGCCATTAAATTCCGCGATTCGAGACCCTCGATCAACAAATTCCGGCGCTTCGTCCGAGAAGTCGCCCGAGATGTCAAAAGGGCAGGACGCGTTGACTTGGGTTGGGTGGTGCCTCGTTTCACGTTCATGCTCTTGAAAGGCCAGCGATCAGGGATGTTAAAGTGACAACGATGCCACTTTTTCTCTCACGGACTTCGCTCATTGCGACCGCCGCGATCTTAATTTTGCCGTCGAATTCACGTCAGAACCACCAAACGCCCCCAGAGAAGAGCTGGTATTGGTAATTTGGGGGCTCCGTGGCGACTGGATAAGTTGCGAGCTAGATCATAGTCTCGGCTTTACCAGTGTCAACGAAATGCTGGGGTTGGGACGCGGCAACGCGGCAAAAGTTCCCGCACGCTTAAAATTCGCGTATCATGATTCTCGCGTTCGCCACGAAAGTGCGATACGCGGACAAGTCGCAATTCAGCATTGCGAAGAAGAGTCGTGACACCGTTTTAGGGATGACGACGGCGAAGCGTCGTGACATACGTTTAACGCTTCTCCCTATTCTTCGTCTTTTAACGCGTCTTCGTTCCACTCAAAATTGACCTGCTCGTCGAGCATTTTGTAGTGGGCGTCACGAATCTTCAGCGCTTCTTCGACGGCCAGCGAGGTCGTTTGCATCCGCTGTCCGACTTGTGCGAATCGCTGGTGCAGCTCGTCGGTGGAGGGGGAAAATTCGACGGGACGAACGACATAAAATACGGACTCGGGCATGTTCGGGGCAACGCCCCACGCATTGCGTTCGCTCGAAAACATTTGTCGCATGAAATCATCGCCGACTCGGTCCAGTTCCGGAACGGCGCTGACGAATGATTGCATTCCGAAACCCAACGACGTCATCCACGAAAACGGCCCGACGGCTTGGAAATAAAGGTTTGCGCGATCTTCGCCGATCAATTCTTTAATCGGTTTGTCGGTGGCCGCGAATTCCTTGGCCTTCGCGTCCGCGGCGGCTCTCGCCAATTTGCGAGCCTCGGCCAACCGAATCGTCGCGATCACTTCGTCGCGGATTTCTTTCAGCGTCGGAATAAATTCGTCTCGCGATTCGGTCTTCCACGACACGAACGAGATCTGGGCCTGGTCATCGACGGTTTGCAGCGGCTTGAACTCGGCCCGCGTGGGCTGGAACGACGTTTGTGCGAAGCTCTCGCCGCGCTGCATCCCGCCACGACCGGTACCAAATGACTGGGCGATCGGATCTTGGCGAGCTTGGAAAAAATCGACCAAGCCGGTTTCGACGTAACGCATCCCAAGTTTTTCACCGAGCGCTTTCAGGTCAGGCCGTTTGGGTTGCTTGGCGGCATCGTTACCGGCGATCGTTCGCTCGTTGAAGTAAGTCTGCATCACCTTTTCGACTTCGTTCATCGCCACGCCCAATTTTTCCAGAGCGGGCTGTAATGCCATCGAACGCTCCAGTTGCGGTCGAACATTTTCAAAGGAATCGACTGCCGGCGATGGGGCATCGGCAGCCGGCGTTTCCACAGCGGGCGTTTCCACAGCCGGCGTTTCGGCGGGAGCGTCCGTCGTCGCCGCTTCGGTTGTGGCTGCTGGCTCTGCGGCTGCTGGACCTGTAGGAGCGTCCGCCGTGGGAGCAGTTTCGGCGTCCGCGTCGTCGGCGACGGGCTCCGTCTGCATCGCGACCAGGCGCACCGATCGGTCGGGGGCCGTTTGTCCCGAATCTCCGGCAGCCGGCGTTTCCGCGGGCACTGCGGCGGGTTCTTCAACCGCCGCTGGCGTTGCCTCAGTCGTGGCTGGCGTTGCCTCAGTCGTGGCAGATGCTTCGGTCGTGGCGGGTGCTTCGGTTTCCGCTGGGGCTTCTTCATTCGCGGCGGGTGTTTCTTCAGTCGCGGCGGGTGTTTCCTCGGTCACGGCGGGTGTTTCGGGTGTTTCGCTCGGCGCGGTTTCCAGCGGTGTGTCGGGCAGCTTGAAATCGCCGCCTTCGAGCCGTCGTTGGTACTCCGCATTGACCTGCTCTGCGGTCAGGTTCGCGATCTCTCGATTGATAAAATCATCGAGATTGCCGGCGAGATATTCGAAATTTGCCGCGAATGGGCGGCGGAATGCGGGCGCGGCGGACTCGTCATCGGGGAAAGCATTTTTGCCTTTGTTGTAGATCGCTTGGATCTCCGCATCAGTCGGTTTCGCGTTCGTTTGTTCAACAAAATCGGCGACATTGATCGCGTACGCGTCGACGACGGCTTGTCGGTTCAGCCTCAAAAACAATTCCCACTGTTGGGCCGGGGGCACGATCGGCAGGCCGGCGGCGGACAATCCGCCCATGACTTCACGTTGGTACACGGAGGCCAGCAATTGGGTCCGCAATTGTTCATAGAGCTGAACTTGCCCCATTTGATTTCGGGTCGACTGGGCCAGCACGGCGTTGATCTCGGAATCGCTCAAGCGTCCGTCGGTGAACAGCGTCAGCCAGTTTTGGATGGCGGTGTCATCCAATTCCAAGCCTTTTTTCTTCGCTTCGGCGGCGTACATCAACGTACGAACGCTCGCCCGCGTGCCGGGACGAGAATTGATCCCGAGCGACTGGATCGCATTTTGTTGAGTGTTGTATTGAAAGTCAGCAACTTTTGGGCTGCCACCGCGCGACATCGTCAATTCCGCCAAGTCGCGGAGGAATTGAACGGTGGCGTAATGGTTCCTCGTGAAATAATTCGTTTTGGTGGCGTCGTATTCGCCATCTTTAAACGTCGCCAAACGCCCGGCGGCCATGCCTCCGCCACCCATGCTGTTTTGCTGGTACATCGCCACGGATGGCAAAATGACGAACGAAAAGAGCGCCAGGAGCGTCAAAAACACCATCAACGTTTTGGTGTTGCGGCGAAACAGCTCGAAGGGGCTGCTGCTCATCTCGGTCCAGTCATGGTCAAAGGGTAGGGAATCAAAAATTTGCCGCGACGGCAATTCAAGTTTTGGTCAACAAGTCGGCAGATAATACCAAGCGATTCTCTCATCAAAGCGCTCACCGTGATCATTTCGACTCGCAACGGAGCCTTGACAATCGGGCCCGCGACCCTAACGCTCATGAGCGACGGTCGCCAACATCCATCCATCTCGCCGGACCCAAAAGACTACCGGGCGACGATTCGGGGGGTCAAGGCGGATTGATCCAAGATTTCACTCCGTTGGCGTTTTTCCGTTCTTTCGACACCTTCTTCAGTGACAAAATTAGCGATATGGCAAAGACCAGCGGCAAGTTGAGCGGCAGGAGCTTGGTGATCGTCGAATCACCGGCCAAGGCAAAAACGATCGCTAAATTTCTTGGAAAGGATTTTCAGGTCGAAGCCAGCATCGGTCACGTGCGAGATTTGCCCCGCAATCGCGCCGACATGCCCGCAGAATTTAAAGGCGAGCCGTGGGCGTATCTGGCCGTCAATGTCGACGACGGGTTCAAACCCGTTTACATCGTGCCCGAGGATAAAAAGAAACAGGTCACGAAGCTGAAACAGGCGCTCAAGGACGCTGACAATCTGTACCTGGCGACGGACGAGGATCGCGAGGGCGAAGCCATTTCCTGGCACCTGCAGGAGTTGCTCAAGCCCAAAGTTCCCGTTCACCGGCTCGTGTTCCACGAGATCACCAAGGAAGCGATCCAAAAAGCGCTCGCGTCGCCTCGCAAGATTGATAACGGCCTGGTCCAGGCTCAGGAAACCCGCCGAATCCTCGATCGTCTTTACGGTTACGACGTCTCGGCGCTGCTGTGGAAAGTCGTCGGCGGCGGACTTTCCGCGGGCCGTGTGCAAAGCGTTGCGGTCCGCTTGATCGTCCAACGCGAGCGGGAACGAATCGCGTTCCGCAGCGGCACGTACTGGGACTTGGAAGCGATTTTCAAAACCGCGGCCGGGGAATCGCTGCCGGCAACGTTGACGATGGTCGATGGCCAAAAATTGCCCAGCGGCAAGGATTTTGACTCGGCGACCGGAAAGCTGAAAAACGCGTCGCTGTTGCAGATGGATGAACCCGCGGCGACGACTTTGGCGGCAAAGTTGCAATCCGCTTCGTTCAAAGTGACGTCGGTCGAAGTCAAGCCGTTCGTCGAGCGGCCGCGGGCCCCGTTCACGACCAGCACGATGCAGCAGGAAGCGAATCGCAAGCTCGGATTCACCGCCAAGCGGACCATGCAGGCGGCTCAGCGGTTGTACGAAAATGGCTATATCACCTACATGCGGACCGACAGCACGACGCTCAGCACCGAAGCGATCGGGGCCGCGCGAACGCTGGTCCGCAGCGAATATGGCGAGCAATTTCTGCATCCCGAAGTTCGCACGTATTCCGGCAAAGTCAAAAATGCACAGGAAGCTCACGAGGCGATCCGGCCCGCCGGCACACCGTTCCGTTTGCCGTCGGCGCTCCGCGGGGAACTGGATGGCGACCAATTCCGGTTGTTCGACCTGATCTGGAAACGAACGATCGCGTGCCAGATGGCCGACGCACGCAAACAACGCATCACGGTTACGATTCAGGGCGGCGGGGCAACGTTCGCCGCCAGCGGAACCAGTATCGAATTCGAAGGTTTCCTAAGGGCGTATGTTGAAGGCAGCGATGATCCCGAAGCCGAATTGGCGGACAAAGAAACGCTGCTGCCCAACGTCAAAACGGATGACCCGCTGACCAATTCGCGGCTCGATCCTAAAGGCCACACGACCCAGCCGCCGGCACGGTATAGCGAAGCGGCGCTGACCAAGGCGCTGGAGGACCGCGGGATCGGACGGCCCAGCACGTACGCGTCCATAATCGAAACGGTCCAGGCCCGCAGTTACGTGTTTAAAAAAGGCACAGCGCTGGTGCCAAGCTGGACCGCGTTTCTGGTCATCCGCGTGATGGAGGAGTACTTCGAACCGTTGGTGAATTACGACTTCACCGCCCAGATGGAGGATTTCCTCGACTCGATCAGCCGCCAAGAGGCCGTTGCGTCGGACTACCTGAAGGATTTTTACTTCGGCAGCGATGACGTCAAAAGCACCCAAATCGGGCTGAAACCCCGGTTGGCCAATGCGGACATCAAACCGCTGGAGATGGCAAGATTCACGCTCGGCGTGCCCACCGAGGGCGAGTGTCGCGATGAAGTTTTTGTCCGCGTCGGCAAGTACGGTCCGTCGGTCGAGCAGGGCGAACGTCGCGTCAGCGTCCCCGAAGAAATGCCGCCCGACGAAATGACGTTGCCTGTCGCGTTGGAATTGCTCGCTTCGGCTGATCGTCAAAACGAACCGCTGGGCGAACACCCCGAAACCCATCAACCGATTTTTGTCAAGGTTGGCCGCTTCGGACCGTATGTCCAATTGGGCGCAAACGATGACCCGGAAAAGAAAAACCGCTCGCTTCTTAAAGGCATGGACCCCGAGGAGCTGACCGCCGAGACCGCGCTGTTGCTGTTTTCGTTGCCGCGAAATCTTGGCAATCACCCCGAGTCGAATGACCCGATCGAGGCCAACGACGGACGCTACGGACCGTACATCAAATGCGGTACCGACACGCGGTCCCTGCCCGAGGGCGTCAGCCCACTCGAAGTCACGATCGCCGAGGCGCTGGAGCTGCTCAAACAACCCAAAACACGGGGCCGTGCCGCACCGAAGGAACCGATCAAGACGTTCCCCGAGTCGCCGATCACGGGCGCCGCGGTTAAATTGCTTGAAGGCCGCTTCGGCCCCTATGTCGCCGACGGAACGACCAACGCATCGCTGCCCCGCGGAGTCGATCCTGAAACGTTGACGTTCGAAGCCGCACTTGATCTGCTGGCCGAGCGTGCCGCCCGCGGACCGTCAACAAAAAAGAAGGCATCTCGCAAGAAAGCCGCAGGCGGTGAGACCAAAAAAGCGACCAAGAAGAAGGCCGCTGCGAAAAAGACCACTGCCAAAAAGACGACAAAGACGCTAAAGAAGGGCGTCGCAAAGAAGAAATCCTAGCTCGACTCGTAATTCCACCCTCCGAAAAATAGAACCAAATGGCCACTGGCACCGAACGTCAACGCGAACTCCGCCGCCTCCGCACCCGTAAACGCAAGCTGGCCAAGATCGTCGAAAAGGCCAAAAAAGCCACTCCCGCCGAAAAAGTTGAACTGGCGAGAAAGCTTCGCCGTATGACCACCGGTGCCGAAATCATCATCGCCCGAGAAGGCCTCGAAGCCTAATCGACCGGTTGCTCAGAGCGTTGCAGGACGCTCCGCCGTCGTCATGAGAAAACGCATCGCCAGCGGAACGATCGCCCGATCCTCCGTTGGCGCGCCAATGCGATCGACCCGCCTCCCTTCCGAAAATCCCGCCCATGATGCCGCTCGATTTGCAATTGCCGACGCGGATCGTGTTCGAGCCCGGTTCCATCTCGCGGCTGGGCGAATTGGCGATTCTTCTGAGCGCGAGCCGCGTTTTGATCGTATCGGACCATGGCGTCGTGGCCGCCGGGCATTTTGACGCCGGTGCAGCGTCGCTTCGAAACGCGGGCTTGGCGATTCACTCGTTCCACGACTTTGCCGAAAACCCCAACACCGACATGGTCGATGCCGGCGTCGCCGTTGCCGCAAGGTTCAAACCCGATTTGTTGGTCGGTCTGGGTGGTGGCAGTAGCCTGGATTGCTGCAAGGGAATCAATTTTGTTTATTCCTGCGGCGGATCGATGCACGATTACCATGGCATCGGGAAGGCGACGGGCGAGTTATTGCCAATGATCGCGGTCCCCACGACTGCGGGCACGGGCAGCGAATCGCAATCGTTCGCCTTGATCAGCGACTCCAGGACCCACGTCAAAATGGCCTGCGGCGACAAGCGTGCGGCGTGCCGAATCGCCCTGTTGGACCCGTTGCTGACGTTGACCCAACCGCCACGCGTGACCGCATTGACGGGGATCGACGCGATCTCGCACGCGATCGAAACCTATGTCACCAAAAAACGCACCGCCATCTCCACCGCATTCAGCCGCCAAGCGTTCTCGCTTTTGGCCAGCGGTTTTCCGGTGGTGCTGCGTGATCCCTCCGATGTCGAAGCCCGCTCGCGGATGCAACTGGGCGCGTGCTTGGCCGGGCTGGCGATCGAAACGTCCATGCTCGGCGCCGCCCACGCGACCGCGAATCCATTGACGGCACGGCATGACATCACGCACGGCCAAGCGGTCGGACTGATGCTGCCGGGAGTGATACGAATGAACGGTGAACAACACGCGTCCTGGTATGCCGAACTGCTTCGCGAAGTGGAACCGGATTTCGACGTTGATTCTGCACCCGAACGACTGGCGCAGATTGTCGACGGATTTCTTGACGACGCGGGGCTGGCTCGTTCGTTCCAGCAATTAAACATCCCCGTCGAGCAAATTCCCGAATTGGCGAGCGAAGCGCTGCACCAGTGGACCGGAACGTTTAACCCGATTCCGTTGGACCATGATCGCGTGCAGTCGTTGTATCGCGAAGTGAGCTGAAGGAGAGACGCCGAAGCGGCTCGATAAGCCTCAGCCCGTATTGAGCCCGCTCTGCAAGCCATCGTTGGCGTAAACCGACTTCCCGCCGTCGACGGGCAGGAGGACGCCGGTGATGAACGCGTTTTCGCAAAGAAACTCGACCGCGTGGGCGACCTCTTCGGCGGTTCCGATTCGCCGCAGCAGCACGCCGCTCTGGATCGCTCGCCGCGTTTCGTCGTCCACGTCGTCGCCCAACAACACGGGCCCAGGCATGACCCCGTTGACCCGCACTCGCGGATTGCGAACGCCAAATTCGACCGCCAGCGAACGGGTCATCGCTTCGATCGCTCCCTTGCTGGGGAAATACGCCGCGTGATCCAAGTAGGGGCGAACCGTCGCCCAGTCGCTGATGTTGACGATCGCGCCGCCGGACGGTTGCGAAACCATGTGCAGCCCCGCCGCCCGCGCCGCAACAAAGCATCCGGTCGCGTTGATTTCAAAGTACCGGCGAACGTCCGCCGCGGTGACCTGTTCGATCGGCTTGGGCGTCCAGATCGCCGCCGAGTTGACCAGGATGTCGAGGCGACCAAAGTGATCGATGACGTGTGCGACCATCGACTCCACTTCGCCATCGTGCTCCATCGCCGCACGAACAAGGATCGCCTCACCGCCATCGCGTCGCAATTGTTCGACGACGTCGCCACCCATCTCGGTGCTGGTGTTGGCATGAATCGCGACGCGGCAACCCCGCGATGCCAACCGTAGCGCGATCGCTCGCCCCACTCGCGGCGCGGCGCTGCCCGTGACGAGCGCCACGGGCGAATCACACGAAAACGTTTCACTCAACGACATTGGTTTCGACCGACTCCGGTTGCTCTGGTTTGGGTTCCAGCAATACCGGATAACCCCAGTCGCCGACAACTTTTTTCGCGCAGTGTTCGCACGTCACTTCGGTGCCCAGCAGCGAATCGTCAATCTCCATCGAGCCGCCGCACGCCCCGCATTTGACACGCACGTGACCCGCCTGGTTCGCGAGCGCCTTCAGGTACGCACGCGCGACACCAGCGACCTCGATGTCATCGGGTTCCAATGTCGTCAGCAATGGACGCGTGACTTCGGTGACCTTTGATAACCGGTTGGCGAGATGTTTGACGCTTCGTTCAAAGCTGTTTCGCGCCGCACGACCATTGCCGAAATGACGATCGCGAGTCGCATAGAGGTAGGTAAATCCTCGAAGCAATCGCCGTCGCGACTGGGTCGGCAATTCGTATTTCGCCTTCGACGCGATCAAACCAAAGATACGACATAGGTCCTCGGGGTTGTAATCCTCGAACTCCATCGTCGTCCC
>Ga0105045_10001871_pt1 | contig 17419 bp, 20 predicted proteins | sample MAT02_FD_78089 | JGI IMG/M metagenome (GOLD analysis project Ga0105045, IMG submission 78089) | Freshwater microbial communities from Lake Fryxell liftoff mats and glacier meltwater in Antarctica - MAT-02 (megahit assembly) | ecosystem: Environmental > Aquatic > Freshwater > Ice > Liftoff... | reverse complement strand
CGGCGCTTTGCCAACCTCGACCGCCAGCGCGACCTGGGGGAACTCAAGCTCAAGATTTCAGGTTGTATAAACGCCTGCGGCCATCACCATGCCGGACATATCGGAATTTTGGGCGTCGACCGGAAAGGCGTTGAAAATTACCAGCTCTTGCTCGGTGGATCGGGCGCAGAAGATGTCAGCCTGGGCAGCATTACCGGCCCCGGATTTGACGAGGACGGCATCGTTGATGCGATCGAGCGCGTGACCGACAAATATCTGGAACTGCGCGAAGATGGCGAACGCTTTGTCGACACCTATCGCCGCGCCGGCATGGCGCCGTTCAAGGAAGCTATCTATGGTTGAGCATCTGACGTCGGGCGAAGAGCCCTGTGTGACCCTGGACGCCTTCCTGAACCAGTCGAACGCGACGGCAGTCCGGCTGGAACCTGATGAGGATGCCCGCGCACTGATCCCGTATCTCGACCGGTTGCAATTGATCGAGGTTGCTTTTCCCAAATTTCGTGACGGCCGTGGTTATTCGGCGGCGCGCATTCTGCGTGAGGCAGGTTATGCCGGGGAATTGCGCGCTCAGGGCGATGTGCTGGTCGACCAGATCGCCTTTATGCAGCGCTGCGGCTTTGACAGTTTTGCGCCTGAAAAACCGCTGAATCCTGGCGATGTCGAAGCGGCGCTCGCGCGTTTCCCCCACGCCTATCAGCGCGCCGCCGATGCCGCCGTGCCAATCTGGAAGCTGCGGCATGGGTGAGGCTGCACGCCGCATTGACGTTATCGACACCGCGCCGCCCTTTACCAGCGACGATGCCGCGCGGCTGAATGCCCGTTACGATGGCGTTGATACGGCAGATATGCTGGCTGACGTACTGGCCACGCGACCCTTTGACCAAATCGCCGCCGTGTCATCGTTCGGCGCGGAATCGGCCGTGCTGCTCCATCTGATCGCGCAGATCGACAAATCGGTGCCGCTGATTTTCGTGAACACGCAAAAAATCTTTGGCGAAACACTGGCCTACCGCGACGACCTGGCCGAGCGACTGGGGTTCATGGACATGCGCGTTTATCGCCCCGATCCCATGCTGTTGGCCGAGCGCGATGCGACGGGGCTGCGCTGGTCCTATGACCCCGACGGCTGCTGCGATCTGCGCAAGACCGAACCGCTGCGCCGCGCGCTGGCCGGATTCGATGCCTGGATATCCGGACGCAAGGCGTTTCAGGCAAAGACCCGCGCCGCCCTGCCCCGTTTTGAAATCGATGAAGGCCGGTTGAAGATTAATCCGCTGGCGGACTGGGACAAGGCACGCATTGATGCCTATTTCGCCGCCCACGATCTGCCGCGCCACCCGCTGGAGGCTGAGGGGTATCCGTCGATCGGTTGTTCGCCGTGCACATCAAAGGTGAAACCCGGCGAAGACCCACGCGCCGGCCGCTGGCGCGGTTGGGACAAGGTCGAGTGCGGAATTCATGGCGAGGTAAGCGCGCTGCCGAGCGGGGATGATCCGGCAAATGATCCGATCTTTTAACAGCTTGTCATTGCGCACATAGCGCAGCAATCACGCTATTGAATCACTCATAATCTTCGTACGCCTGACTGCTGTCGGCAAGGTCGGTGAATTTGGTCGTGCGCGCTTCGAAATGCAGGCGCAGTTTGCCCGTGGAGCCGTGACGCTGTTTGCCGATGATCAGTTCGGCGACGCCAAAAACACTTTCCATTTCCTGTGCCCAGGCCTCGTGCGCGGCGTGGACCTTGACATCGTCACCGTCGCCGGGGCGTTTGGGCTCGCGCGCGGCCACATAATAATCTTCGCGAAACACAAACAGCACGATGTCGGCGTCCTGCTCGATCGAGCCCGATTCGCGCAAATCCGATAATTGCGGGCGCTTATCTTCGCGCTGCTCGACCGCGCGGCTAAGCTGTGACAGCGCCATAACGGGAAGGTTGAGTTCTTTTGCCAGCGTTTTCAATCCGCGCGAAATCTCGCTGATTTCCTGTACGCGGTTGTCGCCTGCTTTGCTCGTACCCTGAAGCAACTGGAGATAATCGACGATGATCAATCCAATGCCGTGCCGCCGCTGGAGCCGCCGGGCGCGGGTACGCAGACCGGCAATCGTCAGGCCAGCGGTGTCGTCGATGAACAAGGGCAGCGTTTGCAACCGTTGTGCCGCGCGCGACAGCGACTGGAAATCATCCTTGCTGATTTTGCCCATGCGCAATGCCTCACCCGAAATGCCCGACTGTTCCGCCAGGATACGGGTAGCCAGCTGGTCGGCCGACATTTCAAGGCTGAAGAAGGCACATTTGGCACCCATATTCTTTTCAGGAGGGATGCCGTCCTCCTCGTCGCGGCGAAAGCGTTCGGCGGCGCTGAAGGCGATGTTCGTGGCAAGCGAAGTTTTGCCCATGCCGGGACGCCCTGCCAGAATCAACAGATCGGAATTGTGCAAGCCACCGATTTTTGCGTTCATACTGGCAAGCCCGGTGGTGACGCCCGACAGGCTGCCGCCTGAATTAAGTGCGCGTTCGGCGACATCGAGCGCAGCCTTGGTCGCCTGCGAAAAAAGTTTGACCGTGCCGAGTTCGGCCTCGCCGCCAGAAACGCGGTACAGTGCGGTTTCGGCTTCCTCGATTTGCGCCTGCGGGTCGACGCGCTCGCTGGTATCGAGCGCGTTTTCGACCATAACCCGCCCCACACCCGCCAGTTCGCGCAGCAGAGCAAGGTCGAAAATCTGCCGCGCAAAATCGCGCGCGCCGATCAGGCCAGCGCCGCTGCCGGTCAGTTGCGCCAGATAAGCGGGGCCGCCGAGCGACTTCATCGCCTCGTCCGCCTCAAAAAACGGTTTTAGCGTAACCGGGTTGGCAATCATGTTACGCTCGATCAGCATCATCGTCTGACCAAATATGCGGCCATGCAGCGGTTCAAAGAAATGTTCTGCTGTTAACGTGACGGGCAAATCTTCGGCGACTCGATTGTCGATCAGCAGCGCGCCCAGAAACGCGGCCTCCGCCTCGACATTGCGTGGCAGTTGCGGGGCTTCGCCGTTGTTGGTGGCAGTGGGCAGGCGGGCGACGTCGGACATTGCCATGTCCATGCGCCGAAGCGGCAGCACATGCAACGCCGTGCCGCTGCGCTGTTGTTGGCGATGCTGTGGATAACCCCCTTGCCCTTCCTCCGTTGGTGCGCGAAGAGGCAAAGCCGTGACCGAAGACCGCCGCATCATCTCCGTCGATCTTGATGAAACGACGATTGTTTGGCGTAATGCTGACGTCGAACAGGAACGGCGTGTCGCAATTTTTGATCTGTTGGAGGCGAACAGCTTCGTGCCGCAGCGCGCGCATGACGATGGCTATGCTGGGCCGTACCGCCTGAAACTGCGCGTTGAAGAAGGGCGCCTGGTCTTTGAAATCGCGCGCGAAAATGGCAACCAGCTAGAGGCGATCATTCTTGGCCTGGGACGATTCCGTCGCCCCATACGCGATTATTTCGCCGTTTGTGATAGCTATTACCAGGCAATCCGTACCGCCACCGCGCAACAGATTGAAACTGTCGACATGGCACGCCGGGGATTGCATAATGATGGGGCCGAAATGCTGACCGAGCGGCTTGAGGGCAAGATTGCGGTCGATTTCGACACCGCACGGCGGCTGTTCACGCTGATCTGCGTTCTCCACATCAAAGGGTGATCGGTGTGACCGCAACCTTGAAAGGCCTGCTCCGCCGCCTTGCCGGATGGCTGGTCATACTGGCGATTGCGGGCGGGGCGCTGGTCTGGTGGACGGCTCGCTGGACACCGGACCGCGAAACCTATCCCGTACAGGGCGTCAGTATCAGTGCCGCCAATGGGGTGGTTGCATGGGGATCGATTAAAGCCGCAGGTGCCGAATTCGTCTATCTGGCGGCAACCGATGGCGCGCGCACACATGATGCGCGTTTTGCCGCCAACCGCGACGGTGCAGCAGCGCAGAATATTCGCAGCGGCGCCGTCCACCGTTACCGCCTGTGCAGCTTTGCCGCCGATCAGGCTGCCAACTTCATCCGCAATGTACCGCGCGATTCAGCCGCGTTGCCGCCGGCGGTGTGGCTGGACATCGACCATGATTGTGCCAGCCCGCCCAGCCGGGCGCTGCTGCTGTCCGAACTCACGACCTTCCTCGCCCAGATCGAAGCGCACATGGGCACACGCAGCATTATCGCCCCCAGCCCGGCATTTGATGCCGAATATGATGTGTCGCGCGACGTGGCGCGGACAACCTGGGTGCGCGGATTTTTCTTTGCGCCCGGTTACGGCGCGCACGACTGGACGATGTGGCAGGCCAGTGACTATGTCCGTATCAGCGGAGCAGATGGCACCGTTGGCTGGAATGTGGTGCGCGGGGATGGCAATGGCGGACAGTGACGACACCCACCGGCTGATCGCGGCGGCGCGCGCGGCTGCGGCGCAGGCCTATGCCCCCTATTCGGGTTTTCACGTTGGAGCGGCGCTGCTGCTGGACGATGGAAGCTTGGTCACGGGTGCCAATGTCGAAAATGCCAGTTACGGCCTTACCCTGTGCGCCGAGACAGTTGCGGTAGCGAAGTTGGCCAATATGGGCGCGCTGGCGCAAGTGCGCGCCGTCGCCATTGTCGGTGGACGACCGGACCAGGATGGCACACTAATCGGCGGCGACCCCGTACATCCCTGTGGTCGCTGTCGCCAGATGCTGAATGAAGCGGCGGAGCGGGCCGGGGTCGATATCGCAGTGCATTGCGCGTCGGGCGATGGCGGCGCAATGGCAAGCTATCTGCTCAGCGCGTTGTTGCCACACAGTTTTGGACCGAAAGATCTGGGGCTGGTCTAGGGGGCTTGCGCTAACAGCCCGCCCCCGCCACACCGCTGCGCATGGCAATTCTTTCCGACAAATGGATTCGTGAACAGGCAAATACCCACGGCATGATCGAGCCGTTTGTGGAGGCGCAGCGGCGTGACGGCTGCATCAGCTATGGGCTGTCATCCTATGGCTATGACGCCCGCGTCGCGCCGGAGTTCAAGATTTTCACCAACGTCCATTCGACCGTGGTGGATCCCAAGAATTTCGACCCTAAAAGCTTTGTCGATATGCACACCGACTGTTGCATCATCCCACCGAACAGCTTTGCGCTGGCCCGCACCATCGAATATTTCCGGGTGCCAGAGGATGTGCTGGTGATCTGCCTGGGCAAATCGACCTATGCGCGGTGCGGTATCATTGTGAACGTTACGCCGCTGGAGCCGGGGTGGGAGGGTCATGTGACGCTGGAGTTTTCCAACACCACCCCCCTGCCCGCCAAGATTTACGCCAACGAGGGCGCGTGCCAGTTCCTGTTCCTGCAAGGGAATGAACGTTGCGAAACCAGCTACGCCGACCGCGCGGGCAAATATATGGGCCAGCGCGGCGTGACGTTGCCGCGACTTTAACTGCCGAGGGAACAAAATCCGCGTTGTTACACTTTCATGGCTCTGCGGGCCAATGGGGCCACGCGTCGGAGCGACTGACATGTTTGCCACCATTTTTGCATTTCTCGGACGCTTGCTCATCGCCTTACTGTTCATTGTGGAGGGCACGAACAAGTTACTGCAAAGCGGCGCTGCCCGCGAAACTTTTGCCAATGCCGACGTTTCGCCCGATTTGGCAGTGCCCGTTGGTATCGCACAGCTGGTGCTGGGCCTGATGCTGGCGGCCGGCGCATGGACGCGGATTGTCGCGATCCTGCTTGCGTTGCTCGTAATTTTGGAAATGCTGTTCTTTTATAACGCGTTCACTGACCCTGCCATCAGCGCAATCGCACTGCGTAACATTGCCATCGCTGGCGGCCTGTTGTCGCTGTTCGCTTATGGGCAGGCGCGGTGGGGATATGATGCAATGCGAGAACAGCGCAAAGTGGACATTGCCGAACGCGACGCGCAGCTGCGCGCCAGCGAAACCGAGCGCGCGCAAGCAGAGGCCGAGCGCAACCGCGCGGTCCGCGATGTTGCGGCACCCAATCGCCCCAATTATTGATCTGAGGGATATTTCCCGCGCGGCTTGCCAGTGCGGGCAATTATCGGCAAATGAACCTCCACATTGAATGGGGAGCCTCGGCCATGCCAGCATCACGCGCGTTCGACATCATCGTTTACGGCGCCACCGGTTTTACAGGCCGTCTGGTTGCCGAATATCTGACCCAGCATTATGCCGACCGCAAGGATGCGCCCAAATGGGCGATGGCGGGGCGCAGCGCGGAGAAGCTGGCCGAGGTTCGCGACCTGATAGGCGCGCCTGCAGACACCCCGCTGGTCGTCGCCGATGCCAGCGATCCCGCCAGCCTGGATGCCATGTGCGCGCGGACCCGCGTCGTGCTGACCACGGTTGGGCCGTATCAGTTGTATGGCAACGAACTGGTCGCCGCCTGCGTGAAGGCTGGGACCGATTATGCCGATTTGTGCGGCGAACCCGGCTGGATGCGCGAGATGATCGATCTGCATCACGCGGCGGCGCAAGCAACGGGCGCGCGCATAACCTTTAGCTGCGGGTTCGATTCGATTCCGTTCGACCTGGGCGTGCTGTTCCTGCAAGACGAAGCCGTTAAACGGTTCGGCAAGCCCGCACCGCGCGTCAAGGGGCGGATGCGCAAGATGGCGGGCGGTGCATCGGGCGGCACCATCGCCAGCCTGACCGAGACGCTGAAAGCCATTGGGCGCAAGCCATCGCTCGCGCTGCTGCTGAAATCCAGCTTTGCACTGACGCCGGGGTTTGACGGGCCATCGCAGCCATCGGGCCTGATCCCCGAATATGACAGTGCGACTGGCACCTGGACCGCGCCGTTTATCATGGCGCCGATCAACACCAAGAATGTCCACCGCACCAATTTCCTGCTGGGCCACAAATGGGGCACCGATCTGGTTTATGACGAGATGGTGATGACCACCATCGGCGACGCGGGCAAAGCGATGGCGGAGGCGATGGCCAAGGCCAATCCGTTCGGCGATGCCAAGCTGAAACCTGGCGAAGGGCCAAACAAGGAAGCGCGTGACAACGGTTTCTATGACATCTTGTTTATCGGTGAATATCCGGACGGCACCAAACTGACCGCCAACGTCACGGGTGACCGCGATCCCGGCTATGGCTCTACGTCAAAGATGTTGGCGGAAACAGGCATGGCGCTGCTTGCAAATAAGGGCGCCGGCGGGGTGTGGACACCGGGCGCGCTGCTGGGCGATGCGTTGATTGCGCGGCTGACCAAGCATGCTGGCTTGGCGTTCCGGATCGAGGAATAGCTTTCCCGCTACAACGTCCAAACCCCGTCTGTGCTGAGCTTGCCGAAGCACTGTAGTTTCTTTCTACAGTGAAAAAAGAACGGTCCTTCGACAAGCTCAGGGCAGGCGGGTAGTAAAAAGTAATGGCCATGAATTCCTCCCCCCTCGACACCCTCCTCGCCACTGTTGCCAGCGATGGAGAGGACGTCACCGCCACCATCGACGACAGCTGGATGCAGGGCCGCACCGCTTATGGCGGGATCAGCAGCGCGGTCGCGCTGGCAGCGGTGCTGCACAAGCACCAGCCTGCGGCTCCGCTACGCTGTGCGCAGATCAGCTTTGTCGGGCCGGTCGGCGGCGATTGCCGGGTGGCGACGCGGGTGCTGCGCCAATCGAAATCCAGTATGTTTGTCGATGCCGGCGTGTCGAGCGAGGCCGGGTTTGGTACTTCGGCGCTGTTTACCTTTTCCAGTAATCGCACATCGCACCTTGACTATGATCGGTTGGCCATGCCCGATGTGCCGCCGCCCGAGGCGTTGGAGCCGGTGCCCGATCACAAAGCCCGCCCCGCATTTACCCGCCATTTCGACATGCGCCCGACCACTGGCCCGCGCTTTGTATCGCGGCAAGACAATGCCAATATGCTGACATGGGTACGATTTCTGGAGGCACCGCAGTGTCACCCGGCGGTCGCATTGCTTGCCATGGGCGACGCCTTGCCGCCCGCCGCGCTGTTGTTGTTCCATGAATTTGGCCCGATCAGCTCGATGAACTGGGCGGTCAATATGGTAACGGATACGCCAGAGACCGATGCGGATGGCTGGTGGTTGCTTGCCGCAAGCACCCGCTATGCCCGCGGCGGATTTTCGGTGCAGGACATGATGATGTACAACCGTGCTGGCAAGGCGGTGGCGGCGAGCAGCCAAGGCGTGGCGATTTATTGCTGAAGCGGCAGTATGGTCCTTGCTTCCAGCCCGGACGCATTGCTGCGGTTCACCAATTTTAGAACGCCGCCCTCACTCTGCGCAAGAACAAATATATTCATGGAGTCGGCTCCTTGGTAAATCGATGAACGGTCAACCATTCATCTGATGCCCCAAAGATTGCCCACGAACTGTCGCCGGATTGTGCCAATTCTGCAAAAAAATTGTCGCAAAATGTCATGCGCGCCATAGGCGCTTCATGGTTACTTGGGTGATCGCGCAGATGTTATGACAAAGATTTTTCAGCAATGGTCGGAACAAATATCCGCCTTATGGATTTTCATCGGTGTCCGGATACTCCGACCCCACACACTGTTTCCGGGCGTTTAGATGCCGACCTCTTAACTCCCCGCCGATCAAGATCGGCGGGGATTTTTTTGGCTGATCATCCTGAGCGCTATCCACAAAGATCACAGCCAGGAATGGATCACAGCACAAGAGTGGCTGTCGGTTCTGGCGCTGCAGGGATTGGCGGATTAACCGGGGGCGCTTCGGGGCCGCGCGCTGGATCATCATTCGGACCTAGCGGTGGAGGCACTTCGAGCGGGGGCGTCGGGCTTGCTGGCGGCTGTGACGCCATGGCAAATTCTGGTTCTGACATGCTGACAAATCCTTTTGTAGGGGGGGCGTGGGAAAACACATAGAGCCTGAAGTTGTTCCTGTGTCTGGCAGTGCTGACGGGAACATCGCGGTACAGATCGCGTTATCTGTCCATGACTAAAGATCAGACCCCTCCCCTGCCTCCAAGCAGGCCAGCTAGCCGTGTTCTCAAGGACGAAGCCCTTGGGCGAGCGCCCAATCCGCAGCGGCGCTTTCGCTCCCCCGAAATGCTCGTCGCTGACGACAGCCTGACCGATGAACAAAAACATGAGCTGTTGTGCGAATGGGAGCTGGAAGTGGACAACCGCTTGCGCGCGGAGGAGGAGGGGATGAGCATTTCTGACCCGATCCAAGATCTGCGTGAAGCCAAATTGGCCGACGAAGCCGGGCGCGTGAGATCCTGCCTTGCCTCTGTTGCGGCCAAACTAGGAGATTAATTATGCGCCCGGAACGCAGCTTTGAAAGCCTTGGCGGCCTGTTTTTTGCGGCTTTGCCAGACGCCAGGACGGCCTGCCGTCACATTGCGGTAGTCGGCAACTTTCCGCCAACCCGGTGCGGCATAGCGACCTTTACCGCCGATATGGTGTCGTCTTTGCGGGCAGCCGAACCGGACACCAAAATCGATGTCTATGCGATGGTGTCGGATGCCAGCGCGGAATGTCCGGAAAATGTCTGTTCTCTGATTGACGACAGCGACCGGGCCGCACATCGCAAGGCAGGGATCGCCCTTGACCGTAGCGGCGCCGATCTGATCTGGCTGCAACATGAATTTGGCATTTTTGGCGGCAATGCCGGCGAATGGGTGATCGACATGTTGACGATGGTGGCGGCGCCGCTTGTCGTCACCTTTCACACCGTTTTGGCGCATCCCACGCCGGCGCAGCTTCGCGTGATGAATTGGCTGAACGGACGGGCCGCCCGCATGGTGGTTATGTCGAACGAGGGTGCCCAGATTTTACAGCACACCTATAACGTTGCACCGGAGCGAATTTCCGTGATTGCGCATGGCGTACCTGATCGCCCCTTTGGCCGCACACAGGCGATGAAGGCTGCGTTCGGCATAACCGGTCGCAAGGTGATGATGACATTCGGGCTGTTGTCCCCGAACAAGGGGCTGGAAACCGTCATTAGCGCACTGCCCGCGATTGTCGCACGTCATCCCGACGTCCTGTATTGCATCGTTGGCGAAACACACTCTAAATTGATCGCGCACGAGGGCGAAGCGTATCGGCAACGCCTGATGGAGCTGGCTGAAAACTTGGGTGTGGAGGGCAATATCCGGTGGATTAACCGGTATCTGCCCACCGATGAGCTGCTCGACCTTATCGAGGCAGCCGATATTTACATGACGCCCTATACCAATTCCGAACAATCAACTTCGGGCACTTTGTCCTATGCTGTCGCGCTGGGCAAAGCCGTTGTCTCGACGCCGTACAAGCACGCCGCTGAACTGCTTGATGATGGTCTGGGCGTCCTGGTCCCTTTTGACGATTCAGCGGCAGTTTCGCTTGCGGTGAACGACCTTTTTTCCCAGCCTGTCGCTCTCACCACCATGCAGCGACGCGCTTATGCTGCCGGACGGTCGATGACCTGGAGGGTATTTGGCCAGAAATCGATGGAAATTGTTGACGAAGTGTCCGCGCCCTCGATCATGCCTGCTCCCGCGCGAACAATATCGGAAAGTGGCCTTTTTCGCCTGTGCGACCACACGGGCATAACGCAGCATGGGGTCTTGTCAGTGCCCGATCGTTCGCACGGGTATTGTATTGACGACAATGCCCGGGCGCTGATGTTGGCGGCAAGCAGCCCGACCCCGTTTGCATCGCTCGCGCCGGTGTTCGCTGCTTTTGTCCAGCACGGTTGGAACCCGGACAGCAATTGCTTTCGCAACTTCATGAGCTATGACCGTCGTTGGCTGGAAGACATGGGTTCGGAGGATAGCTGCGCGCGCACCCTGTGGTGCCTGGGCGTGGTGGCGTGTGAGGCACACGACCCAGGGCTTCGTGTCTGGGCTGAAAAACTCTGGAATCATACTGCCAAAACCGGTTTGGATTTTCAGTCGCCCCGCGCCGTGGCTTTTGCCATCCTTGGCGCTGATGCGATGCTTAATGTGCAGCCCGCAGACAGTGTGGCGATTGGCATTATCCATCGTGGTTTTGACATCTTAAGCCGCCTTCATGGCGCCCATCGCCGGGATAACTGGAATTGGTTTGAACCCATCCTTGCTTATGATAACTGTCGGTTGGTGGAAGCATTTCTTAAAGCTGCCGTGCGGTTGGAAAACAATGCAGCGATCCGGAATTCCCTCGATGTGCTGGCCTGGATTATTGCCAAGCAAACGGCCCCATCCGGACATTTTCGTCCGATCGGATCGAACGCATTTGGCATTACTGAATTGCCCGATGATCCTTTTGACCAGCAAGCGGTCGATGCTTGGGCTACGGTCGATGCAGCGGTTGCTGCATATCGGCTCGATGGTTCCGATCGATGGGCAGATGCCGCCAAAATGGCGTTCGCGTGGTTCTTTGGGCAGAATGATCGAAATCTTGCTGTTGTCGATGTCGCCGATGGCAGCTGCCGAGACGGGCTAACGCCCCAAGGATTGAACCTTAACCAAGGTGCGGAATCGGTTCTTTCCGTGCACCTTGCCCAACGGTCGATGCGACAATTGAAAGCCAAGGGGGTCAATACCAATGTTGCAACAGACGCGCGCGAACGAACACCATTGGTGTAAATCATGATTGCCGGGTGGACGCATCCCTTGCGGCTTAACGCCGATCCAGGGCGTGTGGTCGTGCGCCCGTTTCATCTGGCATGGCAGGCCTCTGGCCCGGACCTAGAGCGGGTACATAAATTGGCGCGCAATATCATTGCGCTCGACAGCCGGACAGTGCGCGGCGAACTTGGCGTTGTGCTGGGCGATTTTGCCGATCGGCACTGGCAAATCGAAGATGTGTTCGAGCGGCGCTATCTTGAAGTGAAATCCAAGCTTGGCCTGGATAAATTTCACCCCAGGCCAGAAATGCGCAAGCTGATCGGTGCTTATTTTTGTCACGAATACAGCTATGCCGCCGCCGCGCTGATGAACCCCAGCGTGGTCCGTCACCCCGACCAATCGGGGCTGAGAGAAGACAGCGTTCGCGTGATCATTTCACTGCGCGCTGTTGGCGAAGGACATATTTCCACCATTGCCTTTCGCGAAGGCATTGTCGCACATGGTCGCGCGTTAAGCCTTCAACCTCAGCCGGCCTTTGCCACCGCAGCATTATTGGAAACCGATGGTAGCGAAAATGGCGGGGAGGCGATTGTAAATCGTCACCCCGACAGCACGATTTCGGGCACCGTGATTTTTCCGATAACGGAGGCACAGCGCAACGGACTGGAGGATCTGCGGCTGGTTGAATTCCAGCATGACAACGGTGATCGCGAATGGATTGGCACTTACACAGCTTACAGCGGCCGTTCGATCGGATCAGAACTGTTTCGCACCAGCGATTTCACGCGCATTTCTCTCACGCCGATCACCGGGAACGCTGCACGGAACAAGGGTATGGCCTTGTTCCCGCGCAAGATACGCGGCCGTTACCTGATGCTGGGCCGGCAGGATGGGCAGAATTTGTACCTGCTGGAATCCGATCGACTTGATCATTGGGAAGGCGGTGAACTGCTTTTGAAGCCGCAGTATCCGTGGGAGTTAATCCAGATAGGCAATTGCGGACCCCCCATCGAAATTGACGAGGGATGGCTGGTCTTGACGCACGGCGTTGGTGCGATGCGCAAATATTCTATTGGTGCCATACTGCTTGACCGCGACGACCCGCGCAAGGTGCTGGGTCGCACAAGTTTACCGCTGCTGTCTGCGGTGGATGAGGATCGCGAAGGCTATGTCCCCAATGTCGTTTACACTTGCGGTGCCATCCGCGTCGGAAACGACATTTTTATGCCTTATGGCGTCGCGGACAGTTCGGTGTGTTTCGGGTTTTTCCCATTAGCCGGGATTCTTCAGCGCATGGGTCGATAAACTATTAATCGACCATAGCATGAAACAATTTGGTTTGAATGGCGTTGGACTTTGCAGTTTCTAAATGGAGATTGCATGATGATTACGAATTCAAAAGATTGCAGCACGATCAATGACCTCATCAAGGTCACGATTGACAGCACCGATGGCTATCGCAAAGCAGCCGAAGCAGCAGATAACCACAGTTTTCGCACTATTTTTCTAGAGCGTGCCACCGAGCGTGATGCGATTGTTGACAAGTTTCAGGAATTTGTTCGCAGCTTGGGTGAAACGCCGGAAGATGATGGTTCGCTGTCCGCCGGCGCCAATCGGATGTTCCTGAAACTGCGGGACATGATCACGGGCCGGGACGACACTGCCGTCGTGGCAGAGGTCGAGCGCGGCGAAGATTACATCAAGGAGCGGTTTGAAATGGCGCGCGCTGATGCCGACCTTTCAAGCCAAGCGCGTCTAATGATCGAACAGGCCTATACCGTCATAAAGGCAGGGCATGATCAGATGCGCGATCTTAAGCACGGTATGACCTCCTGACGCCCTATATTGTGTTACGTTCTGTCTAATTTTCACTGCCTTGAGTGGCCCCCCCTCTTACAAAATAGGCGGTGAAAGGAAGCCCCCCGACAAGCTCATGGCATTGTCGGGGGGCTTCCAAATTCAGGGGCTTGTCTACGATCAGGGCTTTACCGACCTGGAGGGATGTGATCGGCATATCTGGGTGCCGCCAGCCGGCCTAGCCTCACGGATGCGCCGCGCAAGGAACCCGTGTCGGGTTTTAAGTCCCGACGGGTTCAGACTTGTCGGTCCGAAATCTGACCGGCCATGGTTGATGATCCCACCGCGCGGCTTTTACGGTTAAGTCTATATACCTGAATTTAATCAGAAATAAGCAAAGTCAGTGCGCTGCCGCAGCAGCAGCGGCTCTCTCGCGGTGCACCAGCAACGCTTGCCAGACCGTCGCGGCCACTGTTTCCGGTTCGAACGGTTTTGTGATCAAATAGGTCGGTTCACCACGCTGCCCGGTAAGTAATCTTTCGGGAAACGCCGTGATATAAATTACGGGGGCAGAATGGAACGCCAAGATATCCCTCACCGCGTCAATTCCGCTTGAACCATCCGCCAGGCTGATGTCGGCGAGGATCAGTTCTGGCTTGACTTCCGCCGCCTTGCGAACGGCTTCTGCTTGCGTACGAACTATGCCGCAAACTTCATGCCCGAGTGAGGTCATGATCGATTTCAGGTGAAGCGCGATAATAGGCTCATCTTCGATGATCAGGATTGTGGCTGTCAACATCGAATTAACGGACTCGCGCGCATCGGCCACATACGCAAGCAAAGCATCCTCTTCGATGCCCAATATCGTTGCGGCTTCCGGTGTGGAAAAACCCTCAATCGTCGTAAGCAGCAACGCTTGACGACTTTCCATTGGCAGCGAAGACATAATGCCCTCGGGCACATCAAGGGGACGCAGCGCAGATGCCGTCCATATGCGATGAAATACCCGATAAAGCTCTAACCTGTGGGGCTGGGTTACATCAAACTCCGAAGGTGCCTCGATCAGGACTTCGAGCGTTTCCCGCACGGCCGCGTCACCTACGGATTGCGACCCCGTCAAAGTGCGTGCATATCGTCTAAGAAATGGCAGTTCCGTCTGGACGGTATTGCGCAATGTCATGGTTACCCCTCATCAATCTCACGTGTACAACGTTTAAATGTAAATGCTGTTCCATTCCTTGGAACATTTCCGGGCGTTGCGCGCTTACTGACCGTTAGGACATATCTGCCTTGTATGTAATTTACCCGAACCGTCGGCGCGTCGCCACCAAATATCGCCGGCCAAGCGTAAAGCTGTGGGGCGATGAAAGATGGTGAAAAAAATCGAACGCATGAAAGTCATCTCGCCAGATCTTGCATTTGATCCCGTGGAAGCGGCCTTACGGCAATTGTTTGAAGAAATGTCAGCCGAAGAAATTCCTGACGATTTTATGGCGCTGGTCGCGCAGCTGGACAACCAGACACAGAATTCTGAGCCGAAGTAGATGCGGGAAAAGCACGGCCACATCGACCACATCGACGCCCCGCCGGTTGACGATTTCAAAGAGCAAATGATTGCCCTGATCCCATCGCTGCGTGCATTTGCGCGCGGTCTGTGCCGTCACCGTGAGCTGGCCGACGATCTGGCACAAGAAGCCATGGCGCGCGCCTGGGCCGCACGCGACAGCTTTACCCCCGGCACCAATTTTCGGGCCTGGATGTTTATGATAGTGCGCAACCAATTTTATAGCACGGTGCGCAAAAACGCCCGAATGGTCTCTTGGGATCCCGAAGCCGCCGAGCGGTTACTGGTTCAAAAGCCAACACAAGAGATGAGCTTGCATGTTCAGGATGTTGACGAAGCCCTGAACAAATTACCGCCCCAGCAGCGTGAAATGCTGTTGCTGATCGCCGCTGCAGGAATGAGTTACGAGGATGCTGCGGTCGTCGCGGGATGCACTCTTGGCACGGTGAAAAGCCGTTTGTCGCGTGCGCGCACGGCGCTGCAACTTCTGGTTGATGGTGATGACGACATAGTGGACGATGAGCTGGCCAGGGAAATCGGCTGAAAGGCCGAACATTGACATGCCAGCCCTGACTATTCGTTTACAGATGTTGCGTGTCGTCATCGCCGCACTTTTGCCTTTGGTCGGGATTGCAATATGGCAATGGTCGATTGCTCTTGACGATTCCCGCACCATGATTTCAACGCAGCTGCGCGCTACCGCCTGGGGCATCGCTGAAACGGAACGTGATCCGTTCGTCATTGCAAAGCACTCCCTCCATTTCGCTGCTGAACAGCCAGCAGTACGCCGAGTTGGGCGGGGTTGTGATGCCACCCTTGGCGATGCGTTGAAGAACTCCAACGGCATTACAAATTTTGTCCGCAGCGATGCCAACGGGTTGGTCCGATGTTCTGTTCTCCCTTTCACGAAGGGGCAGGATCTGAGCGGGAGTAACTGGTGGCTGCAACGGCGCGGCCGCAGTCGGCTTTATCTGGCCGAACCGCAAATTGGTGATATTTCTCAGCAGCTAATCTATATTATGGTGCTGCCGATGTATACGGAAGCAGGCGTATTTGATGGTACGCTAAGCGCGGGTATAAGCATCAGGAAATTAGGAGATTCTTTGATCGAAAAATCACGTGTGCAATCCGGCATCGCCTTGGTTACGGACAAGACTGGTAAAGCTATTCTGACCACATCAGGCGTCAAGCTTGGTCGACTTGGGGAAATCCGTCAGGCACAATTTGCTCCACAAGCAGTAACGAGCCGCAACGACAGCGAATGGACCTATGTCTCTGCTCCGCTGTTTCGTGATGAACTCTATATTGCCTATGCCGAACCATCCCAACAGATCACCCGATGGGCGCTGTCGCGAATGTGGCCCAATCTTTTGCTGTTGGTACTGGCCTTGGTACTGACATCGTTTGCGATCTGGTATGCGACCCACTCGCTGATCCTGCGCTGGCTTACCTTGTTACAAAAGCAAACCGCAAAATTTGCCCGTGGCGATTTTGGCGGCAATCTTGAGGCTTTTGCCGGGGCCCCCTCTGAGCTTGCCGACTTTGCATCTGATCTGCACACCATGGCGAACAGCATCGATAGGCAAAATCAAAAACTGCGTCAGACCTTGGTTGCCAAGGATATGCTGACCAGAGAAGTGAATCACCGGGTTAAAAACAACCTGCAAATTGTGAACAGCATGCTGTCAATGCATGCCGACCGGTTGACCGAACCCGCTGCGGCCTTTGCCATAAGGCAGGCCAGAACGCGGGTCGCCGCGTTTGGATTGGTTCACCGGCTGTTCTATGAAAGCGACAGTGACGGTTTTGTCGGCATGCAGGATATGCACCGCGTGATGACAGAATTGTGCGCGCTTCTCAGATCCAGTCATCGTAACCGGCCTGAAATTGAATTGGAATGTTCGGCTGGCCATGGCGTGGTGACGATTGACCAAGCGGTTCCGTTAGGCCTGTTTGTCGTCGAGGCGGTCAGCAATGCGTTTCAACACGCCTTCGACACGGGTGTTACTGGCCAGATCAGTATTTCATTCGAACCTGGCGCTGAGACAGCTGACATTGTTGTGACCGACAATGGCCATGGCATTATAGAATCGTCCATGGTCAAAAAAATGGGCATGGAACTGGTCTATGCCTATGCGCAGCAACTCGGTGGCACTGTAGTTTTTCAACAGAATCTGCCGGGAACGTCGCTGCGCTTGCGGTTTCCGTTCGTAAGGCCAAAATAACATACTGGTCACGGCTGTTTTGGTTCAAGCGCTTCTGCGACCGCATCACGTTTTCTCTCTGGCATGGAAGCCACGCTGCTGATTCCAAGCTGCGGGCGCTCGCCGGCATCGAAATAGTACCATGTCATACCGCTCTAACCCGCTTGATCGATAAGGCCTCGGCGTCCATCCGTAAAAACGCAACAGGGGACCGTGTGGCCCCCTGTTGGTTTTTAATACGCGTCACCCGCATGACCGTTCAAAGCGAATATTGGCGATGACACGGGATGGGCGGTTGTTAACGCTGTGT
>Ga0105045_10001869_pt1 | contig 17434 bp, 13 predicted proteins | sample MAT02_FD_78089 | JGI IMG/M metagenome (GOLD analysis project Ga0105045, IMG submission 78089) | Freshwater microbial communities from Lake Fryxell liftoff mats and glacier meltwater in Antarctica - MAT-02 (megahit assembly) | ecosystem: Environmental > Aquatic > Freshwater > Ice > Liftoff... | reverse complement strand
TTGGTGGTCGTCAATGTTCCCGCCAGAGTGCTCGCGATGCCGCTGAACCCGCGGGCCAATTGGGAATTGCCGTTGATGGCATGGGCCTGCCTGGCGACCGCCGGCAGTCTTGCGTTTAGTCGTTGGATGTTTAAGAAATCATTGCTCAGTTACCGCAGCGCTAGCTCGTAATGCTAACGGATAGACGATCGCTGTCTTATACCTTGCGAATAAAATCGTCAGCATAGCTACGGACGTCTTGACCATTGAGCACATGGACCATGCGAAGTTGTTGGATTTTTTCGTCGCTGAACGAACCCATCGGCACGTGGATCAGATGTTTTTTGAAGTGCCTTGCCAATCGTCGCCAAGCACCGCCGGGCGGTAACGCGGACATCAGCGCGACCTGCGGGGCACGCGAGTGAAGACACGCCGCGGCGATCAGTCGTTCCTCCAGCGTCGTGGCAAAATCGATGCGTCGGTCGGACCACACGTCATCAATGTGAACCGGCGGGTACAGGAACATTGCACCGCCGTAGGTCGCCATCGCGATCCCTGGTCCGATCATTTGCTCGCCGTAATTGGTCGCGAAGAATGCCAGCGTTGATTCGTCTTTGTGTTCGGCAAACCAAGTCGTCCGCCATGGGTAATCACGCGGATCGGCGGGGCTGTCAAACAACATCACGCAGGCGTCCATATTGCCGCGGCTGGGCGGAAGTACTTTGACGTAGATTTGCTTTTCGTACCAATGCCGCAACGTATCGCGAATGTCGATGCCATCTTTAACGCTCGTGGTGAATTTCTCGGTTCGGGCCAGGTCGGCACCGACGATCTCTTTAGCGCGATCGAGCACCCGCGTGCGAAACGATTCGATTTTCGCGTCCTCGGGCGGATAGCTGCATTGTCCAAACGGATTCCACCGGTACGACCAACGTTCGGTCTCGCTCCGCGTGGGGCGACGGTTGAGGTGAATCGTTTGCCAATAACGGGGCGGTCCGGGCAATCGGTTCACGAGGGAAACGGTATCTCCCGACGGCAACCTGGCGACATCAATGCCGAGGGTGACGACGGATGACGACTCGTTGGCGGTTGAACGAACCACGGAAAAATAATCTCTCGCCCGCTCGACGACATGGATCGCGTATTGGTCGCCCATCATTTGTTTGGCGGCGATCACGATCGTCGACAGATCCGGCGTCATGCGGCGGTGCATCAGCGACAGGTTGCGAATGTACTTCAGGCACTGGCTCAACAGCATCGGCGTGATTCGGCGGGCGCGATTCTGGAACTCTTCGAGGTACGAATCTCGCGCGGCCAACAGTAATTCTTTGACGCCATCGATCGAGAGGTTTTCGTCGTCTTCGAGCGTCGCACGGGCGCGTTCATACAATCCGGTAATGAATGGGATTTCGTCGAACAGAAACACTAACGTTCGCGGGTCAACGTCGTAGAGTTCCGGTGGCAGGACATCGTCATCACCGGGCTCATCAACGTTGATCGCCCGGTTATCGGTGTGCGCCTGGTCGATGTCGGTGTAGGCTTCGCGAATCCATGGCCAATAAAGCACGCTGGTCACGAACAGGATGTGACCGTGGGTCTTTTGCAATTCGTAAAGCCGCAATGCCATGTGCCGGATGCGTTCGCGAGTTTGCTCGTCAGGCGGTCGACCGATACCGGGTAACAGCGCGGCGGCAAATTTTTCCGGCGTCACCGTCCGCAGCGCGTACGGATCGGGCATCTCGGTGGCAAAGGGAAAGAACGGGTCGGTTTCGAGGTCGATGTAGGCTCGTTCGACGTGTTCTCCCATCGCGGCGCGAATCGCCATGATGACCGGTTGGCAGGGATCGATCGGGACATAGCTGCACAACGCCACGTCGTCGTCAATTCCATCCCAATCATCGTCGTCATCGTCATCGTCATCGTCCTCGTCGTTATACGATTCTGCGTACGTCGTCGACGAGAACGATTCGGGGTCAAACGATTGGCCCAGCAGCGGTTTTGAGGGCTGGATGACAATCGAGGGTTTGGGAAGCTCCAACACGGCGGCCTCGACGGAATCCCGAAACGATGGCGGCAGGGGCACGGCAACGAGGTCAAAGTCGTTCTCCAGCATCCACCGACGAACCGTCAGGGCACATTGGCCGCTGCCGTGGATGATCGGCAGCACGGCGATCCGTGGGCCGAGCTTCAGCAATTCGGGGATGTTCGTGTCGCGCATCGCGGGACGATCCTGAAAAATCGGGGGCGTTTGTTCGCCCCAGCGTATCGCGTCGCCTGGGCCCTTCCCAGCGGCCCGCGCTGCATACTGTTGCACGAAGCCGCGTCGTCAAACCCACCCCGCCGCGTCCGCTCACGCGCTGATCGTGTTGACTTCGCGGTTCATTTCGTGCACCAATTTGTCGGGGCTGATCGGTTTTTGGAACCAACGATCCACGCCACCTTCGCCAACCCGGACGTCGCAAACCGATTGGTGATCGCCGCTGACCGCAAAAACGCGGAGCGATTGCGTTTTCGGGTTGCTGCGGATTGCGTCGATCGTCCCGCGTCCATTTAATCCCGGCATGTTCATGTCCAACAGCACGATGTCGGGCAGGTGCTTGCTGTGTTCGATGAACCGCAACGCCGCTTGTCCGTCGAGCGCCGTCGCGACGCGGAACCCGAATTGACGGAGGTATCCAGCGAGCAGCGAGGATTCGTTTTGGTTGTCATCGACAAGCAGAGCAAGTGGCATCGCGGCGACCTTTTCAATATCGTCCATCTCTGGCGACTTGCGCGTATTTTGCATCGTCTCTTCGATCAACGCCAATTCATCGATCGCACCGGCGAGCAATGATTCGTCGACAAGACCGCATTCCTTGCTCGCTTTTTTCTTCAGCAAGTGCAAAGCGATTGTCAGCGTATTGATGCGATTGCGGAGCTCGTGTTCTCGTTCGCGGTCGAGAGCGTTTGCGGGCGGTGCGGCGGCGTTCATCGTGGCCGACGGTTCCGGTTTTAATTCGCCGTCACCAAACAATTCGCCTCGCAGCACGCGAATATCATCGGGCGCATCGACGCCGATCGAAACCGCTTTCCCCTTCACGCGAGTGACTTGGACACGAATCCCAAGCTTGGGGAAGACGATGGATTCTTGCTCGCGACGAGAGAGAATTAACATGGGCAGGCCTCCGACCTAACGGTGTTTCCTAATCTTCTCGCGGCGGGTCGCGATTTGGTGACGTAATCAAGAAAACTGCTTGGCTAGCAAATTCTTATTCATTACCAAATACGTGTTATCGCGAGTTGTAGACATCCATGTCAGTCGAATTGCCTCATCAATCATTGAGAGGTACATTGCGAAAGGGTATAAATCGTCGTCGGCAAGATCAATAGCGAAATTTTGCCGGCGTCGAATTTGAATTTGACTTTCATGCGTCGGGCGTCACAGACCGGACATATGCGTCTCACACGGAAGGGGTAATCGCGGATCATCGTGGCCACGCGATGACGGCGAAAAAGTATGAGTCAAGCTGAAATCGATTTGGCGGCGCAGCGATCCTCTCAAGCAGCTTTTCGACCCGCAGCGATCGAGGTTGAATCGACCCGCAAATTGCTCGGCGCGTATGACGTTCTGCTCGATCGATTCATGCCACCATCCATCTTGGTCGACGAACACTGGATGGTGCTCGATACTTACGGCGGCGCGGACCGGTACCTGCGTTTTCGTTCCCGGCGGCCATCGCAAAGCGTGATGGAAATGGTTTGCGACCCGATCCGATTGGCACTCGATGAGGCGATGGACCGGTTGTGTCAGGGCGAGCAACCGATACAAATTTTTCCGGTGGATTTGACGCACGAGTATGGTGGATGCCTGCCATCACGGGTGACCGTGTCCGTGGTTCCGGTCGAGCCGGGATGTGTTTATTACAACATCGCAATCGTTCCCGAGCCGACCACGACGCAGAATCATTCGGCGGTTCGCGAGCGTACCGGCGGGGACGACGGCGCCGACTATGCCACCCAGATCACGGCGAATCCGCCGCAAAAGCGAGATGACCTGGCGCTGACCGATTTTCTCGAAGTCGCCCAGTTGTCCGTTGTGTTTCTCGATTGTGATTTGCGAATTCGGCGATTCACGTCTGAAGCCGCGCGGATGTTCCAGCTTGTCAATCACGATATCGGACGAGAAATTCAAACGTTTGCCGGCGTGCTAGAAATTCCCGACCTGGTCGATCGCATTCGCGTCGTCGTCCAAACCGGCGACACCGACGAGGTTGAAGTCACGCAGGTGCGTCGTGGACGTTACTTCGTCGCGAAAATCATCGCTGACCAAATCGCCGGCAAGACCGTCGGTGCGGTGCTGACTATCTTTGACCTTTCCCAGCTCGCGACCACCCAGCAGGAGGCGAGGCTGCTGTCCAGCATCGTCCAGTCCACCGACGATGCCGTCATCAGCCGCGACCGCGTTAACCGAATCGTTTCGTGGAACGCCGCCGCGGAGGATTTGTACGGATACGCGGCGTCCGAAGCGATCGGGGAATTCGCCAACCTGATCATCCCGTCGGACCAGGAATCCGAACACCTGCAAACGCTGCGGCTGTTGCAAAAAGGTGGCCACCTCGACCACTTCCAAGCGGTTCGAAAAGCGAAGTGCGGACGATTGCTTCACGTCTCGGTGCGAATGTCACCCGTATATGACGAAGAGCACCGCGTGATTGGAATGTCGTCTATCGAGCGCGACATCACAGTGCTTGTCGACGAACAGAATGAATTGGCCGAGCGAGAACGCAGGATGAGTGATTGCTTTCATCACAGTCCCGATCTCTACGCGCTCGCGGATGTCGCGACGGGCGAAATCGTGGATTGCAACGAACGCATGGCCAAGCGAATGGGCATCGACCGGCGCGAAATCGTTGGTCGATCGATCATCGATCTGCACTCGCCCGCGTCACGCGTGTCGCTGCAATCGTTGCTCGACGTGTCCTTGCAAAGCGGTCAGGACACGGTCAACCACAGTTTGGAATTGCTGTGCCGCGATGGCTCGATCTTGCCGGTTTCGCTGTCGACGACCGCGATCCGCAATCCCGATGGTGCCGTGGTCCAGAACCGCTGTGCGTGGCGTGATATGAGCTTGCTGCGCCGGGACGAAGAACTGGTTCGTCAGAGTGAAATGCGATACCGCAAGTCGTTTCAGAATAGCGCGATCGGTATGGTCGAAATTGGCCTGGATGGCCGTTACTCGTTGGCCAATCGTCGGTTTTGCGAAATCGTGGGATACTCCGCCAAGGAGCTGGAAACGCTTCAATTCACTGACATCACGAACCCGAGCGACCTGATCAAGGAACTCGAATTGCGAACGGATATGATGGCCGGTCGCATCGACACTTATAAGATTGAAAAACGATACGTTCACAAACTGGGGCATGAGGTTTGGACGTCGCTGTTTGTTTCGCTCGAACGCGATGACGACGGCAACCCGCTGTCGTGTCATTCGTATATCGAAGACATCTCGGGGCGAAAGGAACTGGAATCCGAATTACGTCTCGCCATTTCCCAACGAGACCAATTCCTCGCGATGCTGTCGCATGAATTACGTAATCCTCTTGGCGCGATCCTGAACACGTGCCTGATGCTTAGCAACGGCCGCTCGTTACCTAAAACGATGCAGCAACCGATCTCGATCGTTACCCGCCAGGCACACCAGATGGCTGAATTGCTCGACGACTTGCTCGATGTCAGCCGCATCACGACTGGCAAAATCAAACTCGAAAAATTGCCGACGATGCTCTCGGAGATCGTTGATGAAGCCGTCGAGTCGCAGCAGGGGCTTGCCGCCGCCCGGCATCAACGCATGCTGGTCACGTACGCCGACGAACCGCTTAATATTTTTGGCGACCGCAGCCGATTGGTTCAGGTCGTCGTCAACCTGCTCAACAACGCGATCAAATACAGCGGCGACGGTGCAATCATCAAAGTCGCACTGGAACGCCGTGGGCGCTGTGGCGTCATCCGCGTCAAAGATTCGGGGGCTGGGATTGAGCCGGAGCTGATCGAATCGTTGTTCGAAATGTTTGCACAAAAAGATTCGACGCTTGACCGCAGCGGTGGCGGCATGGGGCTGGGTTTGCACCTGGTTCGCAAATTGGTGGAGTTTCATTCCGGTCGCGTGACCGGACGTAGCGCCGGTGTCGGAAAGGGCAGCGAATTTGTCGTCGAATTGCCGCTGTCGAAAACGTCTCGCCAGGCCAAAGTCATCCCCAAAGTCAAGCAACCGACACGACGCGCGGTCGAAAAAATTGTCGTCGTCGAAGACATCGCTGACGCGAGAAATATGCTCGTCGCACTGCTCGAAGCGGACGATTATGAGGTTCTGTCCGCCGCCGATGGCCAGGCGGGCTTGGAACTGATTTTGCGCGAACGCCCCGACTTGGCGATCGTCGATATCGGATTGCCAAAAATGGACGGCTATGAAGTCGCAAAACACGTCCGCGCGTCGATCGCTCCGGAAGCCCTCACGTTGGTGGCCCTCAGCGGTTACGGGCAAGAGTCCGACCACGATCGAGCCCTCGCCGCCGGCTTCGACGTCCATTTGGTCAAGCCGCTGAATCACTCGCGATTAGAAATGATTCTGGGTTATCGTTGACACTGGTAACCGGTGGACCCCATGAAATAAATGGACAACGTCATCGATTCGCGGTAGGCTCGCTGGGATGAATCACGTCAAGCATTGGTTAAACGTTTGTTTCGCCATCATGGTTGGCCTCAGCGGACTGACGTTCGCGGGCTCACCGGAGGTGGGGACGTTGCCGTTTGTCGCGGTTTTCTTTGCCGCGTTTGGTTTGGTCTTTGTTGACCTGCTGCGGTGGTTTGCCCTGCCGACATCGGTCGCGTATGTGGCACTTGCCGTGATCGCGTTCTACACAACGAATCGTTTCGTCACGATCGGAGCGCTGTCGCCGGAGCCACAAATGGTTGCCGTGGCGGAGTTGTTGGTGCTGGTTCAATCGGTGTTGATGTTGCAGGTCAAGACGCGGCGGATCTACGAACAATTGGCCGTGTTCTCGTTGCTGCAATTGATTGTCGCGGCGATTTTCAATAACGCGATCACGTACGGGCTTCTGCTGGTGCCGCTTTGTGCGTCGTGCGTTGGTGCGTTATCGCTGTTGCAGATTTGTGCAACGTCCGAAGACGGGTTTGATGAAAAAAGCAACGCATCATCGTCGTTAAGAGTCCATTCGGCGGAATCGCACGCATCGTACGTACGGTTTGCGAGCGTCGTGCCCCGCGCCGGTTGGACGATGATCGCACCGGCGGTCCTGGTGGTTGGATTCGTCTTCTTTTATGCCCTGCCACGGACCAACCAAGCGGCCCAGCACGGCATCGGCGGGGCGGCTCAGGTCGGGTTCTCGTCCCAAGTTCGGCTCGGCCAAATCGGCCAGATGTTGCAAAACAGTGAGATCGCGATGCGGATCGTGTTCAGCGATCGGCAGGGGCGATCGAAATACGACGTCGTCGGCAATTTCTATGTTCGCGGTGCGGTGCTGGAATCGTATGACCCGGCGGGGGCGTTCTCCGGAACGTGGTCTGCGATCGAGACCGATGACCAAATGGCGGCCCAGGTGCTGCCTGCACGGCCACTGGTGGGACGCCGCAACGATCAACAATTTCACGATGACCTTGTTGTCCACTTGCAGGTTTCGTCGATGCGAGGTGATTCGCTGTTCTCGATGCCGCCCTACTACTTTGATTCTTCCGGACCCGATGTCGCTCATCATAGCGATCGGTGGTTGATTAAAAGACGGGTCACCCCGCTGCTCAGTCGCAACTCACAAATCGCGTATCGTTTTGGCTGTCAATCGTTTAAGGACGGCATCCAGAGCGATCTGCTGCGTCGTTTTGCCGAGGGCGAACGGATCATGCGAAGCCCGATCGAGGTCGCCGAATCGATGCGGGACGATGCGTCTGGCAAATCCGATTCCCCGATCGAACCGGCGGAACTGGGGCGAATGCAGTCTCTATTCAACGACCAGCAACGGTCGGCCGATCGTTACCGTGACTCATGTCTGGTTTACGACGAAAATAAAATCCCCAGCGCCCGCCGCGTCGCGGAAACGGCACTGGGCCGGATGGGCCGCGAGGCAACCAATCCCGAGGAAATCGCCAGGCAACTGGAGCGTTTTCTTTCGCGAGGAAATGCGTACCAGTACACCTTAAACCTGACGATGCCCACGATTGTCGGTATGGATCCGATCGAACAATTTCTGACGATCGATCGACGTGGCAATTGCACTTACTTTGCTTCCGCGTTGGTGTTGATGCTTCGCAGCCAAGGCATCCCTGCACGGATGGTCGTCGGTTTCAATACCGATGAATTCAACTCGATCGGTGGACACTACGTCGCCCGCCAATCGCACGCCCACGGCTGGGTCGAGGCGCTCATCCAGGCGGACGACCTGCAACCCAATGAAGTGCAATTTCCACTTGATGAGGTTCCAGAATATTGGTTGCGATTGGATCCGACACCCGGCGGCGGCGGATCGAATTTGTCGACCGGCGGCAGCGTTGCCGATGTTTTCGACCTGGCCCAGGATATGTGGACCAATTACGTCGTCGACGCCGACTCGGCCGATCGTCGACGCGAACTGTCGGCAACCAACGACACCATCAGCGGTACCTACCAAGCATATTACGAATGGATGCGGCTAAAGATGGCTCGCGTCCGAGCGGGGGAACTCGGTGCAGGTGCGTTGGCCGATGGTTCGAAATTTTCCTGGCCGGCGGCGGTCGGAGTGATCGCCATGTTGCTGGTATCGTTGTTCGCGTACCAATTCGGCATACCTGGCTGGCTTTTGCCGCGGGGGGATCGCCGGTCGGCCGCCGCACAAGTCGCTAAGCCCAGTGTCCCGTTTTTTGCCGAAACCGTCGATTTGCTCGAATCCGTCGGCATGCACCGTCGCGCCGGTCAAACCGCGAAGGAATACACCGTCGATTCCGCGATGCGATTGAGTGAAATGCAACTGAGTGAAAAAGGGACCGATGCCCCTTCGCGTCCAATCGACGAAAACCTGCGAGAATTGACGTCGGCTTTTTACAGGGAGCGTTTTGGAGCACAATGGATAACGGGAGACGGCCAGCCATTTGCACCCGGCGAGCGAATGATCGCAACGGCGCTGCGAAATTTACGCGAAACCGTCGCGGGTCTTCGTGGAGCCTCCCCGAAACCATCCAGTACCCAAACCACGCCAGGGCGACGACGTGATAGTGACGATTGACGGCCCAGCGGGCGCGGGAAAGAGCAGCATCGCGCGCCGGGTCGCGTCCATGCTCGGATTCGATTTTCTCGACACCGGTGCGATGTATCGTGCGATCACGCTCGCCGCGATCCGCGCCGACGTGGACTGGGCGGACGCCGAGCAACTGATCGCGATCGCGAAAAAAGTTGAAGTCGAATTTCGCAACGACCGCATTTTTTTGCTCGGTGAAGATGTCAGCTCCCTAGTGCGGATGCCGTCGGTCACCACCGTCGTCCGGCACATCGCCGATCAGCCTGAAATCCGCGAAACGTTAACGACCAAGCAGCGTGATTTTGCGTTCGGCCGCGACGTCGTCACCGAGGGCCGCGACCAGGGAACCGAAGTTTTTCCGATGGCGGAGTGCAAAATTTTTCTGACCGCGTCGGCGCTCGAACGTGCCAATCGCCGGTACCAACAACTCGCCGCGTCGGGCCGACACCTACCCGTCGAAGATGTCCTGGCCCAGCAAAACCAACGCGACATGGAGGACCAGTGCCGCGCGATCGGTAGACTTCGTCCCGCCGATGACGCCGTCGTCGTCCACAGCGACGGGATGACGACCGACCAAGTGATCAACAAAGTGCTCGCGATCATCAACGAGCGAAAGAGTTCTCTGCAGGTTCGGTAGGGACGAAAAACGCGATGATGGCCAGACAGGCGGTTGCCACCGCAAGGATGGTAAACACCTCGTGGTAACCGCCCCAATAATCCGCTGCCAGCGCGATAACCACCGGACCGCTGGCCGATGCGAGCACGGTGGCGAACTGCGCCGCACCCTGGATCATGCCGAGTTGCACCGATCCAAATAGGTGCCGCCACGCGGCGAAAAACACGACCGTCACCACGCCACCACTAGACCCAATCGCGACCGCATACCACCGCGCTCCGGCGACGCCTGTGACCCAGGGGAACCAAAACAAGCCGGCGGCGAGCAGGCCAAGACCGACCGACATTAGCTTTAAAATTCGTCCTCGCGTCGCCAGCGATCCGCAGGCGATGTTGGCGATCAAGCCGACGCCCGCAAGGATCGCCATCACCTCGGCAGCCCCACCGGCATCAATGCCCCGGTCTCGCAAGATCGACTCGTTAAACAGCGTCACCCCGGACCAGACGAAGTTGAACATCGAGCTGCCTAAAACCAAAACCCAAAACGCGGGGGATCGCAGCGCATCGCGAATCGTCCGCGACGAACCATCGGCACGCAATGAATTGGCCGACGACGAGCGGTCACCGACCAGCCCACAAGATTCCGGCGTGCTGCGTGTCAAAATTGCAAACGGCACCGACAACCCGGCAATGGACCATCCGAGCGTCGCCCACGCCGATCGCCAACCGGTTTCTTCGATCAGCGATCCCATCCACATAACGCTGGCGATAAACCCGAACGTCAACAGCACCGCGAATGCACCCATCGCAATCCCCAACCGCCGCTCAAACCACTTACTGACCACCGATAAACTGACCAGCGATAACGCGCTCTGCCCCAGTCCCCGGACGAGCGTCAACGTCACCGCGAGCGACACCACCGTCTCACAACGGCTCATCGCAATCACGGACGCCCCCAGCGCAAAGGTGACCGTGGTCAACACGACACGCACGCCGCTGCAGTCGATCCACCAACCGATCGGCAGACACGCCGCCGCGCCGACCAGGGCGCTGATGAAATTGATTCGCGCGAACGAGACCGCCGTCATGCCAAAATCGGCCAACAACGGTTCGGTGATCAAACCGAGTCCGTGGGTCCGGCCCGGCAACGTCGCCGTCATCGCGACCGCGGCGATGCCGACATGCATCCATCCGTAATAAAACGGCACTGCCTGGACCAAGTTACAATTTCCGATCGCCGGGTTGCTCGAATCAATCAATGTCCGTACCTCGTTGCCACTTAAAAATTTGACGCATCACCAAACCGACCGTGACGACGATCCCGACCCAGCGACTCGGCCCGTCTGCGAAGATGACGGTGCCATTAAAAATAATAAAACCCATGAACGCGTGGACGCCGCGCGACACCCAAACCGACCGGTTCAAATACGTTGCTGGCGAAAACCACCACCACCCGGCGTCCATGATCCAGAGAAGCGTAAACGCGTACGAAACAAAGATGCCCCGTCCATCACCGCTGGCCAATCGAACGCTTTCAAACGCCGACGCGTGCGACCATTGATGCCGAAAGTGGAACGCCACCGCGACGTGAATGACGAACAGGATCGCGGCCCAAATCCAACAGACCCGCGCGACCGAAATCCAGCTCGCCCGACGTCGTTCGCTCGCCACCAACGCGGCGGTGTATCCGACCAACGAAGCCCGAACCGTGTTCACGATCAACCAATCCCCAGACACACACGACGGCCCTACCGAAAGCACAACGAAGGTCGTCGCCGTCACCCACCCCGCCGCGTTGACAAGTCGTGGAATCATTTCAAATCATCACAAATGATGCTTTGCGGTCACGCTTAAGATCGCATCGTGCAGCAAATCGTTGCTGGCCAAGATGCTGGTCGGTTTCAGGCCAAGCTCGCCGCCCTTGGCGTCCGTCATTCGGCCACCGGCTTCTTCGACAAACAACCGTCCGGCGGCAAAGTCCCAGGGAGACAGTTTGTATTCAAAGAAACCGCCGAATTGGCCACATCCGACCATGCACAAGTCCAACGCCGCGGTGCCGAATCGCCGGATGCCGTGGATATCATGGGAGAACAATTCTTCGATCGCAGCCAGCGTCCGGCGCATCATTTCGCCGCGGTCGTAATAGAACCCACAACCGATCAAAACCTTGGACAACGTCGTGTGCTGGGATACCTGGGCGCGAATACCGTCGGCGTGGGCGCCGCCGCCACGAACCGCCGTGTACCAACGAGCGGTCGCTGGGTTGTGGATGACGCCGACGACCGGAATGCCGCGCCGGTAATAGGCGATCGAAACCGCAAAATGCGGTAACCGGTGAGCGAAATTATTGGTTCCGTCGAGCGGATCGATGATCCATAGATGCTCCGACGCGGTGACGTCGATGTCGCGGCCCAACGTTTCTTCGCCCAACAGATCGTGGTCGGGAAACGTTTGACGAATCCGATCGGCGACGATTCGTTCCGACGCCAAGTCAGCATCCGACACGAGGTCATACGAGACGCCACCGGTCGCGGTTTTGTCCCGCATTTCCAGTTGGTCGTCGACAAAATATCGCATCAATTCCAAGCCGGCCAACGTAGCGGCCTCGCGGGCCGTCTCGACGATTCTTGTTTCATCCATGGCGGCAATCGTCGCGGATCAATCGCCGATTTGCAATCACATCACCCACACGTGATGGGTACGTGTTTTGCGTCACGAAAAATTTACAAGAGCGTTTTTGTAAACAACGCCATCCCATTCGCCGCTAAGGAATCCATCATGCAGCCACTTCGTTATCTATTTGCGATCGCGATCTGCACCACCGCTTCGTCCCTATCGTTCGCCGACACGCCTCAAGAAATTATTAGCAAATTGACCGGCCGATGGACGATCGACGCGGGGGTCAACCAGGGCGTCACGGTCCCGGAGAGCCGTCTCGACGGCATCTACACCGTCATCACCCGGGACACAATCGTTTCGTATGATCGCGAAAAAAATGAGACCTATCGCGCCAAATACACTTTGAACACCGCCGCCGATCCGGTCCAAATCGACATGGTTTCGGTGCAGGATGGCAACGAGACGAAAGCGCTTGGCATCATCGGTTTCGAATGGATCAATCTCGATGGCGTGAAAGAACTCACGCTCGTCTATTCACTCAATCCCGGCGAACGACCGGCGGAGTTCGAATCGCCTGAGGGCAGCAAGATCATGCTGTTCGAAATGCACGAGGCCGTATCCACAACCGCCATTGCCGAGCGCTGAAAAACCGCCGCTGACCATGTTTCACGGCACCACCGTTGTCACCGAGGATTACCGGCCCAGCCAGGGCATCGAATCTTTGACGATCCGGTTTCGCACTGGCTCTGGCAATGGTTGCTCGTATCCGGGCGGCCGCGACCCCAGGTCATACGGGGCGATGTCGCGAGCCGGATAGGGATCATGGATGACGGCTGAGGCCTGTTGTTGATTCAGCGGCCCGGGTGGTGCGAAAAATGGATTGTTGCGGCAACCCGTTGAATACAAGGCGATGATGGCGACACAAGACATCAGTGATGCGGTCAGCAGACGTCGGGTTGGCGTGCGAAAAAACATGGCGTGGAAATCCTTCGGCCGGGAGGTTGCATCCTGCGTCGAGTCAAGCCATACCAAATCGGGGAAACCGTCGCCAGAAGACAACGGTGATTCCCGCGGGTGATGCTATCGCGACTCGATTCACCTCCTCCATTTCGGGTTTGCTAGCTTAACAAACCCAACCAATCCGCGGGCTGGGATCGCGAAACGGCCGCACGCCGCCGATTGTTGCGGTCCTGACGTTACGGCAGGCGGATTTCAAGGATTTGAGTCGCCGAATCCATCACAGTAAGTGTCGTCTCGCCTACCGCCGCGGGCAGGAAAACAGTTTGGCCAGTGCCGATCTCGGTGTCGTTATCCAGCCGGATCGAACCGCCGGTGACCATCAATACGGTTGGCGAATCGGCTTTGCCGGTGACCAGCGTTCCTCCCGGCACCAGCGACGAAGCGGATTGGCGAAGGACAAATTTGTCGCACTTTACGAGCGATCGCCAGCCATTTTCTTCGGGGCCGGGTGATTGCGGGCGGATCGGTCCGCGGTGGTAGTCCGTCACCGTGAGCGCTTCGGCAACGTGCAAGTCCCGAGGTTTCCCTTTTGCATCGACGCGATCCCAATCAAATAATCGAAACGTCGTATCGCTGGATTGCTGGACCTCGGCAACCAACAACCCATCCCCCAACGCGTGAACGGTTCCGGCGGGGATGAACACGCACTGGCCCGCGACGGGTTCGAACGAGTGCAGCATGTCGGCGGTTTTGCCTGCCTGGATCGCCGACGCGAGCGTTTCGCGGTCGACGCCATCGCGCAGCCCCGCGTAAATGACGCTGCCCGGTTTCGCTTCGACGATGTACCAGGCCTCGGTTTTTCCCAAATCGGGCGTGGGCATTTTGCGGGCGTAGTTGTCGTCCGGGTGAACTTGGACCGACAGCACGCGGTTGCAGTCCAGATACTTGATCAGCAGCGGAAACGCCGGTGCCTCGCCATCGCCAGTGCTGGTCTCAGCGTGACTTCCGAGCATCTCGCGGGGGAATTTCTGGACCAGGTCGTGGATCGACATGCCGCGAAACTCGCCCCCATCGACGACACTTTGGTCATCGGCGCGGTCGACCAATTCCCAACTTTCGGCATAATCGGTCCCCTCGCCGATCGATTTACCCAATCGTTCGCCAAGTTGCCTGCCGCCCCAAATGATCCGCTTGAGAATTGGTGAAAATGTCAGCGGTGCGGTAGGGATTGGCATTTGTTTGTCGAGTCCGTCACGACGAAAAGGGATAACGAGGTTAAACTGGCCCGTTGATTTCAGCGTGAGGTTGAATTTAGCGTAAGCAAGCGAAGTGCCGACGTCGGCGAAGCATATCACATTCCTTTGACCCGAATCCTTTTACCCCCGCCAGCCATCAGTGGATCTACCCGCGCTCCCCAAGGACGACCTGTTTGAAAAATCGACGATGACGTTCGGGGAACACATCGAAGAACTTCGTCGCGCGATCGCCAAGGCACTGCTGTGGTTGGTCATTGGCATGGCGATCGGGCTGGGATTTTTTGCGGACCGGATCATTCGTTATATTCAGGTGCCGCTGGAAACCGCGATCAAGGAGTATCATGCGGATCGCGACTTGGCGCGGATGAAATATGATCCCGAAGCTGTCGAAGTCGCCCCGCTGCGTCAATTCATGGTGGATAACGCGTTGATTTGGGACTTCGTCTATGACGTTCCTGATTCATTGATCGACCGATCGGCGATCGACCCCAGCCATCCGCCGCAACCAAGCGAATTGGCGACGATGCTGAAATCGCTGCCCACGCCCGACCAATTGGTGCCCCGGTTGCAATTGCGTGCCCAGGACGTCGGGTTGGTCTCGCTGGAGATGCAAGAACCGTTCATGATCTGGATGAAGGCGGGTTTGATCGTTGGCGCGGTGATCGCGTCACCGATGATCTTTTATCACATTTGGTCATTCGTCGCGGCCGGATTGCATTCTCACGAGCGAAAGTATGTTTACATCTATTTGCCGCTCAGTGTGACGTTATTCATCAGCGGCGTGTCTTTGGCATTTTTCGTGGTGTTGCAATTCGTGATCGAATTCTTGCTAAAATTCAATGGTCAATTGGATGTTCAAATCGAACCACGATTGAGCTACTACGTCAGTTTTGTGTTGTTGTTACCGCTGGGGTTTGGCGTCGCGTTTCAATTGCCTTTGGTGATGTTGTTTGTCCAGCGGATCGGATTGATTGAGACCCAATCGTTTATCGATTCTTGGCGAATTGCGGTTTTGATCATTGCCGTGATCTCGGTCGTGTTGACACCGGCGGACGTGACCAGCATGGTCGCGATGATGGTGCCGCTTGTGATTTTATATTTCCTCGGAATCGCGATGTGCAAATACATGCCACGCGGCCGAGGCATGGGAGCGGATGCGTATGATCCGCGATAATGATGGGAGCGCACACACGTGGGTCGGCCCGCGAATGGGTTGGCCTGCGAATGGCACGCTGGAATGCTTTCGGCAAACATTGTCGGTCGCGTTCAGCGATCAAGGGTACGGAGGCACTGATGGGCTTATATGACCGCGATTATTCGCGCGAAGATCAATCATGGAATCCGGTGACGCCCTGGTCGCGGCTTAATTCCGGGCCTTCGATGACGATCATGATCATCATCGCCAACGTCGCCGTGTTCGTGCTGGACATCCTCGTCAGCGGCAGCAATCCGACGACCAGCGTGATGGCCGATTGGTTTGGAGTCGCGCCCGATGCGATTCTTAAACCATGGACTTGGTATCAATTGCTGACGTATGGCTTCGTCCATTCGCTGTTCGATATTCGCCACATCCTCTTCAACATGCTCGGCCTCTTTATCTTCGGCCGAACGGTGGAAGCTCGTTTGGGGCGGAACGAATTTTTGCGGTTTTACCTGATCGCGATCATCGTGGGTGGGCTGGCGTCAACGCTGCGCTGGACCGGTTACGCATTCATGACGGGGTTGTCGCCAGAGTCGGTCTCGCCGGGCACCGTTGGTGCGTCGGGCGCGGTGATGGCGGTGACCGTTTTGTTCGCGTTCATGGAACCCAATGCGGTGATCTATGTGATGGCGATCTATCCGGTCAAGGCTTGGTTGTTGGCGGTCGTTTACGTGGCGATGAATGTCGTCGGATTGATCGGGGTGACCGACAACGTCGCCTACGATGTCCACTTGGCCGGTGCAGGATTCGCGGCGATCTATTTCAAACGTCGCTGGGATTTTTCGCGATTGGATTGGTCTGCCTGGACCGACAGCCTGCGGCGATTAACACGGCGATCCCCTCGACTGCGGATTCATGACCCGCAGCGAAAATGGGCCCAGGAAGAAGTCGAAGCGGATCGTATCCTCGATAAAATCCAGGCCTCGGGGATGGACAGCTTGACGAAGGCGGAGCGGCGGATGCTGGAAAAATACAGCCGCCGCAAACGCGAGGCGAACAAGCGTTGATCGGCCCCTGACGCATCGCCCGCTGGACATCGGTTTGTCCGGCACCGACCATCTTGGTCGGAAACAGTTTGACCCACCAAAGGCAACCCCCAGGACGAAACTTTGGACACTCGCATTGTCATTGTCGGAATTGGCGACGACGGATTGGACGGCATCACCCGGCACGCACGATCGGTACTCGACGACGCGGAGGTGATCGTCGGCAACAAAGGGCTGATCACCCGGATCGGCGACTCGATCCCTGCTCGGGTGCAACGCGTGGTTATCGGTGGCGATCTCGATGAATTACAAGCGGCGATTGGCGACCACGCGGGCCAGCGAATGGTGTTGCTTGCCGGCGGCGATCCGTTGTTTTATGGCATCGCGAGATTCTTGACCGAAAAAATGGGCAAGGACCGGTTTGAGGTCATCCCGCACGTCAGCTCGATGCAGCTCGCGTTCGCACGGGTCAAGGAAAGCTGGGACGATGCGTACCTGTCCAACCTCGCCACGACGCCGCTCGATCGCGTCGTGGACAGCATCCGGACGGCCGAGAGG